>Ga0247813_10000066_pt1 | contig 154865 bp, 141 predicted proteins | sample UWRJL169409C1_FD_180719 | JGI IMG/M metagenome (GOLD analysis project Ga0247813, IMG submission 180719) | Plant litter microbial communities from Arlington Agricultural Research Station in Wisconsin, United States - UWRJ-L169-409C-1 | ecosystem: Environmental > Terrestrial > Plant litter >...
CAGTTTGATGCAGCCAGTGTAATGGTTAATGTAGAGCAATTACCATCGGCTACTTACATTATTCAAATTGTTTCACAGGATCAAACAGCTACATTAAAGTTTGTGAAGCATTAAAAATTACTGAATTTAGCATGTCCTAAAAATGATATAGGACCAATTTAAATACTTGAGAAAGCCTGTAAATTATTTTTATTTACAGGCTTTTTTCAATACTACTATTTCAGATTAATCAAGTGTTAAAGTTTTATCAATTAAAGATGTATGTTATACCCAATGAAAATATTTGAGCCGTATCTTCATTGGGTTATAATTAAAAATTAGTCAACTTTTAGTGTCCTAAATATGCAAGTTAATGCGAACATAGTACATGCTTACAAATCTTTATTTATCATAACTTTGATAAAAAAAATCATGTCACAATTCGTAGATATATTAGAAGAGAAATGTCCTAAATGTGGGGTAGGCAAAGTGTTTGCAACTAAAGGGAACCCACTACTATTTCGTATGCCGCACATGAATGCTAACTGCCCTAACTGTAACCACAAATTTGAAAAAGAAACAGGCTACTTTTTTGGTTCTATGTATGTTAGCTATGGCCTTACCGTTGCCGAAATGATAGCTGTTTTTCTTGTAGCTCACTTTTTTATAAAAAGCTATGCCGGTATGATGTCACTTATAGCAGGTCTTGCAGTATTGCTAAGTACTTTTAACTTCAGGCTTTCACGCATGATCTGGATATATATGCTCGACGGAAAGAACAGGACAGTTTAAGCTGCTTAAAATTAATCAAAGTAAGCGGTAACATCTCCTTTTATAACTTTGTTGTACACAAGCTCTATCTGGCTTTTAACAATACGGTCTTCAGACAGTTCAGGCAGGTTATCAATGTTATGCCAGGCTGCATCAAGTACATCAAAACCTTTAGTAATTCCGGTTGAATTTGCCTCACAATAAATAACCATTTTATACACATAAAAAGGTTGTGGCGGGTGAGGATGCATCCGCTTTTCAAATACTGCGAGCAAGGATACCGGAGTAACATCAAGACCGGTTTCTTCCTGTACTTCCTTAACAGCAACTTCTTTAGGAGTTTGTCCCACATTTGCCCAGCCACCCGGTAACGACCATTTGCCATCGGCGCTTTCGCGTGCGAGGAGTACCTGCTTTTTATCGGCGGACAGTACGAGAGCCCTAACATCTGTTTTAACCGTTGGGTAGTCTGTTACAGGAGCAAACATTTCTTTAAGTAAGCACTTTTGTATCATTGCCACTTACCTGGCTCATAAGTTCTAGGCTTACTTCGTTTAGTTCAGTATAACGCTCAAGGTCATATTCGTTCGTGCTGTATAACAGGCCGGTATCCGCAAGAGCTTTTAGCTTTTTTATCTGTTCTAAAATAGCGAGCATGTAGTAATGTGTTTAATGTGTAAATATACTAAAACCTATATAGCAATGCCGTATTTTGTTTCGTACAATGAGACAGTATTTTTAATAAAACTCTATTAATAATTTACTTCTTATTCTGTTAAAAAGTTTTAGAATGCTATCTTAGCTTTTTAACATCGCTATCATGAAAAAATACCTGTTGCCTGTATTATGTGCCCTTGCTTTTACAGCCTGTAGAAAAGACGAAAAAAAAGATTATAAGCTCTCGTTTACTAATGCAACGGTAGATACTTTGCTAACAGACGATATTAGCATACGCGCGCTGATTATAGATGGCGATAAGGCCTGGTATGCAGGTAGTAAGGGAAAATTTGGCTGGGTATCTTTAAGCGGCGATAAAAATTTTAATGGGGTAGTGGCTAAAGATACATTACTACCGGAGTTTAGGGCTATAGCACAAACAAGTACCGATGTTTTTATACTTAATGTGGCATCTCCGGCACTGCTGCACAAAATATCTAAAGATGGCAAGCGCAATAAAGAAGTATATACAGAAAGTGGCGAGAAGGTATTTTACGACTGTATGCGTTTTTATAATGATAAGGAAGGCATTGCCATAGGCGACCCTGATAACGGCTGCCTTGCCATCATAACTACTAATGATGGCGGCGATACATGGACAAAGCAAGCCTGCGGCACGATGCCAAAAACAGCAGAGGGAGAAGCTGCATTTGCAGCCAGTAACACTAATATAGTTATAAAAGGAGATAAGACCTGGATAGCATCGGGGGGTAAAAAATCAAGGGTGTTTTATTCATCCGATAAAGGGAAAACATGGAAAATATTTGATACACCTATTGCACAGGGTACAGAGATGTCGGGCATTTTCTCTATTGATTTTTACAATGAGAATATTGGCTTTGCAGTAGGTGGCGATTATGAGCAGCTTACAAAAAATAATGGTAATAAAATACTTACCACAAATGGTGGTAAAACCTGGAAACCGGTAGGAGATAATACTGGCTTTGGCTATGCAAGCTGTGTACAGTTTGTACCGGGCGCACATGGAGATGAACTTGTTACGGCAGGGCCATCGGGTATATATTATTCGTATGACCGTGGTACTACATGGAAAAAAATAGTAGACAGCAAAGCTTTCAATACCCTGCAGTTTGCAGATGCTAAAACCATTATTGCCGCAGGGCAAAAAGAGATTATCAGGATTAAGTTAAAATAAGCCATAGTTGCAAAGTTTTAAGCAGCGAGTTTTAAAGTTAGTTATTACCTGATATTAAACCTACATCATCTTTCATTACATAATTGTTCCATTTTACTGCAAAAAGACCTGGTGGTAAAATATCCGCGTTATTACAGGGTTTTTTATCTTTAATATTGCGCGATATTTTAAAAGCCAAAATCATGAAAAAATTTAGGAACAGCATATTTTACATTGCTGTTGTAGCCTTTTTTTCGGTACTAATTTACCTTGCGCTTAAAAACGGTAAAACCCTTGAAGCAGGTCGCATTATAGAAGATAAAACCACGGGTAACGGACAGTGGCAGGATTTTACAGATGCACTTTTTCGTAACTTGGGAGATCCCCTTGCGTTATTATTGGTACAAATTATTACCATAATATTTGTTGCCCGCGTTTTTGGGTGGGTCTGTAAAAAAATGGGGCAGCCATCCGTTATAGGCGAAATGATAGCCGGTATCGTGTTAGGCCCCTCTTTAGTAGGAACTTATTTTCCTGAATATTCTGGCCTGCTTTTCCCTGCGGCTTCATTACTCAATCTAAAATACTTTAGCCAGCTTGGGCTTATACTTTTTATGTTTGTTGTGGGTATGGAGCTTGATCTTGGCGTACTAAAAAACAAAGCTAAAGACGCTGTAATCATTAGCCATGCCAGTATCATAATTCCGTTTACACTTGGTTTAGGACTCGCTTATTATATTTATGAGCAGTTTGCACCGCCAGGAGTTGCCTTCTCGTCGTTTGGCTTGTTTATGGGTATTGCCATGAGTATTACAGCATTTCCGGTATTAGCGCGCATTGTGCAGGAACGCGGCCTGCACCGCACCCGTATTGGTGCACTGGTCATTACGTGTGCCGCCGCCGATGATATTACCGCATGGTGCATCCTTGCTGCCGTAATCGCCATTGTAAAGGCAGGTTCATTTGTTAGTTCGCTTTATATTATAGGGCTTTCTGTGGCTTATGTTTTCCTTATGCTTTGGGTGGTAAAACCATTCCTTAAACGCATTGGAGATTTGTTTAGCCATAAAGAAACCATTACAAAACCTGTAGTGGCTATCTTCTTTTTAACATTGTTAATATCATCTTATACTACAGAGATTATAGGAATACATGCATTATTTGGTGCGTTTATGGCGGGTGCCATCATGCCGGAAAATATGCGCTTTCGCAGTATATTTATAGAAAAGGTAGAGGATGTTTCTCAAGTAATGCTATTACCGTTATTTTTTGTATTTACAGGGCTTAAAACTAATGTTGGCCTGCTTAACGACCCATATATGTGGCAGGTATGTGGCCTTATCATATTAGTTGCCGTTGTAGGTAAATTTTTAGGTAGTGCCATTACAGCAAAATTTGTTGGCCAAAACTGGCGCGACAGCCTTACTATAGGCGCCCTTATGAACACCCGCGGATTGATGGAACTTATAGTCCTAAACATAGGACTTGAACTTAAAGTTTTATCTACCGAAATATTCTCCATGATGGTTATTATGGCGCTTGCCACCACCTTTATGACCGGCCCTGCGCTCGACCTGATTGGTTTTATATTTAATCGCAAGAAAAACTACATCCCGGCAGAGATACGTCAAGCCAGCCAGTTTAAAATATTAGTGTCGTTTGATAGCCCCGATGGTGGTAAAACATTACTTCGCTTAGCCAATGCCTTTGTAGGTAAATTAAAAGCCAATGCTATGGTTACTGCCATGCACATATCCCCCAGCAGCGAGATACATACCTTTAATTTACAGGAGTATGAAGATGAGAGTTTCCGCCCCATTCTTGCCGAGGCCGAAAATCTTGGTCAGAACGTAACAACTCTGTTTAAAGCCAGTACCGATGTAGACAGCGATATTGCTACCGTTGCTAATAAAGGCGAGTTCGATTTAGTATTAATAGATATCGGCCAATCAATTTTTGAAGGAACGTTGTTAGGTAAGATATTAGGCTTCACTACCCGTATCATCAACCCGGAAAGCCTTTTAAACACGTTTACAGGTAAAGAAAAACTGTTCGAAAATTCGCCTTTTGACGAACGTACCCAACAGATACTATCTAAGACCCAATCGCCGGTAGGTATTTTGGTAGATAAAGACTTTAAAAGTACCGACCGTGTTTTTCTTACGGTTTTTGATGCAGATGATGCTTTCCTTATAGATTTTGCCCAAAAACTAATTAGCAATGCAGGCTCTCAGGTTACTGTACTGGATGCCGATGGTTCTATAAGGAATAATCCGCAAATTAAAGAGGCAATTCGCAGCATAGAGCAAACTGTGCCTAACCATATACAGTTACTTAACCAAAAAATACTTGAAAAAGAGTTCCTGCAAAGCCAGGACCTCATGATAATAAGCGTAGACAGCTGGAAAAAACTTGTAGAATCGCGCAGCCCGTGGCTTAACAACACACCTTCGTTACTTATAGTAAAGAAATAATTTTGTATTGATTTAAGTTGAATTAGTAAAAAAGGATTGCCCACCACGGCAATCCTTTTTTATTTTTAGGAGCACTACAAAGCACTTTTTTTAACTATTTTCCTGCTGTCCACTTTATCTCCCGCCTAAAAAAACGGGAGGATGCCGCTTACATCAGGGCTAAATAATCGCTAAAGGCTTCCTTAAAACGCTTGGGTTTCGAGCTACAGAATGATGGTTTAATTTTAGCAGGAATTTAATTGTAGCGGAGTCGCGGAGGGACGGCATGTTTATAGAGACGTAGCTGCGGCATTTGAATAAGCTCCGGAGGAGCGGCATATCTATGGTTTTAATTTTGTCGTGCACACTTAACCACTCTCAAGAGCTATTGATTGGATAGATATTTTTTGTCCTCTCCCCAGCCCTCTCCGAAGGAGAGGGAGCAGCTACACTCGAATGTTTTTGGTTAGGGTTCGGGGGAGAGGGCTTTCTGGGAATCACTTATTTTAAATTGTGTCCACACGATAGTTTTGAGGGGTAGGGGTGTGCTTATTATGCCTCCAATCTTTGAGCCGGAATGATTCTTTAATTCAACAACCAAAACTATAAAAAAAAGAAGACCCCGGGTGCGAACTCACGGGGCCTTCAACCAAACAAAAATTACGAAACTGATAATTACTTTTTAATGGGCGTGCCATTTCTTATTTCTTCACTGGCAGTTTTAACCAACTGGTCATTGACAGAAAGGCTATCGCTAAATATCTCTACATTATCGCCACTTTCACGGCCTTTTTTAATGCCTATGCTTTTAGCTTTATTGTCTTTTACAGTAATAACAAAAGCCCTCTCGCTGGTAGTTACCACCGCTGTTTTAGGTACTACAAACGTGCTGTCTACACTGTTTAATTTTAACATTACTTCGGCAACCATACCCGGCAATAATCTCTTGGTTGTGTTTTCTACATCCATCTCTACGCGTTCAGAACGCAGCCTTAAGTCTAAAGCACCCGACATACGTTTTATCTTAGCTTTAAAACTTTGGTTAGGCAGGGAGCGGACAGTAAATGTAATGTCGTCACCATTTTTTAAGAACCCGGTATACATCTCCGGTACAGATACCCCTAAACGAAGTTTCTTTTGATCCTGAATGGTAAATATAGGTAGGTCACTACCTTTGCCGGCAGGGCCTACATAAGCCCCTAAGTTTACATTACGGGCAGATACCACACCATCAAAAGGGGCTCGTATTTGCAGGTAGCCCTGTATGGTTTGCACTTCTTTGTAAGCAGCCTTTGCTGCCTGTAGCTGTGCATAGTCAGAACTTTTACGGGCAACGGCCTGGTCAAGGTCGTTTTTAGATATGGTTCCTTCTACCTTACTCGTTTCCAGGATACGGTTGTAAGTGCTGTTGCTGGCAGTATATACTGCTTCCTGAGAGCGTAACCTCGATTCTGCCGCAGCAATCTGCGAATTTATCTCCGGCGCTTCCAGTACTATAAGTAACTGGCCTGCTTTTACTTCGCTGCCTATATCAACCTTAAGCTCTTTTACAAAGCTGCTCACTTTAGCATATAGGTCTACCTGTCTGAAGCCCTGCAATTCTGCGGGAAGGCGAATTTCCGATGATAGTTTTTCCTTGTGCAGGTTAACAGTTTCTATTACCGGCTCCGGTTCCGGCGCCACTTCTTCTTTCTTTTCGCCGCAGCTGCTTAATAGGGTTAGTGCCATTATAGCGGCTGTAGATGTGATTATATATTTGTTCATCTTATTAGTGTAATGTGGTTGGTATGTAATGTTTACTCTCTTTATCTTCCGGGTCCAGCGATACTGATTGGGTAGTTGCCTTGCCCTGCGCCCATGCAAATATAACTGGCAATATAACAAGAACGGCAAAGGTAGAAAATAACAGCCCGCCTATAACTGCCCTGCCCAGTGGCGATACCTGCTCGCCGCTTTCGCCATGACCTATCGCCATTGGGAGCATACCGGCAATCATCGCTACAGAGGTCATGATGATAGGGCGGAGGCGCAGTGATGCCGCCTCGCGTGCCGACTCTAATGCATTGCCGTTTACGCGCCTTAACTGCTCTGCATTCGTGACCAGTAATACTGCATTTGCAATGGATACCCCTACCGACATGATTATGCCCATATACGACTGCAGGTTAAGAGTAGACCCTGTAATTAATAACATCAATAATGCTCCTAATACCACTGCAGGAACTGTAGTTAATATAACCAGCGACACACGGAACGACTGGAAGTTAGCCGATAACATCAAAAAGATAACCACTACAGCTACCAGTAAACCTGCCTGAAGGCTGCTCATGGTTTCGCCCAATACTTTACTGAGGCCTATTGGCTCTACAAATAAACCGCGTGGCAATTCGCCAAGGGAGGCTATGGCTGCCTGTACATCTTTAGAGGCCGTGCCAAGGTCGGTATGGCTTGTATTTGCCGTTACCGAAACGTATGGCATAGCACCAAGGTCGTCATTCTCGCCGTGGGTATACCCGTGGGTAATAGTAGCCACATCGCCTAATACCGGTCGCGTAGCGTTTCTAAGTAGCGGGATGTTTGCTATATCCTGTTCTGTTTTCATCCTGTCTAACGGTACCTGTACCTGCACGTTATAGGAGAGCCCTATTTTTTCGTCAATCCAGGTATTTTTATCGGTATAGCGGGAAGACGATGTTGCAGCAATAAGCGACCTTGATATATCGTTCATGTCTACCCCAAGCTGTGCGGCCCTAACCCTGTCTATTGTAATATTTAACGACGGGTATTTTACAGCCTGTGCTAATTGCACATCCCGGAAGTAATTTATCTTTTTAAGCTTTTCTATCATTTTTGCAGCATACTGCTCGTTTACCTTTTTATTCTTTCCTGCAAAACGTACCTCAATAGGTGTTGGCGATCCCTGGCTCAATACTTTATCGGTAAGCTCTATAGGCTCAAACGAAAGTTTAACTCCGGGTTCAACTTTTGCAATGCGTTTCCTTAATTGATCTTTAAAGTCGTCCATATCCATGTGTACTTCTTTTAAAGATATCTGGAAAACAGCTTCCTGCGGTCCTGCCATGAAAAGGTAAATAGGCGATACCGAGAATAGTCCCGGGTGGGTACCCACATACACCGATGATATACCAATGTGTTCTTTCCCTACCAGTTTCTCCATTTCTTTAAGAACAGTAAGCGCTTTAATTTCGGTACGTTCAAAACGGGTACCGTCAGGCAACCTCATACGTAACTGGAACTGGCTTGAGTTAACCCTTGGGAAAACGTCCTGCCCTATAACATTAATAAGTATAGCGGCAAGGCTGGTAATTACCAGTAAGTAGGTTATGGCTATAAATCCGCGCCGTGGCAAGAGCCTGTCTAACAAGCGCATAAACGCCATCCTGAATCTTTCGAATTTACCTATTTTACCGTTGTTATTGTAATCTTGCCTTTCAGAAAATGCCTGTTTAGTAAGTTCTTCATGGCCTTGCGCAACACTAAACTGGTCTTTGTGGTCGCCCGCATGGTCTTTCATTAGCCAGTTTGCCATTACAGGCACAAACGTTTGTGAAAGCAAGAACGATATTATCATCGAGAAACCAATAGCCAATGCCAGCGGTAGGAATAATGATCCCGGTATACCCCCCATAGTAAATGCAGGTGCAAATACCGCAAGGATACATAGAAGGATAAGCAATTTAGGGAGGGCTATTTCCTTACAGGCATCCCAAATGGCGAGTGCCTTGGGCTTGCCCATATCTAAATGCTGGTGAATATTCTCTATGGTCACGGTACTTTCATCTACAAGGATACCAATGGCAAGTGCCAGCCCGCTCAGGGACATCAGGTTAATGGTTTGCCCAAATAATTTAAGGAACAACACCCCCGATATAATGGAGATAGGAATAGTAAGAATAACAATAAGCGCAGCACGTCTGTCACCCAGAAACAGCATTACCATAAGGCCGGTAAGCACCGCCCCAATAACACCCTCTGTAATAAGACTTTTAACCGAGTTAATTACATAAACCGACTGGTCAAATTCATACGATATTTTAACATCTTCGGGTAATGTGCTTTGTATTTTAGGCAGGTTTTCTTTAAGGTTCTTTACAACTTCCCAGGTAGAGGCATCGCCGGCTTTGGCAATACTAATGTATACCGATCGTTTTCCGTTAATCAATGCATAACCGGTGCTTATATCGGCACCATCTTTTACAGTAGCAACATCGCCCAGGTAGAGGTTTTGCACTCCACCTTTAAACAGAGGGATATCTTTAAAATCTTTAACATCCCTTATGGTATTGTTAGTAGGTGTAATATAGCTTTTATCGCCCACACGAACGTTACCAGATGGTGCCGTTTGATTATTAACCCTTATGGCTTCCACGATCTGGTCGGGCGTAAGGTTGTTGGCGGCAAGTTGTGCAGGGTCTACGTTTACTTCTATTGTCCTTGGGCTACCGCCAAAGGGAGGCGGCGAAAGCAATCCCGGAATAGATGTAAAGGAGGCACGCACATAAACGTTTGCCAAATCCTGAAGTTCATTATTGCTCCTGGTTTTACTGCTTAATACCAATTGGCCTACGGGTAGGGAAGAGGCATCAAAACGGATGATAAATGGTGGTTGCGATCCCGGTGGGAAGGCAGCCTGTATCCTGTTAGACAGTGCACTTAATTCAGCCGCGGCCTGTGCCATATTAGTACCTTCATAGTAGCTAACCTTCATTAGCGTTAGGCCCTGTATGTTTTTGGTTTCGATAGATTTTACGCCATTGGCAAACAACATTATATTAATATAGTTTTTTGCAAAGTACGATTCCATCTGGTCTGGCGTGTAACCGCCAAAGGGGTGCGCCAGGTAAATAACCGGCAGGTTCATTTGCGGGAGGATATCTACCTTTATAGTTCTAACGGCACTAATACCAAAAAAGAAAAGCCCGGCGACCAGTACCAATATAGAAATAGGCTTGCGGAGTGCAAAACGTATTAAATTCATTATTTAATGATAATTAAAATTCGTTGATAAAAAGGTTAAAGTCGCCCACGGCCGCAGCCTTCATAAGCAATGCCTGCCATACGTTAGTGTAAATAACATCGCGGTCGGTCTCGGCACGGTTAAGGGTATATAGTGCTTGCGTAACGTCTACCAAATTGGTAAGGCCGTTATTGTAAAGTGTGGTGCGTTGCAGGTAAGCCTGTTGTGCGGCGCGAACCTGGCGGGGCGCTTCTTTATAATTTTGCAAGGCGAACCCAAGGCGGGCATTAGCGGCATCGTCGTTAGCTTTAAGCTGCTGGTCTACTGCTTTATATTCCTGTTGCAGGCCTTCGGTAATTAGCTTTTGGGCGCTTACCTTTTTGCTCGACCGTGCTATGGTGGTAAGGTTCCATACCATACCCACACCCATAAGGTAGTTTTGGCGCACAGGGTCTATACCGTCAAAATAATTTTTGGTATACGAATTTTGGTTGGAAGCATAGTCTGCATTAAAGCCAGATCCCCTTGTTTGGAATACTCCAAAAAGGTTAAAGGTAGGCCAGTACTCACGGCGAAACAATTTTTCCTGCTCGTTGCTGTACTGTATACGGCTTTGGTAAAATTGCCTAATGGGGTTTAGCGTGTCGCTCTGCACATCGGCAGTTATCATGGCTTTAGGTATACGTGCCACGAGGGTAGTATCTGCTGTAAAATCTTTAGGTTCTACACCCATAAGGCGCACAAGCTCATTGTTTTGCAGTTTTACCTGTTCCTTTAACTGATTAAGGGAAATCTTTGCCCTTGATACCTCGGCAGATGCCAGTGTACTATCTACTCCGGGCAGCAAACCTGTGGTGACGCGGGTAGCAGCATTTTTAAGAACCACCTCTGTACGGTCGAGATTTTTTTGCTGGGAGCGTAATAATCGCTGGCTTGCCAGCAGGTTAAGGTAAGCACCCGCGATGCGGACTTTTTGTTGAAATTGCTCCTGCTCGTAATCTTTTTGCTGGCGGTTTGCGTCGGCTTTAGCCAGTATTATGCGCTGCTTCATACGCCCGAAGGTAAAAAAGTCCCAATTAAAGTTAACCAGGTACAGCGCGCCAAAGGCAGCATTCCAGTTTTGGCTTGGCAGTGGCAAGCCAGATGAGGCAACTCCTAAACCACCAAGGCCATAGAGCGGGCCGTTTTGCCCGTTAACGGTTCCGTAGTCCTGCTGTGCAGAGAGGTTAAGGTTAGGCAGGTAATCGCGCCTTGTTTGTTTTACAGTCTCATTTGCAGCCTGGGCATATTTGCCTTTAGCCAGTACAAGCCCATAATTTGCCATACCGGTATCTACTGCATCTTTGAGTGAGAGATTTTGGCCTGTGCCGTGCAATGAGTACAACAGTAACAGCAGCAGTAATTTTTTAAAGTGCATGTAAGTAAGTGTTAGTAAGAGGTAAAGTGTTGTGCAAATTTACGAACGTTATAATATTAAACGACTGTTTAAAATGACGAATTTAATTCGTCATGCATTTCTGTCAAATTTGCGTTATATAGCTTTACTTTGTATTGAATAGTGATTTTATGAGCAGGAAATTTAAATATTTTATTGAAAATAAATGGTGGCAGGAGCTCTTTATCCTTGTCTTCTCGTTTGTGTTGTTTACCCTTAACGACTGGATACTCATTAAATCGTGGAAAGGTATCTGGTCTGGCTGCCTGTATTTCCTGCTGCTTTATGGCCACGCCCAGCTTAACCGGTTTTTTATTTTACCCCTACTTTTAAAAAAACATAAGCCATTTGTATATGCATTGGCAAGTACAGGTTTTGTAGCCGTCTATTCGGTAATAATGTACCAAATTGCTAATTTATGGATCTATAAAAACTGTTTCCTTTATAAATCTTCCGAACAGCAAAGTTATGTTTTTCAGGCTGCAACATTAGTGGCAACGTTAATATGCATACTATCGGTAATATTAATTTTTAAGTTTTATCGCGACCGTAAAAACCTCGACAGCGAAAAAATACTATATAACCAGGCTCAAATAAATTCGCTTAAAGAGCAGCTTAACCCGCACTTTTTATTCAACACTTTTAATACTTTGTATGGCATTAGCCTGCAATTTCCTGAGCGTACCCCCGAACTTATTATGCACGTATCGCAGCTTATGCGCTACCAGCTTGAAAGTAATGAGCACAAATGTGTGCCGCTGGAAGATGAGATAAATTTTATAAGCAGTTACATTCAGCTCGAAAAAGAGCGTGTGGGCTACCGTTGTAATATTAGCCTTAACATTGATGTAGATGATGAGAGGGCATATAAAATTCCGCCCATGCTGTTAATAAGCTTTATAGAAAATGCCTTTAAACACGGTACCTGCTCTATAGAAAAATGTTTTGTAGAAGTAAATGTTACCGTTAAAGAAGGCAAGCTTAATATGGTAGTGAGAAACTCAATTCCAGAAAAGAAAAGCGACGTTGTTTCTACCAAAATAGGCATTAAAAATACTACCGAAAGGCTTAACCTGCAATATGGCAGCAACTATACACTCGATATAAAAGAAGACCGTATATTTACGGTTAACCTTCAACTTCAGCTTAAGACAAAATGACACAGGCAACTACAAAAAAATGCATTATTGTAGATGATGAGCCTGCTGCCCATTATGTGCTTGCTAATTATATTAAGCAGGACCCTCGGCTCGAACTTGTTTACGAAGGGTATAATGGGGTAGAGGCTATGGCATATTTACAGAACAATACAGTAGAACTGATGTTCCTTGACATTGATATGCCCGAAATTACAGGTATAGAAATGCTTAAAAAACTCGACAGCCCGCCGCGTACCATTCTAACTACTGCTTACAGTGAATACGCCCTTGAAAGTTATGATTATGGTGTGCTCGATTACCTGCTTAAGCCTATTTTTTACCCGCGTTTTGTAAAAGCCATAAACCGCTTTTTCGAAATCGGTGCACCATTAGCTGTTGCCGATGAAGCAATTAAAGAGACTATAAACGTAAAGGTGGACAGTGATACCATACCTATAGAGGTTAACAGTATACTATATGCGCAAAGCTATGGCAATTACGTAAAAATATTTACTACAAAGCGCAATTACCTGGCGACTATTACTACCAATGATTTTGAGAAATGCCTGCCGCCATCGCTGTTTATGAGGGCGCACAAGTCGTATATTATTGCGCTAAATAAGATAGACGAAATTAATAAAGACCATGTGGTTATAAAACGTAACCTTATACCTATAGGGATAACCTACAGGAGGGAACTGGCAGATAAACTTAAGAAATAGACTTTTAGATTATAGATCTTAGATAATATACAAAGAACAAAAAATGCCGCCCGAATAATTTTTCGGGCGGCATTTATGTAAAAAATCTACTTATTTTTATTTCTTAGCTAATGCAGCTTCATATTTTTTAGTAACAGCAGTCCAGTTAATTACATTATAAAAAGCAGTAATATAATCAGGTCTTTTGTTTTGGTAGTTAAGGTAGTAAGCATGTTCCCAAACGTCAAGCGCAAGAATAGGCGTACCGGCAACAGCCTGGCCTTTCATAAGTGGGTTATCCTGGTTTGCAGTACTGGTAACAGCAAGCTTGCCCTCTTTAGTTACAATAAGCCATGCCCAGCCTGACCCAAATTGTTTTGTTGCAGCCTCTGTAAATAATTTTTGAAACGCATCATACGAACCAAAGTCTTTATTAATAGCCTCTGCTAACGCGCCTGCCGGCGCTCCGCCTGCCTTAGGACCCATTATTTCCCAGAAAAGGCCGTGGTTGTAATAACCGCCGCCATTGTTTCTTACGGCTTTGTTTTCAGGATCAAGGGTAGCAAAAATCTCTTCTATAGTTTTGTTTTCAAGATCGGTTCCTTTAGTAGCCTTGTTAAGCTCATCGGTATATTTTTTGTAATGCTTAGAGTAATGAATTTCCATAGTCCTTGCATCAATATTTGGAGCAAGAGCATCATAAGCATAAGGTAGTTTTATCATCTGAAACTTACCTGCCGCATCTTCTGCTTTAACCTCGTCAGGATTCCCTACAGGAGCCGCAGTTTCTTTTTGAGGCTCAGGTACGGTTACCACTTCTTCAAGGTTATTTTTGTCTTTGCATGATTGCAATGTTGCCACTACTGCCAGTGCCGAAAAGAAAATTTTTATTTTTTTCATAATAATACAAATTTATTTAGTTAGCGAATCAATCGTTTCTATATACAATTTTTTAGCTTCATCGGGGGTAATATGCCTTATCTGCATCCATGCATTCATCTTAAAAGCATCTCTTAAATTAACCGACTGATGGTGTGTAGTAACATTTTCCTGACCGGATGTTGCCTGTTTATAATAAGCATAAATGCGCAGCATTAAGTCCTGAGGCAATGCTTCGGTCATTTTAGAAGCTCTTTCAAAAGCTTCGTCAAAAAGGGTGTCCAGGTCTTTATCCGGCATGTATTATTCTTTTACAGCAATTATTGTTTTGCCACCAATGGCTTTTTGATTAAGAGTTACATTTACTTGTGTACCTAAAGGTAAGAATATATCTACCCTGGACCCAAATTTTATGAAACCGGCATCAGTTCCCTGTACTACCTGCATGCCTTCCTGCGCATAGTTAACAATTCTTCGGGCAAGAGCACCTGCAATTTGCCTGTATAAAATTTCGCCAAAATAGCTGTTCTCAATTACCACCGTGGTGCGCTCATTTTCGGTACTGGCTTTAGGGTGCCATGCCACAAGATATTTGCCGGGGTGGTACTTGCTGTATTTAATCAAACCATTTACGGCATAGCGGGTTACGTGTACATTTATGGGCGACATAAAGATTGATACCTGCAGGCGTTTTTCTTTAAAATACTCTGCCTCATATACCTCTTCTATAACAACTACTTTACCATCTACCGGTGCAATAATGTTATGATCGGCCGCAGTAACAGGGCGTTTTGGGTTTCTGAAAAACTGGAGAATGATTATCAGGAAAACCAGTGCAAAAACCTGTACAAATTTTAACAGCCAGAAGCTGTGTATAAATTCTTCTGATAATAAAACAACTCCAACGGTTACCACTAAGGCAATAAAAATAATTTTAGCTCCTTCTTTATGAAACATAGTTTAAAATTTGATAATACAAAAATAAGAAAGGTATTGCAAATAATACACTGTCCAGCCTGTCGAGTATACCGCCATGACCGGGCATTATGTTACCGCTGTCTTTTACACCGGCATTGCGTTTTAAATGCGACTCTACAAGATCGCCTAATGTGCCAAAAATAACAAGTATGGCTGCAAAGATCATCCATTGCCACGGTGTAAGCGATGTGTTAAAATATTCGTTTTGTCCAAGAATGTAGGCTACTGCCACACTAAATATCATTCCGCCTACAAAACCCTCTATAGTTTTTTTGGGTGAAATGCGTTCAAACAATTTGTGTTTGCCCATGCTTTTCCCTACAATGTAAGCAAAGGTATCGTTTGCCCAGATAATAATGTACATGCCTATTATTATATATGGGTTAAATGTATTAGTAAGGAAAGGTAGTTTAATAATTAGCAAAAACGGAATAATTACATAGCCCGTAAGCCTTGCAAGTTTTGCCGTTTTATCTCTTGTGGCAACCGGACCTTTTTTAAACAGATCGAACAAAAGGCTTATAGATATAAACAAAGCACCTGTGTTAAGCAAGAGGTTAGATACAAAATCGTTATTTATCCTAAAGGCAAATAATGCAAAACCGGCCACAGCCATAACAATCGGTACCGTTTTATCAAGGTTTGCTAACCGACAGAATTCTATCACAGCTATTATTAAGAAAACGCCAAATAAGATTGAAAAACTTATAGGAGAATAAAGTGTAGCGGCTAAAAGCATAACAATATAAACTATGCCCGAGAGCGCCCTGGTTATACTTTCGTTCATACTAAAGGTCTTCTAAAAGCAATAGGTACAAATTTTTTGCTACGCTACCGTAATGTAAAAAATCTTCTTCTTTAGCTTTTTCAAAATATTTAATGGCTGTTATATTAGTAGGGTAGTCCCTGTCATATTTCTTTTTTATTTGCCTTAGGCAATCTGTTTTATTGGCAAGCATTTGGCTTGTTGTTGCATAAATAATCATATTATCAGGCAACTCATTAGGTTTATTTTGCTTAATTTGCTTAGATGAAAAAAGAATGGAACCCTCATCGGCCACGAGGCTTTCGCAGGTTGCGAGTAAAAACTCAGGATTTTTAGGATTATCGTACGTAAGCCTGTTTTCGTCGAGCAGGCTGTATAATTTAGGTTCAAAACAAAGTACCTCGCACTCAAACCAGTCGTTCTCTTCCAGCACATTTAAAAATTGTTCATGCACATCACTAAGGCTGTCGCAATAAATAAACTTACCGCCGTTCTTCCTAAAATTTATGGTAAATAACTCATCAATAGGCAATTGATTTTCCGGAAGAAAATCGCCGTTGTCTCTGGCTTTTTCTTCTCCTGAAACATCTCCACTACCAAAAATCTTTTTAAAAAGGCTCATATTTGTAAATCCCAAATGGTTTGCGTAATGACCAAAGATAAAAAAATCTTAACTCAATCATACGATTGGGTTAAGATTTTTACTTTTAATTTAATATTTTTTATTTAAGCTTCAGTAATTACCTCATGCCCTGATTTTTCGAAAGGGCGGTTGCCAAAAATTGTTTCAAGGTCGTCCTTAAAAATAACCTCTTTTTCAATCAATATATCGGCAAGCCTAAGCAGCTTATCTTTATTTTCTATCAATATGGCAATAGCACGCTGGTATTGTGCCTCAATAAGCGTCGAAATTTCTTTATCAATTATCTGCGCTGTATCTTCAGAGTATGGTTTGCCAAAGTTATATTCGCTTTGTCCGCTCGAATCGTAATATGTTACGTTGCCCAATTTTTCATTAAGGCCATAAATAGTAACCATGGCACGTGCCTGTTTTGTTACTTTTTCAAGGTCGCTTAGCGCACCGGTAGATATTTTATCAAAAATAACCCTCTCAGCAGCACGGCCACCCATTGTAGCACACATTTCGTCGAGCATTTGTTCCGGCCTTACTATAAGCCTTTCTTCCGGCAGGTACCATGCAGCACCCAGGCTCTGGCCGCGGGGTACAATAGTAACTTTTACAAGAGGTGCGGCATGCTCCAGCATCCAGCTTACAGTAGCGTGGCCTGCTTCATGAACGGCTATAGCGCGTTTCTCTTCGGTAGATATAATTTTATTTTTCTTTTCAAGACCACCTACAATACGGTCTACTGCATCAAGAAAATCCTGCTTGTCTACTGCAGTCTTGTTGTTACGGGCAGCAATAAGGGCTGCCTCGTTACATACGTTTGCAATATCTGCACCAGAGAAGCCCGGTGTTTGCTTAGCAAGAAACTCTGTATCCAGGTGTTCTGATTTTTTGATAGGCTTTAAATGCACTTCAAAAATTTCCTTTCGTTCCCTTATATCCGGAAGGTCTACATATATTTGCCTGTCAAAACGACCGGCACGCATAAGTGCCTTATCAAGAACATCGGCACGGTTTGTAGCCGCAAGTACAATAACGTTTGTATTGGTGCCAAAACCATCCATCTCTGTAAGTAGCTGGTTAAGGGTATTTTCGCGTTCGTCATTAGATCCTGAAAAATTGTTTTTACCACGGGCACGGCCTACGGCATCAATTTCATCTATAAATATAATGGCAGGCGACTTCTCTTTAGCCTGTTTAAAAAGGTCACGCACACGGCTTGCGCCTACACCCACAAACATCTCTACAAAATCAGATCCTGATAATGAGAAGAAAGGTACTTTAGCTTCGCCGGCAACGGCTTTGGCTAATAAGGTTTTACCTGTTCCCGGAGGGCCTACAAGTAGCGCACCTTTAGGTATTTTACCGCCTATGCTTGTATATTTTTCTGGTGTTCTCAGGAATTCTACAATTTCCTGTATCTCTTCTTTAGCACCTTCAAGGCCTGCAACATCTTTAAATGTTACTTTAATATCATTCTTTTCGTCAAAAAGTTTCGCTTTAGACTTGCCGATATTAAATATCTGTCCGCCACCACCTGCAGCGCCACCGCCCGACATCCTGCGCATCATGAATATCCATAAAGCCACAATAATAAGCAAAGGCAGTAATGTAATTAACCATTCGCCCCATACACTTTCTGGTTCTTGCGAATAATCGCTAAGCTTTCCAGCTTTGGTAGCCTCGTCAAGTTTTTTTGCAAAAAGTTCGTTATTATCGCCAATAACAACAGTATATTGCGGTCCCTTATTAGGGTTGCCAAACATGTCTTTCTGCACTTTTTGGTGCTCTTTTAATTTAAGTGCTTCAGGTTTTAGATACACATCAGCCTTACTTTTATTATACGTTACCTTTTGTACCTGGTCATTATCCAGCAATTTGTAAAACGTTGAAAGCGAAGTAGGCTTGGTTTCGTTCCAGGATGTACTTGCGCCAAAGTAATTAAAGGCAAGAAAAGCTAATAAAAGCCCCCCGTAAATGAACCACGGGCTTATTTTTAACTTATTAGGTTTATTATCGTTTGACATGAAAATGCTTCTTTATTAATAATTGTTTCCAATAGACGTAATTCTGGCATCACCCCACAGGCTTTCTATGTTGTAGTACTCACGAATGTGTTTTTGGAATACATGCACCACTATGTTTACATAGTCCATAAGCACCCATTCGCCATTCTCTGTACCTTCAACATGCCAGGGCTTGTCATGCAATTCTTTAGAAACTATTTTTTGGATTGAGTGAACAATCGCGTTCACCTGCGTATTAGAGTTACCGTTGCATATTACAAAATAGTCGCACACGGTATTATCAATTGCTCTTAGATCAAGAATATCAATATCATTTCCTTTTACTTCTTCTATTCCCTTGATGATATTTGCTAACAGATCATCATTGTTTACATTTTTGTTCGCCATCTAAAATTTTATATATTACGCAAAGTTATCATTTTTGTAGTTACTTTTGAATCTTATTTATGATTAAAAAGATAAAGACCCATTTATTTGTAATGAATATCATCAAACTCAGTGCCACAAACTCTACTAATGATTACCTTAAACAGCTTACTGCAACACAGCACGTAGAGAATTTTACCATTGTAGTTACCGGGAACCAAACGGCAGGGCGGGGGCAAATGGGGGCAAAGTGGAATGCTGAGCCAGATAAGAACCTTACTTTTAGTGTATTGGTTAGGGATTTACTGCTTGATATTACCGGCATCTTCAATCTTAATGTAGCTGTTGCAGTAAGTATTGCCCAAGTACTGGAAGAACTAAGTATACCTGCATTAAAAATTAAATGGCCTAACGACATTTTGGCAGGCAATAAGAAAATTGGCGGGATACTTATAGAAAACAGCCTCAAGACAGGTGGAGAGATATCTTCTGTCATAGGTATAGGGCTTAATGTAAACCAGAAAAACTTTGACGGCCTGCCCAAAGCGTCGTCGCTATCTGTAGCAGCAGGGCGTGATTTTAATAAAGATGAAGTTATGATGGCTATAGTACAAAAACTACAGCATAATATTGCCAAGCTATTGCATAATGATGTTCAGTCATTATGGGATAGTTATCATAATAAACTTTATAAGATAGGGGTACCTATGCCATTTCAAAATGAGGCCAATAAATTTATGGGTATTATAAAAGGAGTTACGCCTACAGGCCAATTAGAAGTGCTTTTAGAAAATGATTCCATTGCACATTATGCTATTAAGGAAGTGCAGTTGTTGTATTGATAATAAACGAAATTTATAATGGTAGTAGAAAATTTATTCGAAAAATATAAAACCATCATAGCCTTTAATAAACATAAAATACTTTTTCTGCAGGAAAAGGGAGGTAATCCCTTCATGGTAACACCTAACGGTATTACAGAACTCCCGTATACCGCCATAGTAGATAAAAAACGCAAACTTATAAGGGTTTACAAATTAGTTGATGGCGTTAAGAAATGGGGTGTTATAAACTTGCTTGGCAGGGAGATAATACCGCCAACGTATGATTATATATCTCCAATAATAAATGGTGGTTATTTTAAAGTGTTTTCAGGTAATTTTAACTGGGAATACCATAGCCAGTCACATGATCTTTTTTATAATGTTATAGAGGATTCGGGATGTAAATTTCCTGATGAATACGAATGGACTTTAGGTTATGGAACTTGGGGTGTGATAAGTTTATATGATGACCGAATTACTTTAAGAATTCCAATGGTTTATGAATGGGTAGAATTTATTTCCGATAATCATATTCTATGTAATATCGGTGGTACAAGAATAATTAAATGGTCTAATGGCAGAACAAGGAAAAAAGAATGGGCTATAATCGGTGGTAAATGGGAAATTAGGTATAGTTCTAAAATCGTTATCCCGTCGGGGAGCTTAGAAGATGTGATGGAAAAATTTTCACAGTTTTCGGCTAAACAAATGTATTCTTTGCAATGGCAGAATATAGGGAAATATAGGTCTGAATGGTAATATTGCGGCTGGCAGCAAATTGGCAAAGAAGCACTATTGTGTGTGCTTACCTTGTTTAATGGGACGGGCTTCCCCTATATTTAATTCAGTAGTTTATAGAATAAATATATTTGAGATTCTTCGGCTTCGTTGCACTTCGCTCAGAATGACATTACCTTAAATTTATATGTTACTGAAGAACTACATTATAAAATATGTTCAGGCGGCTGTCATCCCGACGAAGGAGGAATTCTATTTTCTGCTAATAGTTGGCTTCGTTGTGCTCACAAGATATATTAAAATAGCTAAAGGTATCCCGCGAGAGATACCTTTTTTGATAAATATATTTTAGATTCTTAGGCTTCATTGCACTTCGCTCAGAATATCACCACAATATTAAAACTGTGACTGCGACTGAAAACTACTTCTCCAGTTTTAACAGGCTTGCTATCTGTTCTGCAAGCTCAGTGCCAATACGGTCCTGGGCTTCAAGCGTAGCAGCGCCTATGTGTGGCGTGAGCGAAATTTTAGGGTGCATAAGTACTTGTACTGCAGGTGTAGGTTCTGTTTCAAAAACATCTAATCCTGCAAAGGCAACTTTACCACTGTCTAACGCATCAATAAGTTCTACCTCATTAATCACGCCACCGCGTGAAGCGTTTACAATACCCACACCGTCCTTAAGTGCATCAAACTGTTCTTTGCCTAAAACATAGCCACCATCCTGTGCAGGAACGTGAAGCGTAATAAAATCGGCATGTTTAAACAGGTCTTCAAGAGGCTCTGTAACAATATCCACATTAATGAACTGGCCATTGTAAAAGTCAACACGTATCTGTGCTTCACCTACAAATTTATCTGATGCTATAACTTTCATGCCTAATCCTAAAGCTACACGGGCTACAGAACGGCCTATGCGGCCAAAGCCTATAATGCCTAACGTTTTACCACGAAGTTCTATACCATTGGCATACGCTTTTTTCAGGCTTTCAAAGTTAGTATCGCCTTCAAGGGGCATGTTGCGGTTAGAATCATATAGAAAACGCACACCGGTAAACAGGTGTGCAAAAACCAGTTCGGCTACAGAATCTGATGACGATGCAGGAGTGTTTATAACGTGGATGCCTTTTTCGCGGGCATATTCTACATCTATATTGTCCATACCTACACCACCACGGCCTATAATTTTAAGCCCCGGGCAGGCATCTATAATATCTTTACGCACTTTAGTCGCGCTGCGCACAAGGATAACCTTAACATCATTAGCATTAATGTAGTTAGCTACCTGCTCCTGTGCCACTTTTGTTGTTATAACTTCAAAACCGGCATCTTCCAGGGCTATAATACCACTTTTTGAGATACCATCGTTTGCTAATACTTTCATTTAGATTTTAGATTTTAGATTTCAGAATTAAGATTGAGCTTCACTCACTATCTAAAAACTGAAGTTTTAGTGATTATACTATTTTTGAGTTTAGCTTGGCAGTATGAGTGGCAACCTGAAACTTTAAACTTGAAACGAATTAAATGTTACGCTCAAGTTCCTGCATTACATTTACCAATACCTGTACACTTTCTATAGGCATGGCATTGTAAATAGAGGCACGGTAACCACCTGCAGACCGGTGACCTGGCAGGCCGCTTATTCCGGCGGCTTTCCATAGTTTGTCAAACTGCTCTGTATGTACTTCGTCTTTAAGCAGGAAGCAAACATTCATTTTAGAGCGGTCTTCGGTTTTCGCAGTACCCACAAATAAAGGGTTACGGTCTATTTCGTTATAAAGCAACTCTGCCTTAGCGTTGTTTTTCTTTTCGGCACCTTCTATACCGCCGTTGTTTTTAAGCCACTGCAGGGTAAGATAAGATGTGTAAACAGCAAATACGGGTGGCGTGTTATACATACTCTCTTTTTCTATATGCTGTTTATAATCCAGCATAGAGGGTATAGTCCTGCCTGTTTTGCCAAGCAGTTCTTCTTTAATTACAATTAGGGTAGCACCCGCCGGACCCATATTTTTTTGAGCACCGGCATAAATGATCCCAAATTTTGAGAAATCAAGCTGGCGCGAAAATATATCAGAACTCATGTCGCACACTAAAGGCACTTCTACATTAGGGAACTGCTGCATTTGTGTACCAAATATAGTGTTGTTGCTCGTGCAGTGAAAATAATCAGCATCGGCAGGAACGGTAAAGTTTTTAGGAATATGATTATAATTTTCTGCTTTAGATGAGGCCACTACTACAGTTTCACCAAATAATTTAGCTTCTTTAATAGCACCTGCTGCCCATACACCGGTATCAAGATAAGCGGCTTTACCACCTTCTTTTAACAAATTGTAAGGTATGCGTGCAAACTCAAGGCTTGCCCCGCCGCCAAGAAATATAGCCTGATAACCTTTTCCGGTTAATCCCATAAGCTCTAAAACAAGGGCGCGGGCATCGTCCATTATGGCAACAAAATCTTTACTGCGGTGCGATATTTCCAGCAACGACAATCCGGAGTCGTTAAAGTTTACTACTGCTTGTGCTGCTTTGTCAAATACTTCCTGCGGCAGGATAGATGGGCCTGCGCTAAAATTGTGTTTTTTCATTGTTTGGTTGTGTTGTTACTTAAAAAAGTCATGCAAATTTCATAATTTAAGAAAGAATATCCACTAAAAATTTTATAAAAAAATTCACTATATTTTTGACAGAAATGTAATTGTATCCACATTATCTGCATAATCTAACAATCCCGGTTGTTGTGTTTGCCCAAACGGTATGCTGTTTTTAATACTCCTATTACCCACAACACACTGAATGTGTTCCTGTTCGGCCTCTAAACGCTCTTCAATTTCGGCTATATCCTCATAAAACTCATAAAACACGCTCGAAATAGGGGAGGCATGGCTTTTATCTTCTTTAATAGTGAGAAATTCGTTATCTAATATTTTAAAATTACTCATTAAAAATACAGCCTTATTGTAGTCGTAATTGTTTGCATACCTATCATAAAAAATAACATCTTTATAAGCATACATAGCTTCAAAAAAGTTTTTGAAGTTGTAATCCTTCGGTACAAAAAGTTTAGATACATTGCGGCATCCAAGTCCGAAATATCTAAAGATATCCTCGCCCAGCGCTGTTAATTCTTCAGTTGTTTCATTACCTGTCAGCACCGCAACAGAATTCCTGCTCTTACGGATGATGCTGGGTTTATTCCTGAAGTAATATTCAAAATAGCGTGCCGTGTTGTTACTGCCGGTTGCTATTACGGCATCAAAACCTTCCATTTTTTCTTCGGTAAAATTAATCCTATCAGCCATTGCGGGCTCAACTGCAATAAGGTAATTGGCGATAAAGGGCAGGAGGTGCTTATCGTTAGATGATAGTTTTACTAACGCATTATGGCCTGTTACCAGTACCGATAAAAAATCGTGAAAGCCTACCAGCGGGATATTCCCGGCAAGTATAAGCCCCACGGTTTTAGGTTCGATGCTTTCTAAACTGTAGTGGTTAAGCCATTCGTCAAGGTTTTGTGGGGTAAGTGCTGCGGCCCATTGCTGTATGGCAAAATACACCTGCTCTTTTGTAAACCAGCCGTTATGCGACTGCGATAACTCTATTAAGGTAATAAAATCGTTATAAAACAGGGCGTTATGCAACACGGCTTCATTAGGCTCATTATTGCTTAACGAGAACTGAGAAAGAAATTTGCCAAGCTCTATAAACGCTTTTTTTGATTCTGTTAACGTCATTATGTTTGCTTATGAATGGATTTGGACGTAATTTTGTTGCAAATTTACGTTATTAAATACTAAAATAAGCCATGGCAATCATTATAACAGACGAATGTATTAACTGCGGTGCCTGCGAACCGGAGTGCCCCAACACCGCTATATATGAAGGTGCAGATGACTGGAGGTATAAAGACGGTACCAAACTGCACGGCAAAGTAGTTTTGCCAAGTGGAGAGGAAGTGGATGCCGATGCGCCTTTTACACCCATAAGCGACGATGTATACTATATAGTACCGGGTAAATGTACCGAGTGTAAAGGTTTTCATGACGAGCCACAGTGTGCTGCCGTTTGCCCGGTAGACTGTTGCGTACCCGATGATAATTATGTAGAGAGTGAAGAAACCTTGCTTAACCGCCAGGCATTTTTGCATGGGGGTGAGTAATTTTAGATTTTAGAATTTAGATTTCAGATTTTAGATTGAGCTGCACTAGTAGTGCTGTGCCGGTTTATAAAATCTAAACAATTCATAAAAAAATCCTGAAGCATGACACTTCAGGATTTTTCTTTTTCATAGTATTTTAGCATTAAATAGTTTCCACTATTTTATAACTTTAGTGTAGGTTTCTACCATAACACCATCAGTTTTATCATCGTAGGTTTCCACTACAAAGTTACCCTGTGGGTTAAAATACCCTATAGAGGTAGCGGTAGGTGTTTTGTAAATATACTGTCCGTTAGAGGTTCTTCTTACTTTAGCATAATCTTTATTATCGGGTGTGGCAATTCGGTAGCCTGCTTTTTCTGATACAAAAATATAGTCTTTTCCGCCCATTTGGAAGTTGCTTATCTGGCCAATACGTGCGTTAAAGCCATTATCTCTTTCTACCGACGTTGTAGACACCACCTGTGGTACTGTTTCTGTAGATTCTTTATTTAGTTTCTTAGAATCGGCATCTTTAATTTCTATAGCATTAACCGATTCGGTGTTTTGTGTCTTAACCAATTTTTTTGGTGTGCCGGTACCGTCGTTTACCTTTACTGTAGTTGTCGTGCTCTCCTTAGTAACGTTTTGGTTTACCTGCGCGGTTGCTGTAAGGCCCGAAGCAAGTAGTATTGCTATTGCGAAATTTTTCATGATTTGTTTATTTAAGTTGTTAACTTTCACAAAGGTACCATCGCAATGTTAAATAAGTTCTTACAAAAACATAATGTATTGGTAAAGTTGGTTTTTTGAAATAGTAGCAAAGTGGCAGAGTAACAAAGTTGCAAAGTTTGAGGGTCAGAGTAAATAATCGGTGAAAATAAAATATGGTGTAAATGACAGATACCTTGCCTCTCTGTAACTTTGTAACTCTGCAACTCTAACTTTACACTTTGATACTTTGTAACTCAGCTTCAAACTCCTATATTTGCACCCTCAAAAAAACAGTATATACATGAAAGCAGGTATAGTAGGATTGCCAAACGTAGGTAAATCAACACTTTTTAATTGTTTGTCTAATGCTAAGGCGCAGAGTGCCAACTTTCCGTTTTGTACTATAGAGCCTAATATAGGTGTGGTAAACGTGCCCGACCCAAGGCTTGAAAAACTGGAGCAACTGGTAAACCCGGAGCGTGTACAGCCTGCAACGGTAGATATTGTAGATATTGCCGGCCTTGTAAAAGGTGCAAGCCGTGGTGAAGGTTTAGGTAACCAGTTCCTTGGTAATATAAGGGAGTGTAATGCTATCATTCACGTATTGCGCTGTTTTGATAACGATAACATTATTCACGTAGACGGTAGTGTAAACCCTATTCGCGATAAAGAAACTATAGATATAGAGCTACAGCTTAAAGATCTTGAAACGGTAGAAAAACGCCTTGAAAAGGTGCGCCGCGCTGCTAAAACAGGTAACAAAGAAGCCCAGGCCGAAGAAGCTTTGCTTGACAGGATAAGGGAAACATTGCTGCAGGCAAAATCTGCCCGTACGGTTGTTCCTCAAAACGTTGACGAAGTAGAACTTTTAGAGAGCTTCCAGCTTATTACTACAAAACCGGTATTGTATGTTTGTAATGTAGATGAAGAATCTGCCGCAAACGGTAATGCTTATGTAGAGCAGGTGCGCGAACTTGTTAAAGACGAAAATGCACAGGTTATGTTTCTTGCAGTAGGTACCGAGGCTGATATTACCGAACTTGAAACCTATGAAGAGCGCCAGATGTTCCTTGAAGATCTTGGCCTTAAAGAGCCGGGATCATCGGCACTTATACGTTCGGCTTACAAATTGCTTAACCTGCAAACATACTTTACGGCAGGTGTAAAAGAGGTAAGGGCTTGGACTATTAATGTAGGCGATACAGGGCCACAGGCTGCGGGTGTTATCCATACTGATTTTGAAAAAGGTTTTATCCGTGCAGAGGTTATTGCTTATGAAGATTACGTTACTTACGGTACCGAAGCTAAAGTAAAAGAAGCCGGCAAACTACGTGTAGAAGGCAAAGAATATATTGTAAAAGACGGTGACGTTATGCACTTTAGGTTTAACGTATAAATAGTGTTGAGTACTAAGAATTTAGTATTAAGGTAGAACCCGCCAATTGGTGGGTTTTATTAATTTTAGTCTAAATCAACTGTTAATGATTTTATTACATCTGCAGAATTATAAATTTCAGCATAATTTTCTAGTGAACCAATTTCAAATTTTATAGGCTCGGCGTTGTCTGTCCAAACTAATATTCGATGTTCTTTTTGATAGCTTAGAAGATGGCTTTTATGAAACAATGTAATTTCGTGATTGTTTTTTTTAAAATTTTTATACTTAACAATATTGTGAGAATATTTATAATTCATTCTCTTCAATTTTTCAAAAATTGCTTCGGTAAATGCTTTAACATCTTTAATTATTAAACAGTGAGAGCCGAAAATTTCCATTCTTTTATCTATATGATGTAGATTTTTTCTTTGTAACAGCAAATTTGAAATTGCATAAGTAGAATATATATTTCCAATATGGCCAGTGTAGTGTTTTCTTATTTGAAGGCTAGCAGAATTTAAAACAATAGGATTGTTAGGTATTTGTAAAGTTAATGTTCCATTCACAATATTTTTTATTTCAGTGACACCCTCATAAATATCACCTATGCCTTTTTTTTCATAATTTTTAAACCACTGGATTGTGTTCATATAAATTTCTCCTTTAGTAAAAAGTCGTTCAATATTTGCTTTCTCACCAAATTTTATTAAAAACACCACATCAATAGCCATTTTTTTATTTATTAGGTCATAATTTAATCTTCTATTTCACCTAATCCCCATATACCATTTCAAATTTCGTTTCCTTGAAATTAATCATATTAGTGTTTTTGGGTAGGAATAATTTTTGGATTCTTAGATGCCTGTCTTACACTATAACATCCATCATAAATCAGTTGTTTAGTGTTATCTACTTGTTTTTGCAGATAAGGATTTCTAATCGTTGCCGATGTTAGCAAATCAACTTTTCGGGCAAAAAGATTCTCAAGGTCGGTCCATAATAACATTATGTTTTCCCCTTTATCTACAGGATTTTGGTTTTCAAACTCTGCTATAAGGTCAATGTCACTTTTATGATTATTAAAATTACCATTGGCAAGGGAGCCAAAAACAAATAGCCTGCGCACTTTATATTTGCTACAAAGTTCGGCAAGCTTATTCTTTTTATTTTCTATTTCAATTGGTAATCCCATTTTTCAAATTTAGTGATTTTCTATCAACTTTCACAGCAGCCTTTCATCCCAAAAATAATCTTCAGTAGTAGTAAGTTGTACTCTGGCGACAAAATCAGGATGCTCGGTATTGATAACAAAATTATGTTCTTTGCTAATTACTGCCGAGGGTACTTTTAAAACAACTGATTGTTTTTGGTTATACCAGTCGGCACCCAGTTTTTGCAACGCAGGGTAAGCATCAAAACTTCGCCAGTCGGTCGGGAGGTCATTCGTGTCCAGTTGGGTAACTACATTGGCATCATCGCTAATGGTAATAACCATTACTTTATAACTTTGGGTTGGCATAACGTAACTGCGGTGCACTACAAGCTCTAACGTGGCAAGAGATCTCGAGCCGCCGGCATAAATTACATTTTGCCGGTCGAGGTTCCAGCGGTTGGCCACGCCAGATGCGCGTAACTCTTTAGCATAGGCTTCTTTAGTAATCCTAAATACCTCCATACCTAAACGTTATCGCCATATTCCATGGCAGTAAGCCTGTTATGCACAAAGCGTATGCCCGTTACGGTATTTAAAAACGTAATGGGACTTTTATTATCAAAGTAAAAATTTTTAGAGTCGAGCCATTCATTAAACCCTTTTGAAGTTCCAAAAACCTGGATGCCATATTTAATAAGCGATAGCAACAGCAGCACATGCTCGCGAATATTCTCTTTAAATTTATTTTTAGGTTGCTTATAAGATCTAAAAGTACGCACGCTAACGTTTAACCATTCCGATATTACTTCATCATTATAATCAGTTATTTTTTTAATGGTATCAACATACGTCCAGTCTATATCACGCGTGTTAAGGTAAATCAGTACCTCGCGGTCGCTAATTTGGTTAGGTACATCGTTCATTATGCCTTTATAATCGTCCTTAAAATCCCTGACAGCCATAACAATAAATCTTATTTTCAAATTTATGCAATTTTTCCTTTTTAAAAAAGCAAAACTTCCTTTTTTTGATTTCAAATTTTATACTTGTGTAGTTTAAGATTTTAAAAGGTTAAATAAAAATAATTGTATTTTAGCCCGATAACACACTCTCTTATGAAATTATTAGCCTTTGCAGGAAGCAGCAGCAAGCACTCTATAAATAAAAAATTGGCGACATATGCCGCCGGGACTTTTCGAAAATACAGATGTTGAGATAATCGACCTTAACGATTACGAATTACCGTTGTTTAGCGTAGACAGCGAAAAAATAATCGGTAAGCCGCCCATAGCAAGAACCTTTCTTGATAAAATAGAAGAGGCTGATGTTTTGGTAATTTCTGTCGCCGAACATAACGCGGGGTTAACCGCTGCCTTTAAAAATATTTACGACTGGGCATCGCGCCAGAAAAAGCTGGTTTATGATAATAAGCCGCTGCTGCTGATGTCTACCTCGCCCGGTAAACATGGAGGCAAAAATGCGCTTGAAGCAGCTAAAATAAGCCTGGCGTGGTATGGCGGTAACATTCGTGCCACATTCTCTTTACCAAGCTTTGCAGAAAATTTTGATCAAGTAACCAACACAATATCAAATAAAGAATATGATGCTGCGTTAAAACAAATTATAGCAGATTTTGATTATGGACAGAAGGCTTAAAAGGGGATTAAAAATTATCGGCAGGGTAGTGCTGGGTATTGTTGCTTTTGTGATAATTTATTTGCTTTCGGCTGTTGGCTTGTCACACATTACGGTAAACAGCGAACCTAAAAAGGGTGGCAATATACCCATTTACATAAACTCTAACGGGGTGCATACCGATATTTTAGTGCCCATAAAAAACAATGTAAAAGACTGGACCAAAGATATTTTATATACCCAAACCAAAGCTAAAGATAGCGTAGCTACCTACATGGCTTTTGGCTGGGGCGACAAAGGCTTTTACCTTGACACGCCGGAGTGGAGCGACCTTAAAGCAAGTACTGCCTTTAAGGCAGCGTTTTATTTGGGAACATCGGCCATGCATACTAAGTTTTATAAATACGTAAAGGAAGATGACGAGTGTGTAAAGATCATGATCACGCAAAAGGATTACGCCGATCTCGTAGCGTATATTACCGACAGCTTTCAGTACGACAATGGTAAAAAAGTATTGTGGATAAAAGACCGAAGTTACGGGCAGTACGATGCATTTTATGAAGCCAACCGCAAGTATAGTTTATTTTATACCTGCAATACCTGGGCTAACAATGCTTTAAAAGCCGCACATCAGCGTGCGGCGTTATGGACTCCCTATGATAAAGGGATATTTTGTCATTATAAGAAGTAGTTGCAGGGTTGCAGAGTTGCAAAGTATTTGGTGGTTGGAAAACTTTGCTACTCTGCAACTCTGTCGCTTTGGTGCTGAAGAGTTTGGCATCGTTCTTGGATACTTATTTAGCATGAAATACATATCTAAAACTTTATACATAGCGCTTTTGTTGTTAACCTTCGGCTTTGCACAGGCCCAGAATTTTGCAAAAGTAGATAACACCGTTAAAGCATACCCTAAATTTTCCGACCCTGATAAACTTGCTGCACAGTTAGGTGCTGATTTTAAACAGGACGACCTTAAAGCCCGTGCTATTTTTACATGGATAGCACTTAATGTTAAGTACGATTTAGCTGCTTACGGCATCAACAGGCAGCCGGTTGGCTTTTCATACTCTACCCAGGAAGAGAAAATTGCCAAGCAAAAAATAATGCACGAAGACCTTGCCCTTAAAACTATCAAGTCAAAAAAAGGGGTGTGCGAAGGTTACTCAACACTCTTTGCCGTAGTGGCCGAAAAGGCAGGGTTGGAGGCGGTTATCATTCCCGGAACGTCTAAGTCGCATCCCGCACACATAGGCAAAGGTCCCGGTGCCAGCGACCATGCCTGGAATGCCGTGAAAATTAATGGCGAGTGGAAACTGCTCGATACTACCTGGGCTGCCGGTGTGGTTACAGGCGACAAACCTGCCTTTGTTTTTAAATTTAACGATGGATATTTTTTTGCTGAACCCGATGTGTTTTTCCTGAACCATTACCCGGACGACAAGCAATGGCTGCTGACTAAAAAATCAGGAGAGGACTTTGCTAACCTGCCGCTGTACTATGGTAATTACCTTATGGGCAATTACCAGTTTTTAGCGCCTAACACCGGGTCGTTTACCGATAAGAAATATAATGTTATTCCCTTTAAAATTAAGAATTTAAAACAGGGCGATGCAGTGCATTATGCCTTTAGTAAAGACAGGAAAATAATTCAGGCTAAGCCTGTGGTTAACAATGGCATTACCGAATTTGATGTGCCGCTTGACAATGGCTCTAATGGTACGCTTACCATTTATATCAACCAGAAATCGGTAGCAGCATACAGGATAAATCGCTAATACATACTACAACGATTTTAAGCCGGATTTGTTAAGGAAATTAAAACTTTTCTTGCGTCCGGCTTTTGTTTTTTTGTGCAGAAATGGTACATTAGCAGAAAATCTGCCTAAACTTTATGTCCGAACAAAATCAGTATACCGAAGACAACATACGATCACTCGACTGGAAAGAGCATATCCGTATGCGCCCCGGTATGTACATTGGTAAGCTGGGCGACGGTTCATCTGCCGATGATGGTATCTATATCCTTATAAAAGAGGTTATTGATAACTGTATCGATGAGTTTGTAATGGGCACTGGCAAGACCATAGAGGTTACACTTAAAGACAAAACCGTAAGTGTGCGCGACTTTGGCCGTGGTATCCCATTGGGTAAAGTGGTAGATGTAGTGTCTAAAATGAATACCGGTGGTAAGTACGACTCTAAAGCGTTCAAAAAATCGGTAGGGTTAAACGGTGTGGGTACAAAGGCGGTTAATGCGCTGTCTAATTATTTCAGGGTAGAGTCGGTTAGGGATAACCAAATCAAGGCTGCCGAGTTCTCTGCCGGGGAGCTTACCCTTGAAGAGCCTGTTATCGAAACTACAAAACGCAAGGGTACTAAAGTTACCTTTACGGCAGATGAGGCCATTTTTAAAAACTACAAGTACCGTAACGAGTACATTATAAAAATGCTTAAAAATTATTGTTACCTCAATACGGGGCTAACCATAATTTATAATGGCGAAAAATACCACAGCGACAACGGACTTAAAGACCTTCTTGGCGAAACTATTGCCGAGGATGACCGTATTTATGACATTATCCACCTTAAGGATGACGATATAGAGCTGGCAATGACGCACAGTAAATCGCAGTATAGCGAAGAGTATTACTCATTTGTTAATGGCCAGAATACTACACAGGGTGGTACCCATTTAGGGGCGTTTCGTGAAGCAATTGTGCGTACGGTTAAAGAGTTTTACAATAAGAACTTTGAAGCGTCAGATATTCGTAAGTCTATCGTGAGTGCTATAAGCGTAAAGGTAGAGGAGCCGGTGTTTGAATCGCAAACAAAAACCAAGCTGGGTTCTACAGATATGGGCCCGGATGCGCCATCGGTACGTACGTTTGTAAATGACTTTGTTAAGAACAAACTTGACAACTTTTTACACCAAAATCCGGAAACGGCCGATGCCCTGCTTAAAAAAATATTACAGGCCGAACGCGAGCGTAAAGAACTTTCGGGCATACGAAAACTGGCGAAGGACAGGGCTAAGAAAGCCAGCCTCCATAATAAAAAATTACGCGATTGCCGTGTGCATTTAACCGATTCTAAGAATCCGCGCAGTTTAGAGAGTACCATGTTCATTACAGAGGGTGACTCGGCTTCGGGGTCTATTACCAAATCGAGGGATGTTAATACACAAGCAGTATTTAGCCTTCGGGGTAAGCCGCTTAACTCGTATGGCATGACCAAGAAAATAGTGTACGAGAACGAGGAATTCAACCTCCTGCAGGCTGCACTTGATATTGAGGATGAAATGGAGAACCTGCGTTACAACAACATTGTGATTGCTACCGATGCCGACGTTGATGGTATGCACATCCGCCTTTTGCTGATAACCTTCTTCCTTCAATTTTTCCCTGAGCTGATAAAAGAAGGACATTTGTACATACTGCAAACGCCGCTATTCCGTGTGCGAAACAAGAAAGAAACCATATACTGTTATAGCGAAGACGAGCGTAAAGCTGCGATGGAAAAGCTGAAAGGCAAACCCGAGATAACCCGATTTAAAGGTCTTGGAGAGATATCACCCGACGAGTTTAAACACTTTATAGGGCAGGATATCCGCCTTGACCCTATAATGCTTGATAGTGCTACATCGATACAAAGCCTGCTCGAATTTTATATGGGTAAGAACACACCCGACAGGCAGGAATTTATTATTAATAACCTGAAGGTGGAACTTGATGTTGAGGTGGGATAAGTGGATTTGAGATTTCAGATTGAGCTACACAATTGCTGTAGAGACGTTGCACTGCAATGTCTAAATCTTAAGTTTTTTTATTGAGAGGGACTAAGCAATCAGCTTATAGTTTGATTAGCTTAATATAGATATGGTTAAATAATTAATATGAATAGTGACGACATCAGGTGGAAACAACGATTCAATAATTTCGAGAAAGCCTTCTTACTTTTTAAGCAGGGTATTGAAGAGTATGGAGATACAGAAATCGACCTGATTAAACAGGGAATCATACAGAGGTTTGAATTTACCCATGAGCTTGCCTGGAATGTTATGAAAGATTATTTGATATATGAGGGTATAAATGGTATAACCGGGTCGCGTAGTGCTACAAGGGAAGCTTTTAACCAAGGCCTTATAACTAACGGTAGCGAGTGGATGAAAATGCTTGAAACCCGAAACATAACCGTTCACGCGTACGATGAAGATATTCTCGAAAGACATTTTATAAAAATAAAAGGAATATATCTTCCTCTTATACAGGAGTTTTACCTAAAAATGAAAACCTATTTATAATGTTTGGAATTAATCCTGATACAATAGAAATATTAAGCAGTATATTTAAAAGCCACGACGCTATTGATGAAGTTATCATTTATGGGTCGAGAGCTAAGGGTAATTACCGCGAAGGATCGGACATAGATATAACGCTTAAAGGGAATATTTCTACTGATGACTTATCAAAAATATATTTTGAGATCGATGACAGCCTCACTCCGTACCTTTTTGATATATCAATTTATAACCAGTTAAAATCTGGGAGCCTTAAAGACCATATAGACCGCGTAGGCAAAATATTTTATAAAAGATAAATCCCCTAAGAATAGAGGAAATAAATGGACGAAGACAATTTAGAGCCTTTAAAAGAAGGAGAACATTTTTACAACAGGGACGACAGTAATGACTCCGGCGATACCATTACCAAGGTAACAGGTATGTACAAGGAGTGGTTCCTGGATTATGCATCATACGTAATCCTTGAGCGTGCCGTACCCGCTATTGAGGATGGTTTTAAGCCGGTACAACGCCGTATCATGCACTCGCTAAGGGAGCTTGACGATGGCCGTTACAATAAGGTTGCTAACGTGGTAGGGCATACCATGCAGTACCACCCGCACGGCGATGCCAGTATTGGCGATGCCATGGTGCAGATAGGCCAGAAAGAATTGCTTATAGATACCCAGGGAAACTGGGGTAATATACTTACGGGCGATGGTGCTGCGGCATCCCGTTACATTGAGGCGCGACTTTCTAAGTTTGCGCTTGAGGTGCTGTATAGCCCTAAGATAACGCCGTGGCAGGCATCTTATGATGGCCGCCGAAATGAACCTATAAATTTACCGGTTAAATTCCCATTGCTACTCGCTCAGGGTGCAGAGGGTATTGCCGTGGGTTTATCTACAAAAGTGCTTCCGCATAACTTTAATGAGCTTATTGATGCCTCAGTAAAAATACTTAAAGGCAAACCTTTTACCATATATCCTGATTTCCCTACTGCCGGTATTGCCGATGTTTCAGCATATAACGATGGTATGCGTGGCGGGCGTATCCGTGTGCGAGCTAAAATTGCCCAGCTTGATAAAAGTACGCTGGTTATTACCCAGATACCGTTTAGTACCAACACCGGTACACTGATAGACAGTATCCTGAAAGCCAATGAAAAGGGCAAGATTAAAATAAAGAAAATTGAAGATAATACTGCCGCCGATGTTGAGATATTGATCCATCTTCCGCCGGGAGTGTCTCCTGATAAAACGATTGATGCGCTATTTGCCTTTACAGGCTGCGAAACATCGGTAGCGCCATTGGGCTGTGTTATCGAAGACCATAGGCCGCTGTTTGTTGGCGTAAGCCACATGCTTACCATTTCTACGCACCGCACGGTAGATTTGCTTAAACGCGAACTCGAAATTCAGCTTGATGAACTCGAAGAAAGCTGGCACTTTCAGTCACTGGAACGTATCTTTATAGAGAACAGGGTGTACCGAGCCATGGAGGAAGAGGAAACGTGGGAGGGTGTAATTCGCGCTATAGACGAAGGGCTGAAACCTTTCACCGGCCACCTCAAACGGGCTGTTACCGAAGACGATATTGTGCGCCTTACCGAAATACGGATTAAGCGTATCTCTAAATTTGACATTAACAAGGCTGAGGAAAAAATTGAAGCTTTAGAGGGTGAAATTGCACAGGTTAAGCATCATTTAGAAAACCTGATCGAGTTTGCTATAGATTACTTTACAGGCCTTAAGGAGCGTTATGGCAAAGGCCGCGAACGTAAAACAGAGATACGTAGTTTTGATACTATAGAGGCTACCAAGGTTGTATTGCGTAATACAAAATTATACGTAAACCGCGAGGAAGGCTTTATAGGTACCGGACTTAAAAAAGATGAATACGTAGCCGACTGTAGTGATATTGATGATGTTATCGTATTCCTGCGCGATGGCAGTATGATGGTTACAAAAGTTGATGTTAAGACCTTTGTGGGTAAAGACATCATTCATATTGCGGTGTTTGATAAGAACGACAAGCGCACCATTTATAATATGATATACCGCGACGGTAAGAGTGGCCCATCATACATAAAGCGCTTTAACGTGTCTGGGATTACGCGCGATAAGCCGTACGACCTCACTGCGGGGACCGAAAATTCGATGGTACTGTACTTCTCTGATAACCCTAATGGGGAGGCAGAGGTTGTTACCGTGCTGTTGCGACAAGTAGGCAGCGTTAAGAAGCTTAAATTCGACCTCGATTTTGCAAGCATTGCCATTAAGGGGCGTGCATCAAGAGGTAATACCGTTGCAAAATACCCCATCAAGAAAATTGAGCTTAAGGAGAAAGGTATTTCTACCCTTAAGCCTCGACGCATTTGGTTTGACGATACCGTGCAACGCCTTAATGTAGATGCAAGGGGAGAACTGTTGGGCGAATTCAGGCCTAACGACAGGCTGCTTGTAATAAACCAAAGCGGCAAGCTTAAAACGATCGTACCCGAACTGACTACCCATTTTGAAGACGGCATGATCGTGCTCGAAAAGTGGAACCCTAAAAAGCCCATTTCCGTCATTTACTTTGATGGCGAAAAAGAGCGCTACTTTATAAAGCGCTTTTTGGTTGACAGCAGTACTAAAGAAGAAACATTTATTACAGAGCATCCTAAATCACAGCTTGAAATTGTAGCTACCGATTACCGCCCTGTTGCCGAGGTTGTTTTTGCCAAAATAAAAGGTGTGCAAAAAGACACCCTCGTAATAGATATGGAAAACTATATTGCCGTAAAAGGTATTAAGGCATTGGGTAACGTACTGACATCGGATAAAGTTAGGCAAATAAACCTACTTGAACCGTTACCGTATGAAGAGCCGGAACCGGAGCCGGAAGAAATTATACAAATCCCAATGGATGATTTGCCTGAGGGCGAAGTATTGCCGGATGATGACGGACAGATACCTTTGTTTTAGAATATTGGGTGATTATGTAATAATCTGTGATTGTGTATGAAAAAGTATTTTGTCATAATATTAATTTTAATTTGCATACCCAACACCATCTTTTGGTTGGCAAAAAACGACCCTGATAAAAAAAACGAATTTAATTCAGTTTATAGTTTTAAAATTGCGAAAATCAGGGTTACTCCTACGAAAAAATTGATATTTTATGACAAAGACAATAACGAAATATATACCTATAACCATTATATAAGTGATACATATGGAGTTAGTGTCGGAGATTCAATTTACAAAGGTGCTAAGTCAAAATTTTTAAATATTTATAAAAAAAGTAGTGAGGGGACATATGAATTATATTATGCGTCTCCTGCGCAAGAGCAATTTGAATAACTGTAAAATATGAAAAAAGAAATTTATCTATTGATGTTCATTTCACTTTTACTCTTTAGTTGCAAATATAATGCGACCTATGAAAATGATGAAACTGAGAAAAAAGAAGCTGAAGCCGTAACTGAAAAATTATATAAGGATCTTGAGGGTAAGGATTATTTAGATGCTGAAAAATATTTCAGTAGTAAATTTTTTCAGGCGACATCTAAAGAGGACTTGGTAGGTATATTCACTAAAACCAATGAGAAATTAGGTAACTTTAAATCTAAAAATCTAATTGACTGGAAGACACATAAAATTGTTGGGTCTAACCCTTCATCAGAATATTTACTGCTTTATGAAGTTGAATATCAAAAACATCCTGCGAGAGAGACAATTCGATTAATAAAAGAAAAAGATTCTATTAGAATTATTGGTTATAATGTTACTTCAGAAGGTTTCCTTAAATGAATTCGACCTGAAAAGAACGTACAAAATACCATTGTTTTAGAAGTAAAATAAAAGCGGGAATCCATTCAATTGGATTCCCGCTTTTTATTATAAAATTTATAAACTTAGTCTTTTTTCGCTTTCCTCATTTTCATGTTCAGGAACTCAACAGCCAGCGAGAATGCTATGGCAAAGTATAAGTAACCTTTGGGCACTTCTCCTACATGCTGCCCGGCAAGTTGTGCTCCGGACAGGTGCATGCTCTCTGTAATCAGCATAAAACCTATCAGGATAAGAAAGGCGAGGCCAAGTATTTGTATCGATGGGTTAGAGTTTACAAAGTTACCCACAGGCACGGCAAACAGCATCATGATACCTACAGATATTACAACGGCAGTTATCATTACATAGAGCGCACCCTCAAGGCCGTTGGTCATACCCACTGCTGTTAGTATAGAGTCTATAGAGAAGATAAGGTCGATCATTAAAATTTGTGCAATAGTACCGGCAAAAGATTTACTCGAACTTTTACCCAGGTTAGTTTCATGTTCGCCCTTTACATCAACTTTTTCGTGTATCTCTTTCGTACTTTTATAGATAAGGAACAACCCTCCTGCAAACAGTATTATCGCCTGTCCGGTAAAACCGGCACTAAACCAGCCCCAGTCTATGGTTAGGAAAGGCTTTTTCATTCGTGTTAGCAGGGTAATGCCAAACAGCAGGCCAATGCGTAAAAACATAGCAAGGAATAAGCCTATGCGGGTAGCCCTTTTACGATCTGCTTCAGGTAGCTTACCGGTTACAATAGATATGAAGATGATATTGTCTACCCCAAGCACGATTTCAAGAAAGGTTAGTGTGAGTAGTGCTATCCACGCATCCGGGTTGCTTAAAAATTCCATGTTTTTTATTTAGTTGATTTTGGTTACCGTTCCTTTTTGCTTTTGGGTATCGCCCACCAGCGAAAACTCAAAGGTATACGAATTTCCTTTAGTGGTAAGTATTTTTATGTTTACGGCTTTTTTTTCCTGCATGTTTTTAGGGTTAACCTTAGTGCCAATATATTCGCAATCGTTTATCCACCTGATTGCTGTCGTATCGGTCTTGCCATTTACGTTTGCTATCTCAAAATTGTTAGTGCGTTCAAACGTAGAAGTATATGTTTTTCCGCCGGTACTGTATTCCGATTTAAATTTTCCGGTTTTAAAGTCGGCACAATTACGTTCCTGGTCGTAGCAGGAAGCTAATAAAAGCAACAGCGGAAGTATAAAAAGTATTCGTTTCATTATTGTAAATCGTTAAGCCTGTTAAGTTCAGAGTCGGTAAAATTGCGTTTCTGTTTTTCCTGCGCAAATTTATTGTTATTGTATTGTGTCGAATTATTTTTAGGGATAGACAAGCTTTGCCAAGCCGATTGTTTAAGCAATTTGGCATAAAAAACAATTTGCCCCACGTGATAAGGGTAGTGTGCCAACTGCCTGTTTATAGCCTCAATAACCGTATGGCCTTCGTTTCGAATATAAATTACAGTGTTAAGTTTTTGCGGGCTAACGGTATCAAGCGCAGTAAAAAGAACTGCCCACGCTTCTTCCCATTTTTGCATCATGGTTTCCGCATCCTCATACAGCTCCTGAAATTCGTCATCGCGGTTGCGCCATTCTTTTTCGCCATCGGTGGTTAAAAAGTCGGTCCAACGCGATAGCATGTTGCCTACCATATGCTTTACAATAAGGGCAATACTATTAGTATCGACGTTAGCGGCATAAAAAAGTTGCTGCGGTTCTAAATGTGCCATGGCTTTTTCAGCGAGGGTCTTGTAGTATAAAAATTGTTTTTTAGAACTATCTATGTACGATTGTGCTGCTTCCATAAAAACTATTTATTAAACATGCTTCTCATAATAGTGCGTAATCCTAAAAAAACAAATATAATTGCCGCGATGCAAAAAATAATACCTCCGCCAAGAACGGGTATGTACATAGGGTGTGCCTGATTTTTAAAAGAGCTGTTTATAACAACAGGCCCAATAAAAAACAAGGGTAAAGCAATACTCAGGTATTTAATACCCTTCATTAAAACTTTTTTATTTGTTGGCATGGGCTTCTATCGCTTTGCGTACATTTTTATGTTCGTCTAATAATTTGGCAGCTTCTTCAATAGGTATATTAAGTTCATCTACGATCATTTGCACACCACGGCCAACAAGCTTGTGGTTACTAAGCTGCATATCTACCATTTTGTTGCCCTTAATATGCCCAAGCTGTATCATGGTAGCTGTAGTTATCATGTTAAGCACCAGCTTTTGTGCCGTGCCTGCTTTCATGCGGGAGCTTCCGGTTACAAACTCAGGGCCTACAACAACTTCTATAGGATATTTTGCCGTAGCTGCAAGCGGACTGCCCACATTGCAGGTAATACAACCGGTAATTATATTGTTTGCATTGCATTGCTCTAAACCACCTATAACATAAGGCGTACTGCCCGATGCCGCAATGCCCACAACAACATCTTTATCGTTAATTTTATATTCAGAAAGGTCTTTCCATGCCTGTTCGCGATCGTCTTCGGCAAATTCTACCGCACGGCGAATAGCAGTATCGCCACCGGCTATAAGGCCTATAACCATATCATACGGAACACCAAAGGTGGGAGGGCATTCGGATGCATCTACAATGCCAAGCCTGCCGCTCGTTCCGGCGCCTATGTAAAACAGTCGGCCACCGTTTTTCATTCGTTCAACAAGTTGTTGCACAAAGCTTTCTATTTGCGGTAGCACTTTTTCTACAGCAAGCGGAATGGTTTTATCTTCGTTATTTATGTTAGAAAGTAAATCATGCACCGACATCTTTTCCAGATGTTCGTATTTAGAGGCTTGTTCGGTAGTTCTTGTAAAAGACATTGGTTAGGCTTTTATGTAAAGTTAAAGATAATAGGCCATAATTACACCTAATATTATAACTATAAGTTTGGCAAGGTTAAATTTATGGTTCTCGCCACTTTCAAATATTATGGTCGACGAGATATGGAAGAGGATACCCACCACAACGGCAGAGATCTCTGTATGGTAATTGCTTACAAATTGCAACTGGCCTGATATTAATGTGCCTAAAGGTGTCATTACCGCAAAGGCAAGCATAAAGAACATTATAGCAGTTTTATTTAAACCTGAGTTGATAAAGAAAGCGGTAAGGATTATTGCAATAGGAAAGTGGTGTATTGCAATGCCCCAGGCCATATCATGATGATGGCTTACCGGCATACCCTCCAGCAACGCATGGATGCAAAGGCTTATAAATAGTAACCAGGGCATACTGTGTTCATGCTCATGCTTGTGGCTGTGCACATGGCCATGTTCTGCACCTTTAGAAAAATACTCAAGCACTATCTGGAAAATAATACCTGCCATGATAAACAACCCAATAGGGTTATTATGCATGTGCTCTCCTTCGCCATGTTCATTATTATGCAGGCCCTCATATACCTCGGGCAAAATGTGCATTACTGTAAGCGACAATAAAAAAGATCCGCTAAAAGCCAGTAGCAGCTTCAGGTTTTTTTTGTTTTCCGGTTTTAGTATCAGAGCCATTATATAGCCAAAAATTACAGAAAGTAAGGGTACTAAATATATCATCCTTATTATTTAAAAATCATGATAAGGCGCTCAGATTCGTTCTTAAAAAATTTGCGTAGCTTATAATCGCCAAAAGTGTCAAGCAGGTAAATCCCGGCCTCTTCCATCATGGCTTCAAAATCCTGTAAGGTTAATGCTTTTACCTTTTCAACAAAATGGTAGCTTTCCCCTTTGTCTTCAAAGTCTATTTCTTTATAAATATAGTCGTCTAATAAATAACGTTTTATATGAAATTCAATACCCTCCACAATCTTCACTTCTTTAGGTACAATATTCTCGATAACCTTTTTTACATTCATAAAGTCAATCACTCCAAAACCATATTCGCTAAGGCTTTCGCATATAGCTTTTAGGGTTTTAATGTTGTCGCCTTCATTCTCAAAATAGCCAAAACTGGTAAACAGGTTAAATATGGCATCATATTTTTGTTTAAAGGGCTCCCGCATATCATGCACTTCAAAATGCAGGGTATCGTTGCTAAATTTTTTAGCTTCGTCTATACTGTGCTGCGAAAGGTCAGCGCCGGTTACATCATATCCAAGCTGGTTAAGGTATATAGAGTGGCGGCCTTTACCACAGGCAAGATCCAGTATTTTAGCGTTGTCGGGCAGGTTAAGGTAACTGGTAAGGTTATCCATAAAGAGCTGGGCTTCATCATAATCACGGTCTTTATACAATATATGGTAATAAGGTGTATCAAACCAGGATGCAAACCAGTTATTTGTTTCTTTTTGCATAGTTATAAAATGTACCTGCAAATTTAGTTTTTTAAAGGCAAACGCACGATAGTATACTGTAAAATTATAGTTTACTATATTGTAAGTTTTTTCATGACATTAACTACAATTTAAGCTAAAACAGTCAATATAATTAGTAACTTTAGCCCAGCTGAATTAACCATGGGCAAAAATATATAACACTTAAAACAAACATTATGGAACAACAAGTTGCAATATTCGACTCGCATGCAAAGGCGGTTGAAGCACTTAAAAAATTAAAAGCAAGCGGCTTTTCCCTGGACGATGTATCAATAATAGGCAAGGCTGGGGTAGACGAAGAGAACCTGCACCTTGACGAAACAGATAAAGTTACTAATGTGCCTGCTTATGTGGGCATTGGTGCCGGTACGGTTATAGGTTTACTTACAGGTATTGGCCTTTTTGCCATACCGGGTGTGGGTATACTATATGGCGCAGGAGCGCTTGCAGGTGCTTTTGCAGGTGCCGAGACCGGATTGATATCTGGCGGTGTGGTATCGTTATTAGCTAAATACTTTACTAAAGACGACCATATAGAAAACATTAAAGACCATATCGAAGCCGGTAAATTTGTACTTGTTGTGGGTGGCAGCGAAGAAGAAATTGCTAAAGCAAAAGAAGTGCTTCATACCGATAGTGTGCATACACATTACTACGAATAAAAATCAACAAAGATTTTATACTGAGCCTGTTTACATTGTAAGCAGGCTTTTTTTGTTATTGCCGTAATGCTTTTAATAAACTATATAACTTGCAACTGTAAAATTGTATCTTTGCCAACCCTACTCATCAGGGCAGATATACAACGGCGTAATGGAGAATTTTAAAATGATTGCCAAAACCTTTTTTGGTTTTGAGGAGATACTGGCAAAAGAATTACAACAACTTGGTGCACAGGAAGTACAACAGGGAGTACGTATGGTAAGTTTTGCGGGCGACAAAGGCTTTATGTATAAAGCCAACCTGGGACTGCGTACTGCACTTAAAATTTTAAAGCCCATAAACAGTTTCAGGGCTTATAACGAGCAAACTTTATATAAAGGCATACAGGCAATAGACTGGAGCGAGTATATTAATGTTAACCAAAGCTTTGTGGTAGATGTTACCTTGCACAGTGAGCAGTTTAACCACTCGCAGTTTGTAGCGCTAAAAACCAAGGATGCTATTGTAGACCAGTTTCGTGACCGTTACGGCAAACGCCCAGATGTAGATAAAGACTATCCGGATTTACGTGTAAATCTCCACATATTTAATGACCAGTGCTCTGTTGCTTTAGACAGTTCTGGCAACTCTCTTAACCAGCGTGGCTACCGTACCGCGACTAATATAGCTCCCATAAACGAGGTACTTGCAGCCGGTATGCTATTACTTTCCGGCTGGGATGGGCAGGGCGATTTCCTTGACCCTATGTGTGGCAGCGGAACGATACTTGCCGAGGCTGCCATGATAGCCTGCAACATTCCGCCAAACTTGAACCGCAAAGAATTTGCTTTCGAGAAATGGAACGACTGGGATAATGACCTTTTTGATGCCGTAACCGATTCGCTTCTTAAACGTGTTCGCGAGTTTCATTACACTATAAAAGGGTATGACAAAGCACCGTCGGCAGTCATGAAGGCTAAAGATAATATTAAAAATGCCAACCTTGACGAGTATATTACCATAACGCAGGAAGACTTTTTCAGGACAGAAAAAGAAACCCGTGGCCCATTGCAAATGGTGTTTAACCCACCATACGGCGAGAGGCTGGAGATAGACCTGGAGCGTTTTTACCGCGAAATAGGCGATACACTTAAGCAGGGTTACCCGGGAACAAATGCCTGGTTTATAACAGCTAACCTTGAAGCACTTAAGTTTGTAGGATTAAGGCCATCGCGCAAGATCAAATTGTTTAACGGTAAGTTGGAAACGCGTTTTGTAAAATATGAAATGTATGAAGGTAGCAAAAAAGACAAATACCTTACAGAGGAAGTTTAGATTTTAAATGCAATCTGCTAAATGCTCATATATAAAAGACAATAATTACTAAAATGAACAAAAAACTTAAAGCTGTATTTTATAATTTCCTGGGGTTTGCCCCAATATTTTTACTCGTTTATTTCCTTGCCGATAAATACACCGGCCTGCCTAACAGTTTGTGGGTATCGGGAGTGGCATTTGTAGCCTCTACAATACTTTCTCCTAAGTTTCAGGTAGCCAAATTTCATGGTGAAGAGAAGTTATTTGTAAGTTGGCTGTTTTTAAAAGGCGTAAAAGAAGTTAAGTAACTATAACTTTATCCAGATACTAAAAATGCCCTGAACAATTATTGTTCAGGGCATTTTACTTTTATCGTACTGCTAATTATTTTTTACCCGCAGCAGCCTCTTCTATTACTGCAAGTACTTCTTTAGGGTGCGATAGCATTACTACATGGCTTGCTTCAATTTCTGTGGTTTTAGCATTTATCCTTTTAGCCATAAATCGTTCCAGTTCGGGGTGTATAGCTTTGTCACTATTGGCAACTATGTACCAGCTTGGTTTTGTTTTCCATGCGGGTGCTCCGCTTTTATCTGCAAATACATTTTTTGCCCCCGGTGTTTGTGTAGCAAAAATTAAGTTTTGCTCTTTTTCTTTAAGATCCTGCGCAAACACAGTTTTTACACCCTCCTGTGTTAAGTAAATAAAACCTCCTAAAGGTGCAAGATAATTACCTATTGTAACTGCAGGGCCTTTAGCAGATAATGACATTAATGACTCATCAAGATCTGGTGCCAGTGCGGCTACATAAACAAGGCCAACAACTTTAGGGTCGTTACCGGCCTGTGTAATTACAAAGCCGCCCCATGAGTGGCCCACAAGTATTACTTTTCCTTTTGCCTGCTCTATGGCACGTTTTGTAGCTGCTACATCATCGGCAAGGGAGGTTATAGGATTTTGTACCGAAATTACCGGATAGCCCTTTGCCTGCAATGCAGTAATTTGGTTACTCCATGATGAGCCATCGGCCCAAATGCCATGAACAAAAATAATGGTGGGTTTTGCTTCCTGAGCATAAGCATTTGATACTCCTAATGATACTAATAAAGCGAGGGCTAAAAATTTGATCGTTTTCATTTTTTAATAATTTAATGTTTAATTTTATTTGTTATTAACTACAGTACAAAGTTGCACCATAATACTTACAAAGCAGATGGACATTTTTCTCATAGGCATGCCGATTTATCCCTCTAAAATAATTTTTTGAACGTTTGAAGCTGTAGCTTAGCAGCCGGATAATTACAACACTATGCACCTCACCCATATATCGCCTAAAACAAACGGTAAGTTAATATTTACACACCGTGCAGCCAATGCCCAGCATTTGCATAAAAATAATCCGGACGAACGCCATTTGCTTACTATTGCCATAAATGGCGAAACTTCTCAGCGAATGGTCATTAATGGAATTGATTATGAGTTTGCTCCCCATAGTATTGTGCCGTTAGTTTCCGGCCAGTTCTTTAGTTTTGAAAAGCCAGAACTTATTACAGCATGGCAGTACACACGCGACTTTTACTGCCTTATAGATAATTATTTTGAAATAAGTTGTCTTGGCCTTCTTTTTTCAGGGTTTAAAGGAGACCTGTTTTTAAGTCTTGATGAGCAGTATCGCGAAAAAATATATGGGCTGCAAAAACTGTTTATAGAGGAGTATGAAACGATAGACACCATACAAACCGATATGCTGCAAATGCTGCTTAAGCGCCTCGTTATACTTACCACAAGGCTGGCTAAGGAGCAATATCTGGAAGGGGTAGTGTATGAAGATGAAAGGTTCGATATGATAAGGCAGTTTAACCTTTTAGTAGATACCCATTATAAAAGCGAGCACCAGGTAAGCTATTATGCAGATCTTCTTAATAAATCGCCAAAAACCCTGGCACGAATCTTTAAGGGGTTTAATTACGTCACGCCCTCGCTTATAATACAGGGACGCATTATGATGGAAGCCAAGCGCCTGTTTTATTACACAACGCTATCGGTTAAGGAAATAGCTTACGAGCTTGGCTTTACAGATGCTGGCCACTTTAGCCGCTTTTTTAAGAATGCAACTCGTATTAACCCCTCCGATTTCAGGAACATCCGTTTAGATAAGGCATATTAATTACTGCTGTAATAAAAATTTCGGTTCGCTAAATACTTTAAAATTAAAATTACCTACGGCAAAATTTGTACCCGGGCTAAAATTACTACCAAATAATATTCCTTACGGGGAAAACAATTGCTTACTATCGTGTAGCGATTAAATATAGGTAGTAATTTAATGCCAACATTACTGTTTCCCGTAGCGAATTAATGATTTCCTTATTTCAGGTTTAGTTTGATTTGAATATATAAGCCTACTTAGCATACGCCCTTTTACGTAAGTATGTAAATATAAGCCCGAATAGTGCTAGTATAAACAATGGTAACCCAATAGTTATTATCTGGGTTGTGGTATATTCTTCCTGAACTCTTTTTGCATCAAGAAAACGAAGATTTACATTCTTACCCCTTATTTTTACAAGCCCTTCATCGTCCATGAGGTAGTTTACACAATTTAATAAAAATTCCCTATTACTGTAGTTTTGCTGCAGCCATGGGTCTATACCTTCGGTAAGTAACTTTTTATTGGCATATTTATAATTTACGATATCGCCATCGGCTATAACTATCATTTTGGTTTCTTTGCCTTTGTCCAGTATGTTCCTGAATTTTACAGGCTTTATCCTGTTTTCATATACTGACGAAAATTTACCCTCCAGTAATACGCCAAGTGTTTGATTGCCTTTATTAAACTGGCTTGGGTTTATTTTGTTTACAAACTCATACAAGCTAATTTGTGCAGGAATACCTACTGTTTTAGACTGTTCTGAACTTTCCAGAAGCACCGTTTTTTTAATGTTGTTTTTAAGCGTGTCTATCTGGCTTGCAAATTCTAACTTAACAATATTGATGTTCTTGTTTATAGGGTGGTTTTCGCGCGAACGTACTACCGGAGAGAATGGCCAGTCTACAGGCACTTCGCCATTAGCCGATTGTACGGTAATAGGTGTACTCAACAGGTCCTGAATAAGGTTGGCATTAACGCGCACACCATATTTAAAGAACATATCATCAAGGTTAATATCCCGGGGTATTGCCAGGGTACTTGCCGTTTTGTTACGAAGGCTGTCAAGATCTGCAGCTACGCGGTCTACCATCCACAGGGTTTTGCCTCCATTCATAATGTACTGGTCAAACACGGACTTTTCTTCATCGGTAAATGCTTCTGTAGGTTTAGCAATAATGGCAAGGTCAAAACGCTCTAAATTATCCAGCGTTTTTTGCTTGTCGCCTTGTACAGAGTCAAGGTTAAATTCGCCCAGTACGTAATATTCTTTAAGGCTGATAAGAAAATCCGACATATATTTATCGGGCATTTCGCCGTTACCTTTTATTACTGCAATTTTCTTTTTGCTGGTTATGGCAAGCTTGGTAATAGCATCAGAGAAATTATATTCTAATAACTGTACCGATTTATTGATGTTATCATCCTTATTGGTCATAAAATTATTTACCAATAACGGTATTCGAACCGATTTCTGCCCCATATTAGCGATAGCCCAAGGGAAAATTTGTATTAGTGATTTCTTCCCTTTTCGGGTCATGTCAATATTGGTAGGTGAGAAACCCAGGGCATACATTTCCTGAATGTTCTTCTGCACATTTTCCTCCTCGGCAAGAGGGTCTACAAAATTAAAAGAAATGTTGCTGTTATATACCTGGTACTCTTCCAGTACCTGTCGTATTTCATTTTGCAGGCGCTTAAACTCGGGAGGTAAATCGCCACCTAAAAAGATATCAATATACAGAGGGTCTTTAACTTCTTCAATTACTTTTATCGATGCTTCAGACAGGGTGTAGCGCTTATCATCGGTCATGTCAAAGCGTTTAAAAACATAGCTGCCCGCAAAGTTTATTACAATAAGTACAGCGGCGATAAGGCCCAGTTGCTTAAGGTTTTTTTGTTTTCTTGCTTCCATTACCCTTTTAATGATTTAAGTTGATAAGCGGTTAACGACAAAAAGAAAACAGCAATGCTTACAAAATATGTAATGTCGCGGGTATCTATAACGCCGCGGCTCATGCTTTTAAAATGATAATCCATACCGAAAGAAGCTACCACATTGCTAAAACTGCCGGAATATAAGGCAAGCTCCTCAAACCCAAAATAAAGGATAAAGCATAAGAACACTGATATGATAAAGGCTACGATCTGGTTTTCTGACAGGGTAGAGGTAAATACCCCAATGGCTGTATAACCTGCAATAAGGAACAGCAGGCCAAAATAGGACGCCAGTGTGCTGCCCATATCTATATTGCCGGGCGGGTTACCCAGTTGCGATATTACCACAATATAAATTAACGTAGGCAACAGTGCTAATACAATAAGCGTAAAGGCGCCAAAAAACTTGCCGTTTACTATTTCCCAAATGCTAAGCGGGCGGGTAAACAACAGCTCTAATGTGCCTTGTTTTTTCTCGTCGCTAAAACTGCGCATTGTTACTGCTGGTATAAGGAAAATAAGTATCCATGGGGCAAGGGTAAAAAATGGCGATAAATCGGCAAAGCCACTGTTTAAAATATTGTAATCGCCTTCAAACACCCAAAGGAACAACCCGTTTAGGATTAGGAAAATAGCGATAACTAAATACCCTATGGGCGAGCCAAAAAAGGATTTTATCTCTCTTGTTAATAATGCTTTCATTCTTCTTTAAAATAATTACTTCCTTTTACAAAGGTATATTATTATGGCAGGCTAATAAGTTTGTTTACACTCCATGCCTCAGGTTTAGTGTTAAATAAAGGCTTTGTAACAGCCCATGTATCGCAAAATAATTTTGATTTCCTGTAGGCTTCCAGATGCTCTTCGGTTTCCCAGTAGCTGTAGGTAAAAAACACCGTAGGGTTTGTTTTGTCCTGATATAACTCTAAGAAACGGTTACCGTCAAAATTTCGTATATCCTGCTTAACAGTATTAAAATTAGCCAGGAAATCGTCTACCTTATCTTCATAGAAACCCATTTTTACGATGCGTACAAACATACTGTTTTTTGGTTTATTATTTAAATGTAATTTATAGTGTTATGAGTAAACACACACTTAATTCCTGCCGAGAGCTTCCAATATGGAAACATCTTCAATTATTTTTTATTATCTTCTTTTGTCTTGAAACAAAAGAAGCAAAAATTCAAGGCTCTAACTTCTTATGCTACAAATTATAAGCTTCGGCTAAATCATTTGAACTCGCTTCGCTCAAACAGCAAATGATTTTTAACTCCTCAACTTATAATTTGCTTAACGCAACGAAGTTTAAGGCCTTAGCTTCACTCGTATTCGCTTACTCTCAACCTAAATACGTTTTAATTAATCATACGATAAAGAAAACTGCGATTGCAACTGTGACTTCTTCAGGTGTAGCTCAATCTGAATTCTAAAATCTGAAATTAAACTATCTAAAAACAACACTTACCACATCCCTGAATTTAAGGCCCAGCAACGTTTTTGCGGTACCCACGGTAGAAGGGTTGCTGCGGTAAATAGCAATTTCCAGGAAACCGGCCTCATTAAAAATAGCAAGCTTTTCGCCTTCATAATCTTTGAGCGAAAAACGTTCATTCACAGTAAAGTCAGAATATCCTGCTTTAACAGCCTTAATGTTTTTAGTGCTAAAGGTAATCTCGAAGTCGCGACCTTTTGCAACTTCTTTTACCTGCCTCTTGGTAATATTTGTAATGCAATTGCCAAAATGGTCTATGTAAACCACACAGCCCCTTATCGTACTATTATCTGGCGTTACAACGGGGTGCAGGTCATAAATTTGTTTAATCTCAGTAATCTCCCGTCCTATTACATTTAGTAGCCCTCCTTTGCTAAGGTGGCAGGCTACGGTAACAAAAACGTCCATATCGCTATTACCTTCAGGCAGGCGATCGTGTATGTTTATCTCAACAATCTTTTCGGGTACAATTTTTTCGGTCAGGAGGCTTAATATACCGTTATCGGCACAAATAAAATAGTGCCCGTTCCACAACATTGCAATGTGGCGGTTTTCTTTGGTAAGCTCGGCATCTACCCCTATAAGATGTACTGTGCCCTGCGGGAAACTGGCATAAGCCGCACCTACTATATAGCTGGCTTCCGATACATTAAAGAGATCTACGTGATGCGAAATGTCAACAATGGCCGCCTCAGCATAGCAGGAAAGTATCTTGCCCTTAAGCGCGCCCACAAAATGGTCCTTAAGTCCGAAATCGGTTGTTAGGGTAATTATTGACATAAAATTGTGCAAAACTTTTAAAAAGTGCGACTAAAATTTCACTAAATTTGAATGCAAAGCTACTAATTATATAGCTACAATTTTTAAAAATTAAAACCTCTGCTTTTGAACGAACGTACGATTGAACTTACAGACATAGCCCCTAAAGACTTTTGGGGAGCACAGGATTCTCATCTTGAAACTATTAAAAAATATTATCCCAAGCTAAAAATTGTTGCCCGCGGCACCACGCTGAAGGCCTTTGGCGAAAAAGAATTGCTGGATGAGTTCGAGAAACGTTTTAAACGCCTTATGCAGCATTTTTCGCGCTATAACACTATAGATGATAATGTTATAGAACGCGTAATACAAAGCGACAGCAATACAGAGCACATGGACCCAAGTGATAAGATACTTGTTCATGGCATAGGGGGCAAGCTTATTAAGGCCATGACGCCTAACCAGCAAAAACTGGTAGATTATATGGGCAAAAACGATATGGTATTTGCCATAGGCCCAGCCGGTACGGGTAAAACCTATACGGGTGTGGCACTTGCAGTAAAAGCCCTTAAAGAAAAACAGGTTAAGCGCATTATACTTACACGCCCGGCGGTAGAGGCAGGGGAGAACCTTGGTTTCCTCCCGGGAGATATGAAGGAAAAATTAGATCCCTACATGCAACCGCTGTATGATGCACTACGTGATATGTTGCCACCACAAACGCTGGAAGACTATATACTTAAAGGCATTATACAAATAGCGCCACTTGCCTTTATGCGTGGCAGAACGTTAGACCATGCTTTTGTAATACTGGATGAAGCGCAAAACACCACACACTCGCAAATGAAGATGTTCCTTACCCGTATGGGCAAGAACGCTAAGTTTATGATAACCGGCGATCCGGGGCAGGTAGATTTACCGCGCCGTACTATTAGCGGACTTAAAGAGGCCATCCTTATCCTTAAAGATGTAGAGGGCGTGGGCATTATTTACCTTGACGATAAAGATATTGTGCGCCACCGACTTGTTAAGAAAATTATTGAAGCGTATAAGGGTATTGAGAATCATGATTAATTTAATAGTTACTGAGGGACTTAGAAGCTTAGGTACTTATAAACAAAAGTTGCAGAGATGCAAAGTAGCAAAGTTTATAGGATAGATAAAATAGCCCGGGGCATCACTCCGGGTTAATAATTTAATTCAAGATGATTTTGTGAAAATCTCTACTCTTGACAGGTTATAATAAGATTGCTTCGTTCCTCGCAATGACAACTACACTCAGTTGTATGAAAGAACGTTGATACAGATGACGTAATTTTAGCTATATCAAAAATAAATATTTATAAATAATTAATTACTTTCTTATTTTTGCATCCTTAAACTGCAAACAACAAACTACACACATGTCACAAAACAACACGATCACCACTACCGATTTTAATTTTCCGGGACAAAAATCGGTTTACCGCGGTAAGGTTAGGGAAGTATATAATATAAACGACGAGCTGCTTGTTATGGTAGCTACAGACAGGCTCAGCGCATTTGATGTGGTAATGCCAAAGGGTATTCCGTACAAAGGTCAAATACTAAACCAGATAGCGACTAAGTTTATGCGCCTTACCGAGGATGTAGTGCCTAACTGGCTTATAGATACTCCCGATCCTAACGTTGCTGTAGGGCACTTGTGTGAGCCATTTAAAGTAGAAATGGTTATTCGTGGGTACCTAAGCGGACACTCTGCACGTGAGTATGCTGCAGGTAAAAGGGTTTTATGTGGTGTAGAGCTTGTAGAAGGCCTAAAGGAGAATGACAAATTTCCTTCGCCCATTATTACGCCAACTACAAAAGCTGATTTTGGTGAGCATGACGTAGATATTTCGCGTGAAGCGATATTAACAAACGGCGTAGTATCTGAAGAAGATTATTTGGTGTTAGAAAAATATACGCGTGCCTTGTTTCAAAGAGGTACAGAGATAGCTGCATCGCGCGGATTGATACTTGTTGATACCAAATATGAATTTGGTAAAACTAAAGACGGCAAGATCGTTTTGATTGATGAGATACACACGCCCGACTCTTCACGTTATTTTTATGCCGAAGGCTACCAGCAACGCCAAAACAATGGCGAAACTCAAAAGCAATTAAGTAAGGAGTTTGTAAGGCAGTGGCTTATCGCTAACGATTTTCAGGGCAAAGAAGGCCAGCAGATACCTGAAATGACAGATGAGTATATAGAAACTGTATCTGAGCGTTACATAGAACTTTATGAAAATATTATCGGCGAGAAGTTTGGGAAGGCAGATATTACAAATATTCACGAGCGTATAGAAAAAAATGTGCTTGCTTATTTAAACATGTAATGCCTTATTAATATCCCGAACCGATTTGTAATTTGTATTACACAGCGATTAGAAAGTTTTAAAGTCGTTAAGTAAAAAGAATAAGCAAAAAAAGCCACTTAAAAATAGGTGGCTTTTTTTTGCGAAAAATTATTCATAGACTTATATGTAAATTATTAAAATCAAAAACAGCACCTTAAAGTGCTGTTTTCTTAAAAAAATAAACAAGTTTCGAACCCCGTTTATTAGTCATAGCAAAACATAACCTTATTAGTTATATCGTTACCTATATTTAAATGTTAATTGAATAATCGTAATTGCAAATTTAAGTAATTTAAAATCAAATATATATACCTATTTATAGGTATTTATTTGTTCTGTTAAGTGATATTAAATAATTGATGATCATGTTGCATCTGTTAATTTTATTAACATTATTTACATTGTAGTAATTTCAATTTAGTTAAGTTTGCAAAAAAATATAGATATGAAAAAAATTTACTTTTTATTTTCTCTAATTGCATTATCATTTGCAGCATCGGCACAATCAAAGGGCAATATCGAATTTGGACTTACGGTTGGATATAACAGTTCCACCATTAGTACCTCTAATGGTTATTATGGCAATGAACCTGATTCATATTCAAGTTTCAATGCGGGAGCATCTGCCGATTTCTTTTTTTCAGACCGTTGGAGCATAAAAGTTAAAGCATTGTATGATGGTAAAGGCTTTTCGCGTGCTTTGATAACCCTTCCTGACGGGAACAATTATATTACCGATGTTAAGCTAAATTACATTACCGTGCCTGTAATGGCAAACTGGCATTTTGGCAGCAAAAGAAACTGGTACCTTAATTTTGGTCCTTATGTAGGCTTTTTAACAACAGCTAAAGACACAAGATTTAGTATGGATTTGAAAAATAATTTTAAAAGTACTGATGCAGGCCTTGCTTTTGGTATTGGGGTAAAGGTACCACTAAATGATAAAATTAAAATATTTTTCGAATTTGATGGACAAGGCGGTTTCAGTAATATTATAAAAGATAAATATAGAGATTATGACTATAACAGCTATAGTGATGGTGCAAATGTAAATACCATAAGGAGTGCATTTAACGTAGGGCTAAACTTTATGTTATAACAACCTAAAACAACCGGGGGAGGCTCATTGCCTCCCCCGGTTGTTTTATATAAATCAGTAAATTATTTCTTTAAATACGTATCAAAATAATCGGCAATCTTTTGGTTAAGATGTGCACGGTCCTTACCGCGTACGTTGTGCTCGTGGGTAGGGTACAGGAAGTAATCTACCTGTTTGCCAGCTTTAATGCAAGCCTCTATAAACTCCATACTGTTTTGCTGCACTACAATATTATCCTGGGCACCATGTATTACCAGTAGCCTTCCCTGTAACTTAGGTGCTTTTTTAATAACACTTGCTTTTTCGTAGCCTTCAGGGTTTTCCTGCGGCGTATCCATATAACGCTCGCCATACATAACTTCATAATATTTCCAATCGCATACCGGGCCTCCGGCAACACCTACTTTAAAAGTATCTGCCTGGTCCAGCATTAGCGATGTGGTCATGAAACCACCAAAACTCCAACCGTAAACACCAATTTTATTTTGGTCTACAAATGTTTTGCTTTTAAGGAAGTCAACGCCTTTCATCTGGTCGGCCATTTCTGCAACGCCAAGATTGCGGTGTACCACGTGCTCAAAATCACGGCCGCGAGCATCGCTGCCACGATTATCAAGTGTAAACACAACATAGCCCTGTTGTGCCATGTAGTAATCAAAAAGGCTTGCACCGGCCAGCCACTTGTTAGTAACTAATTGTGCGTGAGGACCACCATATACATAAACCATTACAGGATATTTTTTAGCAGCATCAAAATTAGCAGGGTAAATAATTCTGCCGTTAAGCGGAGTTTTACCGTCGGCAGATGTAAGTGTAACCAACTCCATTGTAGGCAATACCGTTTTACCGGTATATGGATTTTCTGCTTTAAGCAGGGTAGTGGCCTTATTGCTTTTAAGGTTAATAATACTCACATCATTAACGGTAGCAGTACTTGCAAAGTTATCAAGGGTTAATGTGCCATCACTGCTCACTTCATTTTCATGCGTGCCCGATGTTGTAGTTACCTGCGTGGTTTTACCCGAAGATAGTTCAACTTTATACAGTTGCCTGTCAAGACCATTATTAGCAGTACCACTATAAAATACATTTTTTGCATTGGTGTCAAAATTTAATAATTCAGTTACAACAACGTCTTTATAGCCCAGTTTTTTTACAAGTTTACCATTGGTAGTATAAAGGTACAATTGCTCGTAACCTTCTTTTTCTGTACGGTATAAAAACTGGTCATTATGGCCCGGAACAAAAGTAAGGTTGTGCAAAGGCTCTACATACGTTGCTGCTTTTTCTTCAAATAATGTTTTTACAAAATTGCCTGTTACAGCATCATATTTGTTTAGTTTAAGGTGGTTTTGCTCGCGGTTGAGTATACCCACATAAATTTGCTTACCATCTGGAGACCATGTAACAGTAGTTAAAAACTGCTCTTTAGGACCTTCGGTTTTTAGAGTAACGTTTTTGCCGGTAGTAACATCATAAACAACAAGAGTAACTTCTTCACTCTTCATGCCCGCCATAGGGTATTTAATCCCCTTATCTGTAGCAATGCGTTCTCCCCATTGCACCAGCGGAAAGTTAGCAACCATACTTTCGTCTTTACGATAGTATAACAACTTGTCGCTGTTAGGACTCCACCACATGCCTTTATCTATACCAAATTCCTGACGGTGGGTATAGTCGCTGCCATTTACAATACCTTTATCTGTATCAGTTGTAACATTAATGTCTTTGCCGTTGTTAGTAATAACAATATTATTTTCTTTAAGCCATGCAGCATGAGTTCCGTTAGGAGATAATATTTGGTTAGCAGCATCCTGAGCAATAGCAACTGCGCTTACAACCGTTTTTTTATCAGCATCAAAAACAACCATGTAGTTGTGTTTTGTGCCCTCAATATTAAGTAAAAGGGTGCTTATATTTTTCCACGCATAATCGTATGGGAATATCCTTAGCGCAAAAGTCTCTGCAGGAAATTTAGCCTTAAGAGCAGTAGCAAGTTCATCTTTGGTTATTAATGTACTCTCAGCCCATTGTGTTGCTTCACTTCGCTGAACAAGTTTAGCGTATGTTTCGTCAAGATAGGTTATAGTGTGGGTATCCGGCCTCCAGTGCGAAGACACAAGGTTTTTTGGGGCAAAACTTTGGTACTGGCCGGAAGTGGCTTCCTGTATGGTTAAGTTTTTTTGAGCCGTAGCAGCCATTCCGGATATAAGGAACAGCCATATAATTTTTCTCATTTGAATTGGTTTAAAAAGCGAATTTAAATAAATCTATCGTGTAAATATAATGGTATCTAACAAAAAAGCCCTGTAAAATAGTTTACAAGGCCATTTTAAGATGCTTTTACTTTTTAAACTTTGTGCATTGTTAAAGATAATATACCCAGCTCTGCCATACATTCCTTCATCATTTTGTAAGTTCTTTCTATATCATTATCGAGGCCAACAGAAAAACGTATAAGCCCATCAGTAAGGCCCATTGCCTTTTGTTCTTCCAGTGGTATTTCGCTTGATGTTGAGGTTCCGGGTGCACTAAACAACGTTTTATAAAAACCAAGGCTCACGGCAAGGTAGCCCAGGTTGCGGTGCTGCATTAATTCCATCAGCTCATTAGCTTTTTCAATTGAACCAACGTCTAAAGTCATCATTCCGCCAAAACCGTATTCCGGGTTTATCATAGTTTTGTAAAGCTCATGGCTAGGATGGCTTGCAAGGCCGGGGTATACCGTTTTTAAACCATCTTTCTCAAAACGTTTGGCTAAATATAATGCATTATGGCTGTGTTGCTTTATACGAATGTGCAGCGTGCGCAGGTTTTTCATGATGCTGGCTGCACGCAGGCTGTCCATAGTAGGGCCAAGCAGCATGGCAGCCCCATCGTTAACATTGCGTAACGCATCTATAAATGCCTGAGTGCCACATGCCACACCGCCCACAGTATCGCTGCTGCCGTTTATAAATTTAGTAAGGCTGTGTATAACTACATTAGCACCAAGCTTTGCCGGAGAAACTGATAGGGGGGAGAATGAATTATCTACTATTAATTGCAGGTTGTATTTTTTAGCAATTGCAGATAGTGCAGCAATGTCGGCAACTTCAAGTAGTGGGTTGCTTACTGTTTCGCAAAATAAAACTTTGGTATTTGCTGTTATGGCAGCTTCAACGGCTTCTAATTTAGTGCTGTCTACAAATGTTGTAGTAATGCCCAAACGTGGTAAAAAGTTTTTCATAAAAGCATACGTACCACCATATATGGTTCGGCTTGATACTATGTGGTCTCCATTATGGCACAATTGTAACAGGGCAGAGGTTATAGCCCCCATGCCCGATGCTGTTACATTGGCCGTCTCGGTACCTTCCATAGCAGCAAGTGCCTGCCCCAAATATAAATTACTGGGCGATGAATGGCGTGAGTATAAGTAGCAACCATCAGCATTACCCTCAAAAGTATCGAACATGGTTTTTGCTGAGAGGAAGGTATAAGTAGAAGAGTCGGATATGGAAGGATTTACACCGCCAAATTCGCCAAAGTATTGCAGGTCTTGTATATTATCGGCAGGATTAAAATTTTTCATCGCGTTTGTTGTTTAGGTTTATTGAAAATCAAAGTGAAGGATTTATAATTTTAAAATCAATTGAAATATTTATTTGCAGAATATAAATCTATTAAAGTTAAATTTATTAGATTTTAAATTTATAACTTGCGTTGAATTAACACGATAACTGAAAATTTTACAAATGGCTTTAGATATAACCGATAGAAAACTGCTTTACCTGTTACAGGAAGACAGTACCAGAACTACTAAAGAACTCTCTGTGAAGCTTAACCTCTCGGTCACTGCAGTGTACGAGCGTGTAAAAAAACTGGAGCGCGAAGGTATAGTAACAAAATATGTTGCAGTGGTTAACCGCAATAAGATAAACAAAGGCTTTGTGGTTTTTTGCCACCTTAAGCTTATACAGCACACTAAAGAATACCTTACCAAGTTTGAGCAACAGGTTACTAAACTTGATGAGGTATTAGAATGTTATCACGTAAGCGGAGACTATGATTATATCCTTAAAATATTTGTTGCAAACATGGAGGAGTACCGTGAGTTTATGGTAACAAAGCTTACAACGTTGCAGCACATAGGCAGCACCCATAGCACATTTATGATAGGTGAAGTAAAAAACAGTAATATTATAGTGGTGTAGTTACAAAGCTTTACCCAGTTTTAAATACCCAATGTGTAATTCATCTTCAATTCCATTATCAATTTTAGTAATTTTTATGTGGTATTTATCTTTCATGTGGTTAGGTAATATGTCTTCTACCTTATGCATATCGTCTACATCAAGGCCGTATTTTTCATCTACATGGCTTTCGGCACCTTTAAAACCGTAGTGTTTGTAAAAAATAGTCTTTTTAGACGCTTTAATTGCCTGGCCTATAGTTTCGGCAACAATTAATGCCTTGTAGTGATACTCTTCAAGCTCTCCGGGTTTATAACCGCCCAGGTTGATGAGGAATAGTTTTTCAGGCTGTTCTGTAACTTCTTCTTTAGGAACAATAGATATTTGGTAACCATCTACATGCGTAACCGTTCTCCAGGAGTCGCCATGCAGCTGGCCTGCATCGGGCCAAAAAGCATACATATCGGCTTTTAAATCCTGTACGGAATTTCCAATCCCAAAAAAAATATCGTGCTGTTCCGTAAGCCTTCCGGGAGGGGTGCATCCCAATAAAACCATGTATAGATTAACATTCTCACTCATAGTATAACAAATGTAATTATTTTATTTTTTATTAAATTTAAGCTAAAACGATTTTTTGGCTCATTTTTTGAATCTACCTTAGTAACTAACAATTATAATACTTAAAATTTTTAATTATGAAAAAGATATTTATACTTTTTTCTGCCGTAGGGCTTTTATCATTAACAGGTTGCAATAATGATGACGATGTTGTTGTGGCACCGGCCAATCAGGTTGTAGAAAACGAAGTTTTTCAGGTAGGTCCTGTAAATTTTACATTTGATAATTCTATAAATATGTATTCGCTTATATATGACCTAAACCCTCAAATAGAAGCAGCGGACATGGTATTGGTCTATAGAAGGACTTTTGATCCCGGAGCCAATAATGCACCTGTATGGCAATTAATACCAAGAACTATACATGATGGAGAAGTTCGTGAAATTGATTACGATTACAACTTTGACCAAACAAGTATTTTATTTACTGTAGATGCTAATTTCGATTTAGCAGGAACTGCTTACATAAGCAATCAGATCTTTAGGGTTGTAATTTTACCTGGATATGATAGTTCTGCACGATTTGATTATAGCAACTATGATGCTGTAGCAAAGAGATTCAATATTAAAGAGAGCGACGTTAAAATACTTAAGTAAACATTATTTAAATTTACATGAAAGGTTCCTTAGGGAGCCTTTTTTTGTAGCTATTATTCATTTTAATTTAACTATTGTATTGCACTATGTTCTTCTCATACATTTGTTTCTACAATATAATAATCATAAGAAACCCCGCATTAAGCGGGGCATCAAAGCATCTTTAAAAGAAAATGCTTATATATCAAGTGTTTTTAAAGCTTTAATTTTTTCAGCCTTAATTCTTTTTCTAAAGTATACTGTATCGGGATTGCCAAAGTATTTAGCAATGGTAAGCCTCGCCATAAGGTAGCTTGCAGTACTTTCGGCACCCTGGTTAAGGTTTACGCTAAATTCTTCAAGGCCATCAAAGCTTCCTCCTGTGCATGGGTTGTAAATAACATGTTGCAGGTGATTATTGCCAAGAAACCAGTTAAAGGCCATTTCCATTTTATTAAGGTATTCTTCATCCTTAAATATATCGTGAAATTTGCGCAGGGCAAGTATAGTGTAAGCCACATCTATAGGCTGCTCGCCATACTGTGCCCTTTTGCCTCCTTTTACTAACCAGCTTTGGTTAGATATTATTTTAATAGAATTGTCATCGAATGTATTCTCTAATAAGAAATCGAACGATTCTTTTGCAACGTCTTTATAGACTTCGTTGCCTGTTATAGTATAGCAAAGTAATAAAGCTTCGGGCAATACACTGTTTGCATACGTCAGGTAACCTTCAAACCATCTCCATTCGGCATCTGCTTCGTGGCGGTACATTTGTACAAGCCTGTCGGCAAACATTTTAATATAGATCATGGTGTCTGCATCTTTAACCCTGCGGTTATAGTAATACAACCCTTTAATAATAAAGGCCATTGCTCTTGTAGAATAGATATTTTTAGTAAGCGACAGCGATTTCTGGAAAATAGCTTCAGCTTTATCTGTAAATTCAGCAGGAAGTGTTCCGGTTAACGAAACTACATACCCCAAAGCCCACATGGCACGGCCAGAGCTATCTTCAAGATTTTCGTTATCATTTTGTGTGGTAAAGTTTTTATTTACATCTACATAGTTAAGGAAACTGCCGTCAGGCTGTTGGCAAAAGCCAATAAAGTCAAGATATACTTTAATATATTTAAGTACATCGCGCTCCCTGTATTTTTTGTAATGCTGAGACAATGCTATCATTGCCCTTGCATTATCGTCTATAGTGTAGCCTGAACCAAGATCGGGCACATTAAGTTTAGAGAATTGAACAAACCCAAAATCAGTAGTCATATTTTTCATATGATCCAGGTTTATTTTAGGATTGCGGTACTGTAATTTGATAGCACCCGGACCAGCAGTTGTTTGTAATAACTTAGCATGGCTTACAGCAGAGTTTTCCCATGCAGTGTGTACTATTTTATGTAATCCGTTAAGGATCATTTTTTCCATAAGGGCAGGGTCGGCAAACATGGTGTTAACTGCATCTGCAAGTTGCTGTGAGTTACCAAAATCGAATATCATACCCGTATCTCCGGCTAAAACTTCTTTAGCATGAGGAATAGGGGTAGAAACTATTGGGCAGCCACAGCTAAGGGCATAAGAGAAGGTTCCGCTTACTGCCTGGTTAGGATCTTTACTTGAGAACACGTAAATATCTGTTAGCTGTAAATATTCAAGCAACTCATCAAGAGCCACATATTTATTAATAAACTGTACATTATTCTCTATGTTAAGCTCTTTAATTTTTCTTTCAAGGCTTTCCCGGTATACTTCACCTTCCTGCAAAGCTACTGTTGGGTGGGTTTTTCCTATTATAAGGAATAAAACATCCGGGTTTTGAGCCACTACCTGTGGTAGTGCATCGAGTGTAGTTTCGATACTTTTACCAGAGCTTAAAAGCCCGAAAGTAGAAAGTATCCTGCGGCCTTCAAAGCCATATTTCTTTTTAAGCTCAGGCCCATGCCCGTGAGATACAAGGTGGGTGCCGTGTGCTATAACGGCAATCTTTTCACGGTCTACTACATAGTCGCGAACCAATATATCGGCTGCATTGTGGGTCATTACAATAAGAGAGTCTACCCTGTTAAGTACATGTTGTACGTTAGCTTTAAGCTCTTCGTTAGGGTTTGGTAATATGGTATGGAATACTACCGATAGTGGTTTTTCTACGGCATCTATAAACGAGTTAAAATGCTCAACAGTTTCGTGTACTAATCCAAACTCGTGCTGTATTAAAACGATTTTTAAGTTAGCATCTTCATTTATTGATTTTGCTAACTGAATATATGAATCAGGTTCAGATGTATTAAGTACATATTTTACATCAGCGTCAGTATAAGTGTGCTGCTCATTTTTATTTTCTAAGGCACATATTTTTATGGAGAACGAATCAACATAATGATCGTTAAGTGCTTTTATAAGATCCTGAGAGTAAGTTGCTATACCACACTGCCTTGGTGGAAACGTGGTTATAACTAATATCTCGGGTAAAACTTCATGTGTAATTGTATTTTGTGTGGCTAATTGCTCTATAAGTGTGGTATATGGTAAGAATTTTCTTCCTGCATTTTTTCTGGCTTTCATCTTGGTAAACGTTTAGTAGTTAGGTATTTGTATTGTATATGGGTATTTACTTTAAGATCATAAAAAACCGGCTATAAAAAATATAACCGGCGGTAATCTCTAATGGTAGGTAATTAAGCTCTTGAAGCTTTATTAACCCATTCTGCTGCTCTCTCTTTAGCGCTGTTAACAGCATTTTCAGTTTCAGATACAGAATTTTGATATTCTTTTTTAGCTTTACGCTGTAATTGGCTTAGTTTACTTCTAAAGTTTTCTTTAGCTTCTTCTACGTTTGCTTTATATTTATTTTGAGATCTTTTACGTGCAACTATAACTGCTGCTCCTGCAAGTAGCGCAGCTCCCGCTGCAATGCCTACTATTAATTTTTTGCTGTTCATGATAATTTGGCGTTTAGGTTTAGTAATTTATTTCTTCAGCCAAATTACATAATTCCTATCTTGTTGGTTATTTGATTAATAAATATTTAACTCAATTAACTAAGTATTGGGAATTTTAAATTTTTTTTAACCTATGTAGGAATTTTATTGAAAATTATGTAATCCTGTTAGTAAAGGTACGATACTTTTAATAATATATTTACAAAGCCTTAATATTAGTGGGTTGAATTGCTGTTTTGATAAATAAAATAAAATTTAACCCCTAAATAAGCAGGGGTAATTATATTAAGGAACATTTTTTTGTACATTTGCACAAGTTTTAGTTTATCATTAACAATAAAAATTAAAGTTTCATGTCAACATTTCGTTTTCAGGCCTTAAAAGAAACCGCAGGAAGAAAGCCGGTTAAAGTACAAGAACTGGACAAAAAATCAATTATTTTTGGTAGTAATGTGTTCAATGACAAAGCAATGCGCCAGTTTTTAACACCAGAAGCCTATAAGGCGGTGCAAAGTGCAGTGCAGCATGGAACTAAAATAGACCGCAAACTTGCCGATTATATTGCCATGGGTATGAAAGAATGGTCGCTTAGCAAAGGCGTAACCCATTACACCCACTGGTTTCAACCATTAACGGGTACTACTGCAGAAAAGCATGATGCTTTTTTTGAAACATCATTTGACGGTACAGATCCTGTAGAAAAATTTGGCGGCAGCCAACTTGTACAGCAGGAGCCTGATGCATCAAGTTTCCCTAATGGTGGTATTCGTAATACATTCGAAGCCCGTGGCTATACAGCATGGGACCCTACATCGCCAGCATTTATTTTTGGTACTACATTATGTATCCCTACTGTGTTTATATCTTACACAGGAGAGGCATTAGATTATAAAACTCCTTTATTAAGGGCACTTACAGCGGTAGATGAAGCTGCAGTAGCCGTGTGTAACTATTTTGATAAAAACGTTAAGAAAGTAACTGCCACCCTTGGATGGGAGCAGGAATATTTCCTTGTAGATTCTGCCCTTGCAAATTCAAGGCCGGATATTACTCTGACAGGGCGTACGCTTCTTGGTCATTCATCTGCCAAAGGGCAACAGTTAGACGACCATTATTTTGGTTCTATACCTACAAGGGCACTTAACTATATGAGGGACCTTGAAAACGAGTGTATGCTTTTAGGTATACCGGTAAAAACCCGCCACAACGAGGTTGCCCCAAACCAGTTTGAGCTTGCCCCAATATTTGAAGAGGCTAACCTTGCAGTAGACCATAACTCTTTATTAATGGATGTTATGCAAAAAGTGGGCGAGCGCCATTACTTTAAAGTGTTGCTACACGAAAAACCTTTTGCAGGTGTAAACGGTAGTGGTAAGCACAATAACTGGAGTATGGCTACAGATACAGGTGTTAACCTGTTAGGCCCTGGTAAAACCCCAATGAGCAACCTTCAGTTCCTTACGTTCTTTATAAACACTATTAAAGCTGTTTATACTAATGAAGAGTTAATGAGGGCATCTATCGCTACAGCATCAAACGATCACAGGCTTGGAGCTAATGAGGCGCCACCTGCAATTATATCTGTATTTATTGGCGAGCAATTAACTAAGGTACTTGCAGAGCTTGAAGGAGTATCGGCAGGGAAACTTTCTCCTGAAGAAAAAACCGACCTTAAACTTAACGTTGTAGGTAAAATTCCGGATGTATTGCTTGATAATACCGACAGGAACAGGACATCGCCATTTGCCTTTACAGGTAATAAATTTGAGTTTAGGGCAGTTGGGTCGAGCGCTAACTGTGCTAATGCAATGACTATTGTAAACTCTATCATGGCCAAGCAGTTAAGAGACTTTAAAAAAGAAGTTGATGCGCTTATAGATGGTAAAGAAATGAAAAAAGATGATGCTATCTTTAACGTACTTAGAGAGTATATTAAAGAAACTAAAGCAATCCTTTTTGAAGGTGATGGTTACAGTGAAGCATGGGCTGAAGAAGCTGCTAAACGCGGACTTAGCAACCACAAAACTACGCCGGGTGCTCTAAAAGCTAAAGTATCAGAAAAGTCGCTTGCCCTTTTCCAGGAGCTTGGCGTAATGAACCATACAGAAGCTGAAGCGCGTTATGAGATTGAGCTTGAAGAGTATGCTAAAAAGATACAGATAGAAGGACGCGTACTGGGCGATATTGCTCGTAACCACGTTATTCCTACCGCTATACGTTACCAAAATATCCTTATAGAGAACGTAACCGGCCTTAAAGAAATTTTTGGCGATGAGTACACATCTATAGGTAAAGAGCAAATAAACATTATCAGGGAAATTTCCGGCCACATTGCAGGTATTAACACCCAGGTGGAAGAGATGACCGAAGCACGTAAAAAAGCTAATGCATTAACTACTGCCGAGGAGCTTGCTCATGCATATTGCGATACTGTGAAACCATACTTTGATGTAATAAGAAGGCATTGCGATAAACTTGAACTTATTGTAGATGATGAGGCCTGGCCACTTACAAAATACAGGGAGTTATTATTTACACGATAGTTATTATTAAAGGTTATATACTAAACCTGCTGCGAAAGTGGCAGGTTTTTTTATTTTTTAAAAATAAATACCTACCTACCCCGTTATCATAAAAACCTTACAGCAAAATGAAAAAACTACTAACCCTTTTTTCTCTCTTATTGATGGGTAATGTACAGGCTCAGGATCAGTTCACGGTCTATTTTGATTTTGATATAGATGAAACCAATGAATCTTCAGAACAAAAGTTGTCAAAATGGATTGGTGAAAATCCTAACATAAGCGTAAACAAAATATACGGTTACACTGATAGTGTGGGTGAGGCCATTTATAATACTGACCTTTCTGAACGAAGGGCTACTCACGTTTACAGTCAGCTAAAACAAGCGGGAATAAAAGTTGATGATGCAGAGCTAAAGGGATTTGGAGAGACTATGGCAACCGGGAAAAGTAAAGCGGACAGAAAAGTAGTGCTGCATTTTACAGTTAGTGAAAATATGGTTTCCCCTCAGAATGATGCCAAACCGGTTACTCCATTTACCCAGAAAGTTACAACAGCAAATAAGGGCGATAAAATAAGGATACCGAATCTAAACTTCTATAATAATTCGGATGTTCTACTTCCTGAATCCCAACCTGTACTGAATGAATTGCTTGCCATTATGCAGTCTAAACCGTTGTTGAAAATAGATATTCAGGGACATATTTGCTGCCAGATAGCTGAAGAGAATTCAATTTCGCAGCGCAGGGCAGAAGCTGTGTATAAATTTTTGTCAAAAAATGGTATAGATACCAGCCGATTATCATATAAAAGTTTTGGAAGCACCAGGCCTCTTTACCAGCTTCCTGAAAAAACTGAAGCCGAAAAAGTAGCCAACCGCAGGGTTGAGATAGAGATTATTGAAAATTGATAAATTAAATCAGGTTGGCATCATTAATGCGTAATACTAAATAAATGCTTATTTTCGTTTAGAAATAAAAAACTACGATTTATGAAAAGCCTGTTTAAATTTTTACTGATATTTCTATTTCCTGCTATGCTGGCAGCACAGGAGCAATTTTCGGTGTATTTTGACAGTAATAAATACGAGCTTAAAAAAGGCGAGCAGGGCAGACTTGATGCCTGGATGCTGAATAATAAAGAATCTAAAATACTGGCCATAAACGGTTATACTGATGAAGACGGTACCACCGGCCTTAACGATACCCTTGCCCAGCACCGTGTAAGTACCGTGTTTGGTATACTAAAAGGAAAAATAGCAACCCGCGAAGATTTCAGGATACGCAGTTTTGGTGAGTTACATAAGCAATCGGCAAAAAAAGCAGAAAATCGTAAGGTTACCGTGTATTACATTGAGAAAAAAGACCTTGCCCGCGAAAATGAAATTTTAGGTATTAAAGATGAAAAGCCTGTAGCACCGGTTGCTAAGGTTAAAGGCCCAAAGGTATATCCTGATAAAATATCTGTTGTAGGGCCTAACGGTAAAGAACAAGAGTTAACCCTTGATGTTGCCTTTATGAAAAGGGTAGGCGAAGCCAAAACGGGAGAAAAAATAAAAATTGAGAACCTTAATTTTTATGAAAATACCTTTGGCGTAATGGTAGAATCAAGGCACAGGCTGTATGAATTATTGCAGGTTATGGAGGCTAACCCAAAGCTTAAAATTAAACTTTTAGGCCACGTATGCTGCATGAAAGCCGATCGTAACGACCTTTCTACACAGCGTGCCAAAGCAGTAATGCTGTTTCTTAACCAAAGTGGTATAGAAAAAAGCCGCTTGTCATTTCAGGGCTTTGGTGTATCGCAGCCCATTTACACCATACCCGAAAAAAATGCCGATGAACGTGAAGCGAATAGAAGGGTAGAGGTAATGATAATGGAAAACGAGTAATTAAAAGCAAACCCTGCCAATTTTGACTGGGTTTGCTTTTAATTTAAAACCGCTTGGATAAAATAAGTCCATAACCTTCACTATCAAATTTTGGTACTACTATCAAATTATCACTATCCTTAAAAGGATTCCATTTAATAATAGGGTCAAGCAGGTATACTAATTTTGTAATTACCATACCTACAGCGGCACCTACCATAACATCGCTTAACCAGTGTGCATTATTCATGAGCCTTAACGAACCTGTTGCCACCGCAAAGCCATAACCGGTATAGGCAAAAACAGGGCTGGTATCTATAAATTCTTCATACAAAACGGTTGCATTTGCAAATGCCATAGAGCTGTGTGCCGACGGAAGTGAATGCGCAACCTGGCCACCATTGGGGCGCGTTTTCCGTGTAAGCTTCTTTAACTTTCCGGTAATAAAATCGGTAACTATTAAAGAGATAGTTAAGTTTTTTGTCTGGTCAAACCAGTGGTTTTTAGCTCTTAACCCCAATGCATCAGCAGTATAAAGTTCTACAATAGGGGCATACCTTAAATAGTCATCTGCTTTGGTATGAAAATTATGACCAACTGTAAATAGGACATTTTTATTAACAGATTTTTCAAACTGGCGTTTATTTACCCAGGCTCCGGCAATAACAAGTGCACCGGGTACAATGAGTTGTTTTAAAAATAAGGGGCGTTTTTTTACTGTAATTGTTGTTGCAGGTACAAAAACAATGCTGTCATTCTGGGCTTGTGCTGGTTGTATAATACATAGATATACAGCAACAAAAAGTGTTAAGTAAAATAAGTTTTTCAGGTAGTCCAGTTTCACTTTCATCATCTCTGTACATAATTTTAAATATAACTTTCATTCAAAATTCGGGTATTGCCGGTAAAAGGTGCCTATAGAATATATAAATGGCTCTATTTAAACATTTTAAAATTTGATTGATTAAATATAGCTCTATCTATCAAACGCTTATTGAATACAATATTTGCGCCATAGCAATTTAAAAATATGTTCGTGAAAGCTAATAGATATTAAAAATTAATCCCTCTCGCTAAACTCTAACTTTTGCTTTTTCATGTTTTTTTCCCAGCCGTAAGGAAAAATAGCCAATCCGTTTTCTGTAATCTGCTTCATAAGGCAGGTAACCTGATTTTGTATAGCTGCCGGGAGCGAGTAAAATGCTGCATCTACCTTGGTATTTCTTTCATCATCCAGTGTTCCATTCTTATGCCTTATCAAGATTTTTTTTCCCTTGTAGTAAAGCAATATTTTTACACGGCCATCATCGGTACCATTAGAGCCTGATGTTCCGTATACTAAAATTGGGTCGGCAAGTCCATCATTATCAATATCCTGAAAAACACAGAATTTCGTCCAGAACCATATTGATGTTTCACCTTCATAATCAGGAGCTCCTTTTTCGGCGGCATCGTTAACCTCCCATTGCTTTTCCGGGCCGGCTGCAGTACTTTTAAAATTAAATGCTTTGATGGTTTTGTGTATCGTGTCCTTATGTTCAATACCATCATACTTTTCAGTTAAAAGCATGTAGTATTTCCCGCTGCTATCGGTATAACTATACGTTCTGACAATTGGAAAATTAATGTCAAATCTACTTTTTATGCTCTCGCTAAAAACTTTGGTAGCTCCTGGTTTAGAGAGCATATTAGCCTTTCCCTTTTTATTATCAACCTGGGCTAAAGCGATTGTAGTTATAAGCAGTAAAGAAATCAGTACTTTTATTTTCATGCAAAGGCGTTTCTGTCGAAGATAGAAAATTGTTGATTATTAAGGAACTGTATTAACTTCATTACAACAATTTTCATTAGGCTATAAGTGGAATACCCGATATCTATTAACAGCATTACTACATTAAATAATTGGGAAATTGTTACATAAAAAGTATCTTTGCCTGCAACAACACAAACTACAATTTACATGAGTCAGGATACAAGCAAACGCTATAGCCAAAGAGGAGTTTCGGCTTCTAAAGAAGATGTGCACAATGCTATAAAAAACATAGATAAAGGCCTGTTCCCTAAAGCTTTTTGTAAAATTGTACCCGATTACCTTACCGGCGATAACGACTATTGCCTTATTATGCATGCCGATGGCGCAGGTACAAAATCTTCTCTGGCATATATGTACTGGAAGGAAACCGGCGATATTTCGGTTTGGAAAGGGATTGCCCAGGATGCGCTTATAATGAATATAGACGATCTGCTATGTGTGGGCGCTGTAGATAACATTATGCTCAGCAGCACCATAGGCCGTAATAAAAATGTTATTCCCGGCGAAGTACTTTCTGCTATTATAAATGGCACTGCCGAACTTCTGGAAGAACTTAAAGGCTTTGGCGTTACCATCCACTCAACAGGTGGGGAAACTGCCGATGTGGGTGACCTTGTGCGTACTATTATTGTAGACAGCACCGTTACTGCACGCATGAAACGCAGCAATGTTATAGATAATGCACGTATACAACCCGGTGATGTTATTGTAGGATTATCCTCTTCAGGGCAGGCAAGCTACGAGAAAGGTTATAACGGTGGTATGGGCAGTAATGGTTTAACATCTGCACGCCATGATGTGTTTAGTAACTACCTTGCAGCAAAATATCCTGAGAGCTATGATGCTGCCGTACCTGCCGATCTTGTATATTCAGGTAACGTGAAATTAACCGATGCTGTAGAAGGCAGCCCAATAGATGCCGGTAAACTCGTGCTTTCGCCTACGCGCACCTACGCACCTATAATAAAAAAAATATTAGATACTTATACTCCCGAAGAAATTCATGGAATGGTACATTGCAGTGGGGGTGCACAAACTAAAGTGCTTCACTTTGTAGATAATGTGCATGTTATTAAAGATAATTTATTCCCGGTTCCGCCACTGTTTAAGCTTATACAGGAACAAAGCAATACCGACTGGAAAGAAATGTACCAGGTATTTAACTGTGGCCACCGTATGGAACTTTATGTTCCTGAAAACCTTGCCCAGGAAATTATTGAAATATCAAAATCGTTTAATGTTGATGCCCAAATTGTGGGCCGTGTGGAAGCTTCAGATTCTAAAAAGCTTACCATTACGAGCGAGTATGGTACTTTCGAATATTAATCCGGATTTCAAGATTTTTAGATAATAAAAGTCCCTGACTAACTATCGCAAAATCATAAAATAAAAGAAGATTGGTAATTTTAATTACCAGTCTTCTTTTATTTTATAATGAATATCATCCTGCCTGTATTCGCCAACTCTTTTATAATATTGTCCGTCCGGTTTAATTATTATGTAGTTGCCACAATGTACTACATCTTTAAAAAGCAGGTTACGAATTGCTTCACTTATGTCTTCATAAACTGATTTGTTATTGTAGTTAAAGCCTTTCTCGGTTATAAAGAATTGAGAATAGTCGGCATGTTTACTTATAAAACGCAGGTATTTTTTATCAGCAGTGTAATGATCTATACACGGTGCCTGATTTTTTACGGGCTCTCTATAAAAGTAATTTATAATAATAGTTTGCGAAGCATCAACGGTTCTGCCAGTTAGCTGTTGCAACGCTTTTATTGCAGCTTCACGTTCTCCAAGTTGCAAAACCCCTATTTGTTCTGTAAATATAATCTTAGCTATTAAGGTGCTATCCGTTTCAGATACAACAGTATAGCTGTATTTTTTGTTTAAGCTAACTTTACCCTTAAACTCTGCAAGTAAAATTGGTTTGTTGTTCTCATCAATGTAATACTCTTTTTTAAGGTTTGCTTGTGCAAAAGCAACAAAAGATACCATTAACGCAAAAGTTACAATTGTTTGTTTTATCATAATGCTGTAATTTTTATGAGCGTATGTAAGTGCTTTTTCAGTAATCCATGTTCCCGCTTTTTGCTTTATCCCTCCTTCGTCGGGGATGCCGCTTCAATCGGGGCTAAAAGTTAATCATAAACCTTTTGATAATTAAATATCCAGATCAAACATTTTACGAAGCATCTCAACAGCTGGGTTCATAGCTTTAAGCTTCTCATACTTTTCTTCGGGGGTAAAGGCGTGTTTGGTACTCACAATCTCGTTAACATGCACCTCTATAACAATGTCATGATTATGTAGCTTACCACGCATATAGCCCAATAAGTCCAGCTTGTTATTATCAAAATCTACTTTAGATCCTCCATTAGGCAACTCTAATCGAATTGTAATGCCATCAGGATCTAAAACAGGATCATTGATTTGCATATAGGTAGCCATAATCTTTTGGCCGGCATCGCTAAGGCGCTGTGCAAACTTATTCCACTGCAGTCGCATATCAGTCTCGTTAAACTTTTCGCGGGGCAGCTCATCAGGATTTTTAACGCTCGCTCTCTGGCTTTCGGCCATTTCGCGTTTCATACGCAATCCGGATAACGAAAATGCAGATACCTTAACTTCTCCCGGATTTACATCCGGTTTGGTGATTGCAGGTTTAATTACTTGTGGCTCGGCAACTTCGAGTTGTGTCGCGGGCAGGGGAGTTATAGCAGCTGGTTGTTCTTCGGTAACTATGGTAATAAATGGTTCAGCAACCTGAGTAATTTGTGCCTGCTCAGCCTGGGCTTCAACCGCTTTTGCAACAGGGGCCGATAAGTTTTTAAAATAGTGTGGCGGAATTATAAATTGGTCAGCTTTTTTTTTTCTCCATCAAAAGTGATAGAGGCAAGCTGCATTAGGCAAAGCTCAGCGAGAAGGCGCTGGTTTTGGCTTACTTTATATTTTAGGTCGCAGTCATTTGCAATGTCAATACCTTTTAGCAGGAAATCCTGACTTGCCTTTTGCGCCTGAATGCCGTATAGGTTTTGTGCAACTTCGCCTGCTTCGAGTAAAATTAATGTAGCAGGATTTTTAGAAACTAATAAGTCCCTAAAGTGGGATGCAAGACCGGCGATAAAATGATGCCCGTCAAATCCTTTGGCTAAAATATCATTATAAGCTAAAAGAAGATCGGGTATTTTATTCTCTAATAGTAAATCGGTTACCTTAATGTAATACTCATAGTCAAGTACGTTAAGGTTCTCTGTAACAGCTTGTCTCGTAAGGTTAGTGCCACAATAGCTTACAACCCTGTCGAATATTGATAAAGCATCACGCATGGCTCCATCAGCCTTTTGGGCAATAATGTGCAGGGCATCATCTTCAAAAGTTATTCCCTGGCTGCGGGCAACTTCTGCAAGGTGCTCTTTAGCATCTTTAACCGTAATTCGTTTAAAATCGAATATCTGGCAACGTGATAAAATGGTAGGTATTATCTTGTGCTTCTCTGTAGTAGCCAGTATAAAAATGGCGTGCCTTGGCGGTTCTTCAAGCGTTTTAAGGAACGCATTAAAAGCAGCCTGAGAGAGCATGTGTACCTCATCTATAATGTATACTTTGTATTTGCCGGTTTGTGGTGGTATCCTTACCTGATCTATTAGGCTGCGGATATCATCTACAGAGTTGTTAGAAGCGGCATCAAGCTCAAACACGTTAAAGGCAAAATCTTCATACGGGTCGTCATAGCCTTCCTGGTTTATTTTTCGGGCTAAAATACGTGCGCACGTAGTTTTACCCACACCACGCGGGCCTGTGAATAAGAGTGCCTGAGCAAGGTGGTTAGTTTCTATGGCATTTAGCAGGGTATTGGTAATAGCCTGTTGCCCAACCACGTCCTTAAAGGTTTGTGGGCGGTATTTGCGGGCTGATACAATAAACTGTTCCATAGCATTTAGTGAATAGCAAATATAGCAAATCATTTGAGATTTATAGCCACATCCCTGCGATTTGCATTCTGCAAAGCACGAATAAGTAATAAGTTACAAAGTATCAGGGTTTAGCAAAATAGAAATCAATTAACCCTGGCGGATTATTCTTTTTCTTCCAGTTTCTTTACTATCCACGGCAGGGTAAGCCCTTGGCCTATAAGTGTAAATAAAACTACCGCTACTGATATAAATATAACAGGATCCCTTAACGGAAATGGGGTACCGTTTGCCAATGTTTTAGGTAAACCAAGTGCTATGGCAAGCGAAACTATACCCCGCATACCCGACCAGCCAATGATGAGGCTGTTTTTAAAATCAAGCAATGCTTCCTCCGTTATTCTGCCTTTTTTAGCACTGAAAGCTTTTTGCAGGTTTATTTTTTGCAGAAAAATACGTACCATACGTATTGCTAATGCTACTACAGTAATAGATAATGCCACGAGGCTATAAAAGCCAACATCTGTTGGCGCGATGTTTTTTAATGTGTATGGAAACTGTAGTCCTATTAATATAAATATCAATCCGTTAAGCAGAAATATTATTATATCCCATATAGATTTAGACTGCTCTTTAAAAGTTGCCGGGAATAGTTTATTACTAAAACGGGCAATAGAAAGTCCAAGAGTTACGGCCGCAATAACCCCCGATACATGAAGTTCTTCCGCCAAAAGATAGGTTATAAAAGGCATAAGCAGCATAAAGCTAATAATGACTACTTTATTTTTATCTACCCTCATAATTATAAAAGCCAGTACTTTACCCATTACTGCACCCACTACAAATCCGCCACCAAGGAGGAGTAAAAATTCAAGCCCTGCTTTCCAGAAAACAAAGGCACTCCCGGTAACAGCAGCTACGGCAAAACGGTATGCCACAAGAGCAGAGGCATCGTTCACAAGGCTTTCGCCTTCTAATATAGTATTGGTTTTATGCGATAATCCTAAGCCTTTAGTAATGCTCATGGCTGCAACAGCATCGGTTGCAGAAAGTATAGACCCTAATACAAATGCCAGCGGCCATGTCATGCCCGGCACAAGATAGTAAGCCACGGCAGCAATACCCAAAGCTGTAAGGAAGACTAGGGTTATAGACAGCGTTGCTATGGTGTTAATATTGGTTTTAAATTCCTGAAATGAAATATTAAAGGCAGCATCATACAGTAAGGGCGGCAGGAATATAAGGAAGATGATCTCTGGGTTAATTTCCATGGGAGGCAGCATCGGGATAAATCCCATACCTATACCCGCCACTATAAGCAAAATGGGGTAGGGCAGCTTAATCTTATCTGCCATTGCAGAAAGCCCTATCATAATAGCAAGTATAAATAGTATGACGGTGTAGTTTTCCATATTATATTCAGGTAGCGCTTTAGTCCCAAATATAAATAATTTCGATGTAGATTAATATAGACAGACATTATAATTGTCAAATATCATACACGAATTTCACAGACAACATTCTAATAAATCTGTGTAATCTGTGAAATTCATGTCTGATATTTATACTAATATTTACTCCTGAATATTAAGCTATTACTTCTGCTATGTCCTCAGTAGACAGCAATTCGAGTAACGCTTTTTCAGATGGGTTAAGTTCACCATCGTTATTAATCTCAGTTATTTTATAATTCCATAGTGTACCCCTTTCATAAGCTGCAACAACAGTGGGATGTACGTAATATTTTTTGCAAACAGTGCGGGTATTCCCTAACTTTTCGGCAACGGAATCTAACACACTTACCACTTTACGTTTAAAATCGGTCACGCTTTCAAATTCTCCAAGCTCGTTAAAAGCACATAGCGCATTAAGGCTGCCCGCCCATGACCTAAAATCTTTGGCAGTAAAATCTTCCCCCGAAATTTCTTTCAGGTAACTGTTTATATCCCCGGAGCCTATAGTGTGGTGATTGCCATTATCGTCGATATACTGAAATAGTTCCTGCCCCGGGATGTCGCGGCATTTTTTAACAAGGTTAGCCATGCGGCTGCTTTGCAACTTTATTTTATGCTTAACGCCCTTTTTACCCACAAAGTCGAACATAACTGTAGCGCCGTCAAACTTAACGTGTTTGTCGCGCAATGTGGTAAGCCCGAAGGAGCCATATAGTTTTTTATAAGCGTCGTTACCTATACGAATATTGGTAAGCTCTATAAGTTTTACAACAAGGGCTACGATCTTTTCATAAGGCAGGCCACTTCGTTTTAGGTCTTTTTCTACCTGTTCGCGAATGTGTGGCAATGCCAGTGCGAACCTGCGCAGGCGAAAAAATTTTGACTGATTCCGGATTTTGTTCCATTCCGGGTGGTAGCGGTATTGCTTGCGGCCCTTAACATCGGTGCCGGTAACCTGCAGGTGACCATTTTCGTAGGGAGATATCCATACGTTTTCCCATGCCGGCGGTATCACTAATTTTTTTATGCGTTCCAGTGCATCTTTATCTTTTATTGTTGCACCGGTTTCATCTATAAAAGAAAAGCCATTGGCTTTACGTTTCCTGTAAAAGCCTTTATCGGACGATAACGAATAACGTAAGCCAACAGCTTTTGCAGTTACTTTAGGATCGCTCCCTATTTTCTCAAGTTTTTTTTGCAGCCTGTTCATGACTTATTGCGCTTCCCTGCCCTTAATACTCATAGTATCTAATAGCTTGGCAGCACTATTCTCTTCAAACGCACCAGATCCTGCTACAAAAACTCCTTTTTGCCCATCTATACTTTTTATACCATATACAGTTGCCTCATCGCCAGGATCGCTTTCGCCCTCGTAGCGGTAAATTTCTACAATCTCGAAATCATTAAAATTTGCTTTTATACGGTCTTCCTGAAGGTTAAAATCTATTGTGAAACCTTTTTCTCCTAATTCTTCTAATGCTTTGCTTACGGTTGCATAGTGATACATCTGTCTATCCATTATAATGTCTTTTAATGTTAGTTTGCTTTCTTACTTAAAAGTATAACTTTCAGGTTTTGCACGCAGCCAACGAAATGTTAATCTTGTTTACTCAGAAAATTTTAGATTTTAGAAGGTAGATTTTAGATTGAGAAGATATTTTAGATTTATGATTTCAGAATTCAGATTGAACTACACTCGTTCCGGAGCATACGAATTGAACACAATTAATGTAGCGCAATACCGGACAATATGATATGTGACTTCTTCAAGGGCTTACCATCGGAATGTAGTTCAATCTGAATTCTAAAATTTGAATTCTGAAATTCTTTTTTTTTGCATTACCTTCGCGGCGCAGGCCGCCTTATCGCTCTTTGCAAAAAGGGAGGAAAGTCCGGACACCAGAGGGCAGCATAGCGGGTAACGCCCGTCACCGTGGTATGCAGAACCGCGGGAGGACAAGTGCAACAGAAAGTATGTACAGGTAATGCTGTAGTGAAACCAGGTAAACTCTATGCGGTGAAATGCCATGTATACCGGCTATTGTAGGGCTGCCCGCCCGATGCCGGGGGGTAGGCAGATTGATCGCAACAGTAATGTTGTGTTTAGATAAATGATAAGGGTCCCTCGGGGATACAGAATCCGGCTTACAGGCCTGCTTTTTTTAACTAAATTTTTTTTAAGACACTAATTTCACATATTACCACTTATTAATTGGTGCTAATTCGGGAAATTAGTGTTTTTATATTTTATCCAATTTTAAACTCCAGCCCAAGATGCCTCACGCTCTCTATGCGGATGGATGGGTCTTTTGCAAAATACTTTCGTAATCGGCTAATGTATACATCCATGCTTCGACCCGAAAAAAAATCATCATTTTGCCAGATGGCTTGTAATATTTCCTCACGCTTTAATAGCCTGTTGCTGTTATGGTACAGGTAAATAACCAAAGCAGCTTCTTTTTGGGTAAGTTGCTGAATTGTAGATTCGAATTTTAATTCTAACCGCCTGGTGTCAAGTACGTATTGACCAATTCTAATAGTATCTTCGGTAGGTATACTACTTCTTTTTTCGCTACGCTTTAATATATTGCCTATCCTTAAAACAAGTTCATCTACTTCAAAGGGTTTTACTATGTAATCATCGGCACCAAGTTTGAGGCCTCTAATTTTATCTTCTTTAAGCTTGCGGGCGGTAAGGAAAATAAAAGGGGTATCAGTATTCATTTTTTCTGCCAATGTAAAACCATCAAGCCTGGGCATCATTACGTCCAATATGCAAATGTCGAACGTTTCTTTTTGCGAAAGTTGTAATGCTTCTTCACCATTTTTACAGTAAGTTACGGCATATCCATGAATTTCGAGGTACATTTTTAAAACCCCTGCAAAATCGGCATCGTCTTCAGCTAAGAGAATTTTTTTCATACAATTATACTGCCGGAATATGTATACTGAATAGTGCACCCTTACCTAACTGGCTCATTACATTAATAGAACCCTGATGTGCTTTAATGATCTGGTTGGTGTAATATAAGCCCAGGCCAAGGCCTTTAGTGGTATGTACATTACCTTCTGCCACACGGTAAAACTTATCAAACAACAGTAACTGCTTGTCTTTTGCAATACCTATACCATCATCCTGAATGCTGATTGTAAAATGGCCGTCCCGCAAAACTGTTTTTAAGGTAATGCTTTTACAACCATACTTAACAGCATTTTGCAAAACATTGTTAATAGCGGTGGTAAGGTAAAAAGTATCTAAAACCAGTTCAGTATTTGTATTATTTAAGTCGGTTTTAAAGTCAATATCAGGGTTTGCAATTTTAAAATCATTGCCCACTGTTTGCAGCAGGTTATGAATATCAATCTTTTCTTTATTGAGCTCTATCTCCTCATATCCCAATGAATTAATCAACACCTGGTCTATAAGGTTTTGCAGGCGAATGTTCTGGCGGCTAATGGTATCTACAATGTTATCAAGCAACTCCGGATTATCTTTAGTTTCTTTACGCTGTAGTATTTTGGTGGAAACCGATAATGTAGTAAGCGGTGTTTTAAGCTCGTGGGTGATGTTATTAATAAAATCAGTTTTAATGTCGCTTACCTTTTTTTGTTTGATAAGTGCCCTGATAGCAACCACGAATAAGGTAATGAGTGTAATCATTACAAATGCAGAGAACAGGAATATAAGCCGCATACGGCTGTAAATAACCTGCTGCCAGTCGTGTATGTAAATATACAAAGTGTCTTCGGTTAGTAAACTATGGCCATTGCCAAAACTATTAGAATTACCTGCAACAGTACCTACATAACTACGCACCATAAAAGCATCATTAAGAGAGGTAAGCGATCCCATTATCGCATTTTCTATACGCGGTTCCTGCGCGAAAAGGGTATCGGGCACAGAGCCATCATACATTACAAATTTATTGAGAACTATGGCAAAATCTAATTTAAGTTCAGGGAATTCGTGCTTAAGTTCCTGTTGCAGCCTGCCCGACAGCACATCGCGAAATTCGCCCTGCTGTAAGGTATCTTTAATCTTAAAACCTTTACGATTGTCCTTAATATACTGGGCAACCATTTCTTTATAAAGCAGGTTCTTTTTATAAAATATAGATGAGTCTATATCATTATTCTCAGTAGTAACTTTTGCAATTTTGTTTTGTATCTCTGTCCTGAATTCCTCCACCTTATAATCGTATGCCGTTTTTACCAGATAGTATTGCATAGCGGCAAGCACTACCAGTATGATGGTAGAGAAAGTAATGAGGAGGTTAATTTTTAGTTTCATACAGTTTGAATTCAACATCAAAAATAATTCATTTATTCTTTCCTTCGGTTTTTAACTGCCCATTAACCTACGATTAACCCTCACAGACGATAATTTACTGACTTTTGCTGCATAAACCCAACCAATGAAATCTGTTTTTGTATTCTGTCTGCTATTTTCAGTATGTTGCTCTGCACAAAGTAATAATAACCTTTCGGGAGTAGTTAAAGACCCTGAAGGGCAAACCATACTTACAGGAGAAGCCATTTTGCTAACTACAACGGGTGTGCTTTTAAAAACTGCGCTCATAGAAAATGGGGCATTTTTATTTGAGGAAATAGCACAGGGTTATTACACGCTGCAATTATCTGCAATGGGGTATGAAACTACGTCTACAGAAGTAAACCTTAATGGAGACAAATCAGTATCGTTTGTATTAAGTACTCAATCTATAACATTAGATGAAGTAAACATAAACTCTGAAAATAAAACTTTTACAAATAATAACGGAAATATAAAAGTTGATGTGGCGAACTCAATTTTTAAAGCATCGCCAAGCCCGTTAGATCTTATAGCTAAACTCCCTACAGTAATAGTGAGCGCCAACAAAGAGAGCCTGAGCATTATAGGCCGGGGCGACCCTTTAATTTATATTGATAACCAAAAAGCAGGCATGAACGAGCTTAATGCACTCTCGGTAGAAGATATTAAGACCATAGAAATTATTAAAAATCCGTCGGCTAAGTATGAGGCTGAGGGCAGGGCAGTAGTACTGATAACCCGTAAACGAAGCAGGCGCGACGGATTCGAAATTTCGGGTTTAGAGACTGCATCATTTAAACGGGGTTACAATAATTATGCAGGTATAAATTCTGGCTTTAAGAAAGGAAAGACAGAATTTAAAGCCAGTTTTAATTACAACCAACTTTATCATTGGGAGGCCAATGGCAATGATTTGACTATTGATGATGCTGATATAGCGACTAATTATAATATCAGGTCAATATCAGACAGGGCGCAATATATTTTTGGCGGAGGTATTTTTCATCAGTTTAATGATGACGATTATATATCTGCAAATGCAAACGCTAAACTACAAGGCGATGACGACAGAAATTATACACAGACCTATATTTCACAGAATGACACGGCAGATAATATTATTACTCTTAGCAAAAATGATAACCAACGCAATTTTGTAAACTCTTTTTTAAATTACGGTAAAAAGATTAAAAGCCTGGATGCTAAATTATTTACCGGCCTGCAATATTCTAAATTTTATCAAACATCTTACAGCGCCATTCAAAACAACTATAACGACACTCAATTTATTGCTGCCCAACAGCGCAACCAGAAATTTAGAGTTAATGCTTTTACTGGCCGGATAGATGCTGAGAAAAATTTTAAGAAGGATATTAAACTGGAAGTGGGAGCATTGTATTTATCGGCTACAGCCAAGACAAATTTTGCTGTAGATGATTATGTAATACCTTCACAAATACAGTCTATTTACGACTTTAAGGAGCAGAATATGGCAGGCTACACGCAACTATCAGGCAAAATTAAAAAGTTTAGTTATACGGGTGGCCTGCGGGTGGAAATCACCGGTATTGAAGGGAAATATGACAACACTTCTGTATTAACAATAAATAAACATTATACCAACCTTTTCCCTAAAGCGCAATTTGATTATGCTATAGACAGTATCAGGAGTGTAAGCTTTAATTATGCCAAAAGTATTGCGCGGCCCAATTATTCCTCTACCAGCCAGGTTACCGTTTATGGCAGCCCCTTCATGGTTTTTGCAAGTAATTTAAATTTAAACCCTACAATTACAGATGAGATTTCGGCAGGTTTTCAGTACAAAGAAATGTCGGCGACTATTAGATATTACAACACTAAAGACCCTGCATATTCTACATTTATGTATGATACTACGCAAACACTTGTAAGCTTAAATACTATTAATTATGCTAAAGAATCGGGTTTTAATTTAGAAACGGTCATACCATTTAGCTATAAGTTTTGGACAGTTAATAATGTGTTGAGTATGGTGCTGAATAAAATAGAAGACCCATCGGCACTGTTAAGCACCTCAAAGCCCTATTTGTATTATTATTCTAACAATACTTTTAAACTGCCTGCAGGCTATACGGCAATGCTTTCTGTATGGGGAACCACAAAGCGCAACGAGGGTATCTTTACCCGCAATGCCTTTTTTATAATGGATGTTGGCTTTACTAAAACATTCCTTAAATCGCTGGATTGCACACTGAGTTTTAATGACGTTTTCAGGAAAATGAACTTTAATGAAGACTTTGCAGTAAACAATATTGTATCAAGAGGCCGTTATTATACCGATACCCGTGAGATAGCACTATCAATAAAATATAAATTTGGGAATTTTAAAGCAAAACAAGGGCGAACTGTTAATGATAGTGAAGAAAGGATAAAGTAATTTTTAATATATTTTTCAGGCTGTATTTTAGATTACAGGAGAGGAATTATTACATTTTATAATAGTACACTGTAATTAGACCGGGCTTATTTTTTTCCCCGGTTTTAAATATATAATTAGTTGTAAATTAAAGCAAAGTCTATAGTTAGTATTTATAAGCGCTAAAATTTCTTTACATGAGCAGGATGCTGCTTGCCATTCCCTATAGAAAAAAGTATATTTACAGTTGTTTTTACTTAGCTTATGGAAAATGTTACTATAATTATAATGCTCTTATTTGGCGTTGCTTTTTTAAGCATACTAAGTAATAAATATAAATTCCCGTTCCCTATTGCGCTTGTGCTTAGCGGCGTTGTTATTAGTGTAATTCCTGGATTACCCATTGTTAGCCTAAGTCCGGATGTCGTATTTATAATATTTTTACCTCCACTATTATATCGTGCCTCATGGAACACCAGTTGGCATGATTTTAAAGCTTCTATAAGGCCAATAACCTTGGCAGCTATTGGGCTTGTGTTTTTTACAACTATTGCGGTGGCTGTAGCTGCACACTGGCTGATTACAGATATTAGCTGGCCGTTGGCATTTCTTATAGGTGCCATTGTATCCCCGCCAGATGCCGTTGCAGCTACATCTATAACAAAAGGCCTTGGGCTAAACCCGCGGCTGCTCACTATACTGGATGGAGAAAGCCTTGTTAACGATGCCAGCGGCCTTGTAGCTTATAAGTATGCACTTACAGCGATTACCCTGGGTAATTTTGTATTGTGGGAAGCCAGCCTTAACTTTTTTGTAGTTGTTGCTGCCGGTGTTTCTATAGGGCTTGGTATGGGGTACATTATGTATTTAGTACACAAAAAGTTTGTATGCGACCCTATTGTAGAGGTTTCGCTAACATTTCTTACGCCTTTTGCTGCATATTTACTTGCCGAACATTTCCATTTTTCGGGGGTGCTTGCTGTAGTAACTACAGGCCTGTATCTTTCATACAGGTCGGCGCAAATATTTACACATCAAAGCCGTATTATGACCACAACCGTTTGGGAAGTTGTAGAATATATACTTAACGGCTTAATTTTTATATTGATAGGCCTGCAGCTGCGCCAAATTATGGATGGGCTCGATGATTATTCGAATACGTCTCTTGCTATATGGGGGCTATCTATAAGTTTTGTAGTTATAATTGTACGTTTTTTATGGGTGTTGCCGGCTTCGTTATTGCCACGTTTATTAAGTAATCGCATACGTGCCGAAGGATTTGATAAGCGCAATATGATAGTTTTCGGCTGGGCGGGCATGCGTGGCGTAGTTTCTATGGCAGCAGCACTGGCATTACCGCTCACATTGCCTGATGGATCTCCGTTTCCGCACCGTAACCTCGTTATATACCTTGTTTTTTGCGTAATATTATCTACGCTTATAGGGTTGGGTTTAACACTTCCGTGGTTAATTAAGGTGCTAAAAATAGAGCCTTATTCTATTTATGCCGAAGAGTATGAAGTGCGCAATGTAGTGGTGTCTCAAACCATAGCGCATATTGAAGACAATTTATCGCTCCTGCAGGATGATTTGCTTAACAATATAAAGAATAAGTATGAGGTTAAGTTTAACCGATTGCAGCGTACGGATTTACCGGCTAACTTTTTTGGAAAGGGCGAAACGCTTTCGGCTAATATATTTAACGAATTTACCCGACTGCAAATAGAACTGATAAATGTAGAGCGTAAAAAAATTGAAGAGCTGCACCGCAGTGGCGAGGCAAACGAAGAGATTTTAAGAAAAATTGAACGCGAACTCGACCTCGAAGAAACCAGACTTAATATGGATATGTATGAAGGGTAGGCTTTAGCTGCAGTCGTAACTTTTATTTACTGACCAATTTTTAGAACTACCCATCCTCCCTAGCAAAAGGAGTAAATACACTTAAAACTACAATACATTTTAAAAAAATCCAGGTCGAAATTTCCCGTAGTAGACTCCTAACCTCAACCTCTTACCTTTTGGGTGAGGACTAAAATGGGTATGAAAATACTAAAGTTGTTCGCATAATATTCTTAAGATCGGTATTATCAAACGGTTGTTGTTCTTAATGCATAACCACGCTATCGCCATCATTATTTTCTGCTAATACTGTAATATTCCTGCGGCCTGTTATTAAAATCAGCAATGCTATAATGGTGCTTCCCGCCATTATAACTACCATAGGTATCATAGATTCTTTTACAAATATACCCACGATCATAGAGGCTACAGCACCAAGGCCTAACTGCATAGCCCCAAGCAGGGCAGAGGCACTACCCGCATTTTTAGAGAATGGTGCTAAAGACAGTCCTGCCGTATTAGGATTTGTAAGCCCAAGGCAGCCTAAATACAAAAACAGCATCCCTATAGTTTCGTACAGGCCAAGCCAGTTATTAATTGCTGCTATAAGAAAAGCAAGACTGATAATGCACTGCAACGTTAGCCCAAAATATACTAGCTGCTCACTTTTATATTTTCGCAATAGCACCGAATTTAACTGGCTTGTGCCAATAAAACTAATAGACAGAAAGGCAAATATCCATCCGTAACCGGTTTCAGATACCTTAAAAATATCCATAAACACAATGGGCGAACCCGCTACATAAGTAAATAACCCCGAAAATGCCACTGCGCCAGATAATGCATAAGTATAAAACTGTGGGTGAGATAACACCGTAATAAAATTAGCTATAATGGGTTTAGGTTTTAAAGATATTGATGTATCTCCTTTATGAGTATTTGGTAAACCAAAACGGGATGCGAGTAAGACGGCAAAGCCCATTAATGCCAGTATTATAAAAATAGTGTGCCAGCCAAACCCAGCAATTACATAGCCCCCAATAGTGGGCGCCAGCATGGGCGAAAGGCCTACTACAAGCATAAGCAGCGAGAATACCTTAGGGCTGTCCTCCACCGGGAAAAGATCGCGCACCATAGCCATAGAGGCTACCGCTGCGGCACAACTACCCACTGCCTGTATAAAGCGCAATAGTATAAAAGCATCTATGTTAGTAGTTACAGCACAACCCAGGGACGCCAGGAGGTAAACAGAGAGCCCTATGTATAAAGGTTTTTTTCTGCCGAAACGATCCAGTAATGGCCCATATAATAATTGCCCGGCAGATATACCTATAAAATAGCTTGACAGCGACAGTGATACTTTATTAACGGTTGTATGTAAATCTAAAGCTATGGCTTTAAAGCCCGGCAGGTACATGTCTATAGAAAAGGGGCCAAGTGCGGTTAGTGATCCCAGAATAAGAATAAGTGTAATGTATTTTCTTCTACTCACGGTATTTTTAATTTGCTGTAAAGGTAGTGTTGTTTATAAATTCATATGTAGATGTGCCATTTTCTTTTAAGAACGATTTATCGTATTAGAAATAAGATACTTTTAAAGATGGCTAACCAGTAAAGGTAATTACTACAAATTTAAAGCTCCTGAAATAACAACGTTACTCAGGAGCCTTAATTAATTAAAGATTATCGTTAATCAATGTGTGTATGTTTTTTAGGAACATTGAACAGCAGGCAGGTAATAATTGGGATAAAGAAAATGGCTACTGTTAAAATAGAGATGCCAATATCTGCCGTATGGCTGCTTAAAAACAAGCTTGTTTTGCTTTCCGGATAAAAATGCTCAACTAATGATAGTACCAGTTTTATCCCTAAGATACCTATTACAATAAATGCCGACGTTTCCAGAAATGGGTATCTGTCCATAAGGGTAACAAACCATTGCGCTATAAAACGCATGGCAAGTATACCTATAAATACACCTATGCACACCAATATTATATTTGGCGTAAAGGCCACAGCTGCAAATACATTGTCTATAGAAAAAGCCATGTCCATAAGCTCTACTAGGCATACGGTTGCCCAAAATGTGCCCAGCGACCCTACGGTTAATTTATAGAGCCAGTTGCTTTCTTTATCAATAGTATCATCTTCTTTGGCTTTAGTTTGTTTAGATTTATACCAGTCGAAAACCAAATACAGGAGGTACAGCCCGCCTATGGGTTTTAACCACCATATTTTAATTAATACGGATGCAAATATCATTGCAATACCTCTAAAAATATAAGCTCCCCAAATGCCGTATTTTAAGGCACGGTTGCGCTGTTCTTTAGGTAAATCCATTACCATTGTGGCAAGTACAGCAGCATTATCTACAGAAAGTAGGCTTTCTATAATAACAAGGTTGCTTATTATGGCCAGCGATGTGCCGGGATGGCTAATGATGTCCTGCCAAAGTGTAATTATGGTTTGTAATATCTCGTTCATTTATAGGTAAAGGTTTTAAAGGATTGTCCAAATATACCCCCTGTTTTTTAATTGACGGCAATATTACAAAATAAATAACTTTAGTGCGTTACAGTAAGAAGGGCTAAATAGTAAAACCTATTTTAAATCCGCCCCATTTGTGCGAAGTGCCGGTTTTAAACTCCTCCGAAATATCATTGCGGAAATACTCAAAATAAAGCGTGCGGGATTGTATAATGATACCGTAGTTATTTTCGAATACAAAACGTTCTATACCACCGGCCGAAATGGTGTAGGGACTATGCGTAAAAACACCACCCTGCATAGAAGCATCATAACCTATTGCCTTAAAGTGTGGTTGCGCAAATACGTAGGCAGCAAATTTCTTTTTGTTTTTAATAGACGTAAATGGGCTATTAATAATCCCGAAAGTAGCATTTAATCCTAAAGAAGCAAAGGTATTAAATGTCCCCAGGTGCGCTTTGGTATCAAGATTTATGGCAGCAAGCCTGCGGTATCTAAATAATTGCTTTTCATACGCCAGTTCATAATCCAGTACCAAATCGTTTTTAATCTGGTTGTGCCAGCCTTTGGGTATTTCGTCGCCTATCCATTTGTGTATGCCCGTTTGTATTTCGTTGCCTAATGCCACAGGGCCTATCATGCCAACAATTAATGACGAAGATAGACGAGATTTACTCAGGGTATCGGTACTTACCATAAAATTTTTTAAGGCAATGGTTGCGGCATACGGCCTGTCGCCATACTGAATACCGGCCACCTTAATGCTTGTGGGTATATAGCCTAAATTCTCGAACAGCAAGCCATATTTTTGCTCACTGTTTTTCAGTTTTAAGAACATGTGGTTAACCGGATTTTTATGTAACCAGCGCGCAACAAGTTCAAACTGGTAGCCCTGGGTATAATAAAGGTCAGACGCGGTAAAGAAGTCATTTTCATAATTGAAACGAAAATAACGCTCGCTTTGTAAGTCCCTAAATGATGCTGTATTGTCTATTTTTTGCGCATGCAGCACAACAGATAGTAAAAGGAAAAATAGGGTATTACAGTGGCTGTATTTCATAAAACTCTATAGGCAAATCGTCGGGATCAGCAATAAAAGTAAAGCGGCTTCCGGTAAATTCGTCTATACGTACGGGTTCTGCCTCCACACGGTTTTCAGCAAGCCATGCAAGGGTAGAATCCATATCCGGAACCTGAAAAGCAAGGTGGCGCAATCCTGTACCTTCCGGCCTCGATGGCCTCTTGGCAGGATTAGGGAATGAGAATAGCTCTATAGCATAACTGCCGCCTATCGCCAAATCCAGCTTATAGGAGTCGCGTGCCTCACGATAATTCTCTGCAATAATGGTACAGCCTAAAATGTGCGTGTAAAAATGTTTAGAAGCAGCATAATCTGTACAAATTATTGCTACGTGGTGTATATTTGTAATGTTTATCATCTAAAAATATAAAATTATTAAATTTGGTTTATCCACCAGTGGTTACCAAACGGGTCTTCAAAACCGGCTGCATACCCATATTCCTGTTCAGAAGGTTTTTGCAGTTCTGTACCACCCTGCTCAATAGCGGCATTAAAGGTACGGTCTACATCGGTTACAAAAATAAACATACCGGCAGTTTTTTGTTTCCAGTTTTGGTTACTATTGGCAAACATAATTACGGCATCGCCTATTTTAATTTCGCCATGCATAATCTCGCAGCCTATTTCGCCCGGAACGATCATTTGTTCTGTAGCGCCAAATACTTTTTTTGCATAGGCTAAAAATGCCGGAGCATTGTCCAGTACAAGGTAAGGCATAACTGGTAGGTAGTTTTGTGGTATTGTCATAAGAGTAGTGTTTTAAATTCCTGATTATAAATATAATGAAATTTTTACTGGCTAATGTTATGATTTTATGAACCGTTTAAACCCGCGGCCATGTTTCCTAAAACTTTTTAGGGCATGCGCCGACGGATATTGCCTGTTCTTTGTTATGTTATTAAATACTAGTGCAGCTATTAAAAGTATAGCTGCCCCACTTAAAACTGGAGATAGTACATACATATAGCCCAGTGCCTTTATTTGTACTGAACCAGTTACAGCTATAAGCGCTGTTGCCCCCCCGGGTGGGTGCAGTGTTTTTGTTATCTGCATAAAAATTATTGACAGCGAAACAGCAAGGGGTTCTGATAGCCATAAAACATCCGGTATTAGCTTTTGTATTGTTACACCAATAATAGCCGATATTACATGCCCGCCTATTAAATTGCGCGGTTGTGCAAGCGGGCTTTGTATAACCCCGTAAACCAAAACGCATGATGCCCCAAAGGAGCCTATAAGCAAAACATAATCCTGCGGCAAAAAAACCTCATATTGTAAATAAGCAATAGTGCCCATGCCGACAAATGATCCTATAAATGCCCAAAAGTGTTCTTTAAAGTCTACAAGTGTTTCTTTATAAAGCACGTAACGGGCGTGGCGGTAACTGCGTTTTATTTTTTGTAGTGGCATGGTTTATTTTTTAGCAAACGTATACACAGTGTAAGGAAAAATACGCTGTGCAGTGTATTTAGCGACGAGACTAACTATGAGTAGAGGTATAAATAATGTATAATCATTAACTAACCCACATATTAAAAATAGGGCGGTAAACGGTGCATGAATGCTGGCACTTAGCATTGCTCCCATTCCCACGATCATAAAGTTAAGTGGGATAACGCCTGCATTAAAAAATGTGTTTAGTAATATAGCAAGGAATAGTCCTAAAAATGCCCCTATAAAAATACCGGGTGCAAACACGCCACCATCGCCTCCCGCGCCCAGCGTTACCGATGTTATTATGGGTTTTAGCAATACTATTCCACCCAGGGTAAGCGCAACAATAGGTGTTAATTTAAGATTATTTGCTCCTGTTATACTATCTTTAATAGCGTGGTAGCCCTCACCATACAGTTGTGGCAATAGTAGTATCATAATGCTTATGGCTGCAGCGCCAATAAGTATTTTGTAGTAGTGCGAATTGAGTTTTAAGAATTGTTTCTTAAAGAAAATTACACACTTGGTAAGGTAAACCGAATTGATGCCTGCTAATACTCCTAACACTATAAACCATGGCAACGCATGCAGGTGCCATGTGGTTATATGCACAGCAAATAATGGCTGTTCATCGAGCAGCAGTACAAAGGCATAGGCTATACCTGCAGCCAGCAGGTTACTTATAAGTTGCGGTTTAGTAGTTTTTCTCGATACCACCTCATAAGCAAATAATAATCCTGCAAGAGGTGTGTTAAACAGAGCAGTAACACCTGCAGCTATTCCTGCACAAATAAGTTCGGTTCTATAGCGTTCTAAAATGCTTTCTTTATCTGATGCTAATGATCCTACTGCAGCTGTCGCAACAACCGTAGAGACTTCTACACCGGTACTTCCGCCAAAGATTACGGTAAGCATGCCGTTTATAAAATGGGATGGTATTTTGTAAGAGGGGAGTCCGTTGCTGTTTTTGGCAGTAGCGTCAAATACTTCTTTAATTCCCTTATTTTCTTTTTTCTTAAACAGGTACTGGCGCAGTACGTAAATAAGCGAAAGGCCAAATGCCGGAAATACAATAAACAAAAGTGGAGTACCCGATGCCCTGATGTATAATATATTTTCATAATGCTCTGTAACATGTTTTAGAGAAATACCTAATAAAGCTGCCAGAAAACCTACAATTAGCGAAGCTATTATTAATTTTTGATATTGAAGAAAGTTAAAATTTTTAGCAAAAAAGTGCATTGCAATATATTTAGTATTTACAAAAATACAACACAGCTGTAGTTTTTTGTAAATTTTTAACATCTAATTGCAGACGTATTATATTTAACCGTTGAATCTATAGATACAACTCATCCTTAAAATTATGCAATTGAGTAAGCTTTTTTATGAAACCCTGTTTTGATATGGCAACTTTGCTGTAACAAAACCACCATTATGAAAATTATTGCTACAGTTTTATTATTGTTAACCTACTATTTTGCTCAGTCACAAACCACAATTAGCGGAATTGTTATTGATGATAAAGGCCAGCCGGTACCTGCCGCCAATATTTATATAGACGGCCTGTATGATGGTACAACGTCTGCCGAAGATGGTGCATTTACATTTACCACCACTGCAAAAGGAAACCAGGTAGTAGTAATAACGTTTCTTGGTTATGATGATTTACGTGAAACTGTAATTATCGAAAATTATAAATCCAAAATCTTTAAGCTGCGCGAAAATGTGAACACGCTCGATGCTGTGGTAATTTCGGCGGGTAGTTTTAACGCGGGTGATAATACTAAAGTAAATGTACTTAAGCCTCTCGATATTGTAACCACAGCAGGATCGTCCGGCAATATAATAGCAGCCCTGCAAACACTGCCCGGCACACAAACGGTGGGTGAGAGTGGCAGGTTATTTGTGCGTGGTGGAGAGGCAGATGAAACCCAAACCTTTGTAGATGGTATGCGTGTTGCACAACCCTACAATGCTTCGGCTAACAATTTACCTACCCGCGGCAGGTTTTCACCTTTCTTGTTTAAGGGCATGACATTTTCTACCGGCGGGTATTCGGCAGAATATGGCGAGGCATTATCAAGCGTACTACTGCTTAATTCTATTGACGAGCCTTTGCAGGAACAAACCGAAGTTTCTGTAATGACTGTAGGCCTTGGCGTTAGCAATACCCAAAAATGGGACAAGACCTCATTAAGTGTTAATGCTGCTTATACTAATTTGCAGCCTTACCAGTGGATTGTTCCACAGGATGTAAACTGGATTAAACCGTATCAGTCTGGCGCGGGCGAAGGGGTATACCGTTATAAGTTTAACAGTGGTATGCTTAAAGTATATGCCGCTTTTGATCATGCAAATTTTAGCCTTTATCAAAATGACATTAACGAACCACTACCGGTTAAGGTAGATATGAAAAATGATAACCTTTATGTAAACACATCTTACAAAGGGATGTTTGGCACCCAATGGACTATTCTTACAGGTATTGCTTATGGCTATAGCCACAATACTATAAGGCTGAATGAAAATAATGTTACCAATGGTGAGCATAGCAGCCACCTAAAACTAAAATTGACTAAAGGTTTCAACAGCCGTATAAAGCTAAGTTTTGGCGGAGATTATTTCCTTACTAATTTTAATGAAGATTACAACGAGCCAACAGGATTTAGCTATAACAGTGGTTACAATAATAGCATCGCAGCGGGTTATGCAGAAACAGATATCATGTTCTCTAAAAACTTTGCATTAAAGGCAGGGGTGCGCACTTCATATTCAGATATTGTGGCTAAGGTTACTATAGAACCCCGCACAGCACTGGCATACAAGGCCGGTAAAAACGGACAATTTTCTGTAGCTTATGGTGATTTTTATCAAACTCCTAAGCAGGATTACTTAAAGTATTACAAGAGTTTAGATTTCGAGAAAACAGCCCACTATATTTTTAATTATATGTATAATGGCAATGGTACGACCTTTAGGGCAGAAGCTTATTATAAAGGCTATAAAAACCTTGTAAAATATAATACAGCTTTGCTTCAGTACAGCAGCCAGTATAGTAATAATGGTAATGGTTATGCGCAGGGTATAGACCTTTTATGGAGGGATAATAACACAATAAAAAATTTGGAATACTGGTTATCTTACTCTTACATAGACAGCCACAGGGATTATAAAAACTACGAAAAATCAGTTACGCCAAGTTATGTTGCTAACAATAATTTCTCTGTAGTAACTAAGTACTGGGTAGGGGAGCTGCGTTCGCAAATAGGGCTTACCTACAGCTATAATTCAGGCCGGCCGTATAATAACCCAAACGAAACTAACTTTATGGCAAGCCATACCAAAAGCTATAATAACCTGAGCCTGGGCTGGGCATACCTTATCTCGCAACAAAAGATTTTATATTTATCTGTATCTAACATGCTTGGCAATAATAATGTTTTTGGCTATAGCTATGCAAACACCGCTGGCAGTAATGGCCAGTTTTCCCGCCAGGCCGTAACCCAGCCTGCAAGTCGTTTCTTTTTTGTAGGTTTTTTCTGGACTATCAGTAAGGATAAAAAATCGAATATGCTCGAGAATTTGTAATTATTATTAATGTTCAAGGAAATATCTCAAACTAATTTGCATTGTAATTTGGTATAAGATAATTTTCTTAGTATATTTTTATTATAATGTTAAATATTTGTATTTCAATATTTTAATTATAATTAAATAAAGTATTTATTTAATTATAATTTTTTTTTTTAGTGTATGTGTGTGATGACATTAGTATTCTTTAATTATAATTGTGTTTCATACACTTATATTTGCAATTTGCTATATATTTGTACAATATCGTTATAGTGAAATTTCAAATTAATATAAATCCGTAAAACAGGAATGAGATATTTTAAATTATTAGTTTCAGCATTTCTATTAACCATAGCAGGAAATAGTATCAAGGCACAGGAATTAAATGGTAACATTAAGGATCAGCTTTTTGATAACGATTGGAAATTCTTTTTAGGAGATGATGCTAAAGCCTCTACTATAGATTTTAATGACAATACATGGCGCAATGTATATTTGCCGCACGACTGGAGTATAGAGGGTAATTTTAGCCCTTCTAACCCTATGGGTAAAGATGGTGGCTATTTGCCTGCCGGAATAGGCTGGTACCGTAAATCTTTTGCTGTGCCCGCAAACTGGAAAGGTAAAAGTATATCTGTTTACTTTGGCGGCGTATATATGAGTTCAGAGGTTTTTATCAACGGGAAATCGCTTGGGGTATATCCGTATGGCTATTCTTCTTTTAGCTACGACCTTACACCTTACCTTACGTATGGTAAAGAAAATATCATTGCCGTACGTGTAGATAACTCTAAACAGGTAAACAGCCGTTGGTATAGTGGGTCGGGTATTTACCGCCACGTATGGTTAACCATGACTAATAAGGTGCATGTTGCACAGTGGGGTACTGCCATTGCCACACCTAAAGTATCTGCTAAAGAAGCTAATGTTGAGGTTACTACGGTCGTAAAAAATGAAACAGATAAACCGCAGCATATCCGTGTTAAAGCAGAACTCCTTGCAGTAAGCGGTAAGAAGGCAGGTAATGGTTATAAAGATGTTGATGTTGCAGCCAACAGCGAAAAAGAGGTGAAGCAAACCATTAAAGTGTCTAAACCTAATTTATGGACACCGGAAACCCCAAACTTATACGAGTGCAAAATTGAAGTTGTAAATGGTGACAAGTTAGTTGATAACGTTACAACCAAATTTGGCATTCGCTCAATAGAGTTTACGGCTGCAAATGGTTTTAAGTTAAACGGCAAAACTGTGAAAATTAACGGCGGCTGTGCACACCATGATAATGGCTGCCTGGGTGCTGCCGCTTATGACAGGGCAGAAGGACGAAAGGTCGAACTTTTAAAAGCTGCAGGTTTCAATTTAGTACGTACATCGCATAACCCACCATCTGAAGCTTTTCTTGATGCATGCGACAGGCTTGGACTTTTAGTTATTGATGAAGCTTTTGATGGCTGGAAGATCAAAAAAACCGAGTTTGATTATTCATTATACTTTGATAAATGGTGGGAAAAAGATATTGCGGCTATGGTAAAACGCGACCGAAACCACCCGTCTATTATTATGTGGAGTACTGGCAATGAAGTTATAGAGCGAAAAGAACCACAAGCTGTAGAAACGGCAAAAATGCTTGCTAATGGTGTTCGTAAATATGATACTACCCGCCCGGTAACATCAGCCATGACAGCATGGGATAAGGATTGGGAAATATTCGACCCATTAATGGCAGCACACGATGTTGCGGGTTACAATTACCAGCTGCATCATGCTATAGAGGATCATAAAAGGGTACCATCTCGTGTAATTATGCAAACAGAATCGTTCCCAAGGGATGCTTTTGCCAACTGGAAGCTCGTTAACGAGAATAACTATATTATTGGCGATGTGGTTTGGACAGCAATAGATTATTTGGGAGAATCGGGAATAGGCCGCTCTTATTATTCAGGTGATGTTACCGGCGAACATTACGAACGCGATATGTTTCCATGGCATGGTGCTTATTGCGGTGACATAGACCTTACGGGATGGAGAAAGCCGATATCGCATTACAGGAGCATGCTTTACAATACCAACGAAAAGCTTTATATGGCGGTTCGCGAACCCGCACCTGCCCCCTTAGAGATTAAAGTAACAAATTGGTCAGTATGGCCCACCTGGGAAAGCTGGACGTGGCCGGGATATGAGCAAAAAAATATAGATGTAGAGGTATATGCTAAATATCCTGCAGTAAGGCTTTACCTTAATGGGAAACTGGTTGGCGAGAAGGCAACCACAGAAAAAGAACAGTTTAAAGCTACGTTTACGCTACCTTATGAGGCAGGAGAACTAAAGGCTGTTGGTGTGCTAAACGGTAATGAAACGGAATCAAAAATTTTAAAGACTGCGGGCAAAGCTGCCAAAATAAAACTGGTTGCCGACAGGGTTTCAATCAAGGCTGATAGCCAGGATCTGTCTTACATTGCGGTAGAGATTACAGACGCTCAGGGCAATCTTGTGCCAAATGCAGATAACAGGATGGAATTTAAAATTAGTGGTGCCGGTGTTATTGCCGGATTAGACAATGCTAATCTTAAAGATACTGATTCTTATCACGACACAACCCGCAAGGCATGGAACGGCCGTGCAATGGCCGTAATAAAAAGCACAAAGGCTAAAGGCGACATAACGTTAATCGTTAGTTCTCCCACACTGCCGGACGCTACCATAACAATTAAGGCAGGAGCGTTGGCGGCTCCCAAATAATACAAATTATTAAAATATAATGTACTAAGCTTTATATTACCGCATGTTTATTACCACGAAGTGCACCAGGTATGCGCTTGGCTTTTTAAGAACACAAGGCTGTATCTCATCTGTTAACAGCTTACTTTCGTTACAGCTTTGTGTTCCCTGCATACTTTGCATATATTTTCAGTAAACAGGCTATTTTGTAATCGTATCGTCTCGTGTACCCCGTGAAAACATGGTGCACTTTGTGGTTAAATCTTATATTAAAAAAAAGGCCGAAGATCATCACAATCTTCGGCCTTTTATGTTTACTCCAAAAAGAGTAGTAATTATTTAAACTGGTTTATGGTTCTGCGAATGGCAGTAAGGTTCTCCATAAGGCCCTCAAAATATTTGATATCGAGCATGTTTGCACCGTCGCTTTTAGCATTAGCCGGGTCAAAATGGGTTTCGATAAAAATACCGTCTACACCTGTGGCAATACCTGCACGTGCAATAGTTTCTATCATATCGGGCCTGCCACCGGTGACACCTGCGGTCTGGTTAGGCTGTTGCAATGAGTGGGTAACATCAAGCACGGTAGTTGCAAACTGTTTCATGGTAGGGATTCCCCTAAAGTCTACCACCATATCCTGATAGCCAAACATACTGCCCCTGTCGGTAACAATAACATTTTCGTTATGGCTGTCCAGTACTTTTTGTACGGCATGCTTCATACTTTCCGGGCTCATGAACTGGCCTTTTTTAAGGTTAACCGTTTTACCGGTTTCGGCAGCAGCCACAACAAGGTCGGTTTGCCTTACAAGGAAAGCTGGTATTTGTAACACGTCTACATACTCGGCAGCCATAGCTGCATCTTCGTTAGTATGTATATCAGTGACGGTAGGAACGCCAAATGTTTCAGATACTTTGCGTAGTATTTTAAGCGCTTTCTCATCGCCTATACCGCTAAAGCTGTCAATACGCGATCGGTTCGCTTTTTTAAACGACCCCTTAAAAATATAAGGTATCTGTAGCCTGTCGGTTACTTTTACAATAGTTTCGGCTATACGCAGCGCCATTTCTTCGCCCTCAATGGCACATGGGCCTGCAAGTAAAAAGAAATTTCCGCTATCGGTATTTTTAATTTGAGGTATATTATGTAAGTTCATTGTTGTGTTTTAAATCAATGCAAAGATAAAGATAAAATGGTGATTATATACTAAGAGGTTTTATCAGGAATTGCACAAATTATCACCAATTTTTCACGAGACATTTGTGATGATTGGTTTATTTACGGTAAATAATCTTATTTTATTACGCGTATCCCGAAACCTTTAGGTGCAAGCACCTTACCTTTTTCGTAAAGGTTAATGTATATAAGTTTGGGCTGTGCTAATCCTTCCCAGGTAACTTCATAGATATCCAGAACACCGGCACCCATCTCGTTCTTTTTAGACGGGAAAGGGCAGCAGGTATCAGTCTTTTTGTAAGTTAGCTTTTCGCCATTGGGTCCCGACAGTGCACCAAAGTACCTCTTTACATTTATCTCTGCCGTTTGTATAGGCAGGAAACCAAGGTTAATGGGGTAATCCTGGTCGTAGCCATATTTTTTATCGCTGCTTATTTCTGTAATAACAAAAGTTTTTTCTTTAGATAAGGCCGGCATAATAGCAGTATCATCTATATTACGAATGGTATTACGGGTGCTGATGCATGACGTTAACGCTAATAGTAAAAAGCAAGATGACAGCAGGAATTTTTTCATATTGGTTTTTTGATTTTCATACCAAAGTTAAATATTTTTTTTAATGGAACACGGAAGATTATAAAAATGGAACGCGGATGACACGGATTTTAGCAGATCTTCGCGGATTTCAAAACCAATACAATAAATTACATAGTGATATCTTCGGTCTTTCATTAATCCGCGTTATCCTCATTGCATTATGCATAATGTTTACCGCATTCCATTTATTACTATTTTTGCAGCAAAATAAAATCATCATGGATATTTTTTATGGTACCTGGCCGTGGTATGTGTCGGGATTCCTTATAGGTTCGGTTATGCTGTTGCTAATATATTTTGGAAAAACATTTGGTATGTCGTCTAACCTGCGTACAATGTGTACCATTCTTGGGGCAGGTAAAACGTCTGACTTTTTCAGGTTCGACTGGAAAGCCCAGCGCTGGAACCTTGCCGTTGTGCTTGGTGCTATGCTGGGAGGCTTTATTGCGGTAACATATTTAAGCGACCCAACTGTACCTACCGTAGTACTGAACCCAACTACTGTAACCGAAGTACAGCAGATGCATATTGATGCCCCCGATGGTAAGTTAATGCCGGATGCCCTAAGCAGTGCCGAGGCGTTAAAATCGCCAAAGGTATTAGCGATATTACTAATCGGCGGATTGTTAGTAGGCTTTGGTACGCGCTATGCCGGTGGGTGTACATCTGGCCATGCAATTACCGGACTGAGTAATTTACAATTGCCATCGCTTATTGCTGTTATTGGCTTTTTTATAGGCGGGCTACTAATGTCGTGGATATTACTACCGCTAATTTTAAAATAGAATCAGGATGAAATTTATAAAATATTTACTGGTTGGATTGCTTTTCGGCATCGTGTTAACCAAATCAGAGGCGGTATCATGGTACCGCATTTACGAGATGTTCCACTTTCAGTCGTTCCACATGTTTGGAATAATTGGTACGGCAGTAGTTGTTGGAGTAATAGGTCTACAAATCTTCAAAATAAGTAATCTAAAAGATATTGATGGACAGCCAATAATCTTAGCTGATAAAGAAAAAGGCTTTACCCGATACTTAGTGGGCGGATTGTTGTTCGGCTTAGGCTGGGGACTTGTAGGCACGTGCCCGGGACCTATATTTATATTGATAGGCGCAGGTTTTTGGGGTATAGGGGTAGTGCTGATAGGTGCTCTTGTTGGAACATATCTATATGGATTATTAAAGAACAAACTGCCACATTAAAGCTTAAATATAAGCTTGTTTTGCCTGCCTAAAGAACTTTGTGTTACAGCGGTAGGCTTAAAACCATATTGTTCTACTAACTTTTCTTTAAGTACTTTAAATTCGGCTAAAGTTAAAGAAGGGTCTAACCTTACAGATGATATAAAATTTAAAGGTTCTATTTTTAGTTTGCATATTCTTTCGTTGTCCGGACTTATCAATGCATTATCGGGAGCCGCTAAAAGACGAACTTCTCTTTCATATCGATATGAATTTCTCTTAATAAGTAACGTCTTAATATGTTCATCGTTAATAGTTAGAGATTGCAGACACTTTATAAATTCTTTATCTTTCGGAAGTTTAGCCATATCTTTTTTGTACAGATAATCAACCACACCATAATAAAAATCGCCCCTATTATTATCTGACAGCTGATTTAGCCTGTCTAAATGGGTCGTTATTCTTACACCTGGATGGCGCATTGTAATGCCATTGTCATTAGCTTTGGTAGTATATATTTGCCACAGCGCATAAGAGTCTTCATCATAGCTCCAGCACTGGCCATAAATTTTATCTTTGGCAGGATGCTCAAATGGGACACCGTTTTTAATAATTCGTGCATTAAAAATAATATTTTCCATGGGGTCTGTCCAGCACTTGGGCTGTACCATTACGATCTCCTTATTATCTAATATCTGAAAAAAACGGTCGAGCAATTCTATACGGTGCAGGTAGGGGCGTAGCTGTAATTGCTTGTTAAGTTCTCCTATTTGTTTCATAAAAATTGCAGGTTTATTTAAAATTGAGACTTCGTTTTAATCGGAATTAAAAGTACGTTTTTTTTAAGATTCCCAACTGTAATCAAAGAAAACGGGCTGCCAAAATAAATTAGCATCCCGTTGTACCATTTATAAATCTAAGATTACTCTTTAATAATCTTTTCTACAGATGAGCCTTTTGTGGTATTTACTATTATAAAATAGATTCCCGCTCTTAAATCGTTAAGGTCTAAATAAGAAGTATTTTTAAATAATTTTACAGTTTGGCCTACACTATTTATAATTGTGGTGTTAACAACTGCGTCTTCGGTTTTTAGTGTAAGTAAATTTTTTACAGGATTAGGGTATGCAGTAAATAAAATTTTCCCTGCATTGTTTACACCGGCAGTATTGTCCTGTGCTGCGGTAGGTATAAATGGCCTGCGTGCGTTTGCATTGCCAAAACTTGTGCCAAACCATTTACCGTTAGTTAATGCCGTTTGTAAGTCATTATTCACCACCCAGTCAGACATATTGGTGCCACTAAAAGTTCTCCATGAATTAGTTTCGTTTAAAGTTGCGGTAAGTTCATTGTAGGTAATTGCTGTAATCGCATTATTTGCAACAGTAATATCCAAATTTGTATCGGTATCAGCAATAAGCATTAGTGCTTCCCGGGCAGTAAGTGTACCATTATAACGTACTCCCCACGCAAATGTTACAGGGGCTTCGCCGGTTGCGTTAAAATCGATGACAATTACCGACTCATTTTCACCTTCGCCTATCCAGTAATTTACATCTTCACTTTTAAACCATAGCGAGCTGTAAGCAGAATAGGTAATAGTGGGCATTAGGGGGCCATCTCCTCCAAACCCGTATGATACACCATACCATCTGCCGTTTAGTAATGGTTCAGATGTGCCCCAGTTAGGATACATCTCTTCGGCAGTATCTCCAGACCATGTGCTCCACCAGTCTGGCTCTCCCTGCAAACGAATGTGGTGGTTATAAGTAATGTCTTCAAGAAACCCTATATTACTTTGATCGAAAGTAAAATCAGGCTCTGCATTGGCAACGGCCTCAATCATGTTGGCAAAAGTAAACTCTGAATTTTCAGGATAGTGAAATCCAAATGCAAATGATGGGTCGGTGGTTCCATCCCTGAAGTCGACAACCAAAATTGCGGTTTGAGATCCTTCTCCTACCCAAAACTTAACATCGCCCTGAGTAAACTGAGCTGATAGCTTTGATGAAAAAGTTAGTAAAAAGAGAAACATTGAAATAGTAAAAATTCTTTTCATTCTATGGTTATTTAGTTATTTACAACAAATACCAGGAATAAAACAACAGAAAGAAGTGCCTAACCGTGCATGGTAAAGCGTTGCTTTCTATGCCTTTATCCTGAAAGCACTTAAATTGTAAAATGGCAGGTCTTCTGACTCTCTCCGGATTGCTACGCCTTCCCACCAAATGGCAGTGGCTTTATTGTAGCATCTTTTTTATGAAGATTACAGCTGCAGGAACAGTTTAGGATTTTCACCCAATTCCCTTTTAATGCCATTAAAATGGCAACCAAAGTACGCTGCAAATATAGCACAGGTATCTACAAATGCTATTACTAAATAAAAGTGGTTTTTTGCGCGCAATGTCTTAATTTTGCGCGACCGTTGTAAATGAAGTAAAAAGTGGAGAAAGAAGAGGCAAACTGGACTATTTGTGAAGAATGTAAGGGGAAGGGAAAAAAAAGTCGTGGCCTTAGTAAAAAAGCGCGGCAGGAGTATCAAACAGCTCTCAGCCAATTTGAAAAAACAGATGGCAACGGTATAGCTCCGGTTAAGCCTAAAGCTCATTTATATTCATGTTTACACTGTTCCGGTTCCGGTTTAGTTTGCTCTGCGCAGCCTCCCGTTGCAGATACAGTAAACTATCCGCGTGTAGCTATTATTGGTGGTGGCATAGGCGGCGTAGCCCTGGCTGTAGCCTGTTTGCACCGCGGTATTCCTTTTATACTTTATGAGCGCGATAGCAATTTTAATGCCCGCTCTCAGGGCTATGGGCTCACTTTGCAACAAGCCAGTAAGGCAATTGAGGGTTTTGGAATCTTATCATTAAAAGATGCTGTAATTTCTACAAAACATGTGGTACATACTACAGATGGGAAAGTTATTGGCGAATGGGGGCTGAGAAAGTGGCTACAGCCCGGCGCCGAAATACCTGCTAAACGTTCTAATATGCACATTGCAAGACAATCGTTGCGGTTAGCGTTGCTGGAACAGCTTGGTACCCGGAATATTGTGCAATGGGGGCATCAGTTAACAGCTTTTAAACAGAGTGAGGGAGGTGTTGATTTAACTTTTCAGGTTAACGGTACGACTAAAAAAACCACCGCAGACCTTGTAGTGGGAGCAGATGGTATTCGCAGTGTAGTGCGAGAATTAGTGATAGGTAATCGCGTTACCCCTTTGCGTTACCTTGATTGTATTGTAATTTTAGGCATTTGCCCTTTGAGTGCACTAAACGGTATTAATAGCCCTTTACTGGATTCGGCTACTGTATTTCAAACGGCTAATGGCAATGAACGTATTTATATGATGCCTTACACATCAGGCTCGGTAATGTGGCAGCTTAGTTTTCCTATGCCGGAAGAGGATGCTAAAGCATTAAGTAATAAAGGGCCCGGTACCCTTAAAGCAGAGGCTATAGTAAGAACGCAGTGGCATAACCCCATTCCGCAGATTGTTGCAGCAACGCCCGAAGCCCAAATTTCGGGTTATCCTGTGTATGACAGGGAACTGCTTAACGGAGCATTATTACAAAATTGTGGGCAAGTAACATTAATAGGAGATGCAGCCCACCCAATGAGCCCATTTAAGGGGCAGGGGGCAAACCAGGCATTGCTGGATGCCCTTACACTGGCACGTGCAATTGCACAGGGATGCACGGCTTTGTCAGGATGGAGAAAGGTGGGAATAAGAAAAAGTGTATTGGAGGGTTTTGAGTCAGAAATGTTAGCCCGCAGTGCTGTTAAAGTAAAAGACTCAGCCATTGCTGCACAGTTTTTACATTCTGATACTGTACTTCAGGAAAGTAATGCGCCACGAGGGCGTTGCAGAAAGCAAAAAGACGTATAAATAGTACTTAACAAAAGTAATTATTGAAATATAACTGTTAAGTTTAAGAAAGTATTGTTAAGTTCAATCCTGTCCCTAAACGTTTTCCAGATTATTAAAAAATTTGATGGTTTGCCTGAGTTGAGGAGCCTGTATATTTTAAATAGAATATTGTCTAAAAAAAAGACATCCTGTAAAGATGCCCTTCAATTATTAAAACAGAATGTTTTAAGTTATTCGCTCCATAACTCCGACACCTCATTTTTAAGGTGGGCAAGGGCTATGCTGCTGGGGCTTTGCTTATCAAAAAGATCGGTAAGCATTACTTCGCGCAGCTTGTTAGCGGTATCTACACGCTCGCTCATATTAGTTTTACGAATGGTTTGTATAGTAGCATTTTTGGCTGTTGTAATAATATTCCAGCACTCTGCCGATACATAAATTTGTTGGGTAAGGTTGTGCTCATATTCCTGTTCTACCTGTGCAATTATATAATCTTCATAATCATGTTTATTGCTGGATTGTGGTATAATACGTATAAGCAGTTTTGCAGGGTCTATGCGCTCTAAAAATAACGATAGCCTTTCATAAGCCTGTAAACGCAAGGGCATGGCTGTTTTTTGGGCTTCTTTGTGTATAAGATACCGGCGGCGGCCTTCCTCATTATCAGTATGCATTTTAAAAAAATGAAATGCTACAAGGCCAACGATTATTGATGGTACAACTGAGAAAACAATTTGCAGGAAACTTTCAAATTCCATAATATACGGTTAAATAGTTTAGTAGCATAAATAACGCTGCTACGTTAAAATAATTGTAAAAGGCGAAAATAACGAAATTAGTTTTTTTATTGTGAGTTTCAACTCAATTTTTTTGGTAAAAATTACCATCAAAAATCGTTATTTTTGCAGCTAAAGTTATACAATGGACATTCAGAATTATATAAGTCAGTTAAACGAAGCCCAACAGGCACCCACACTACAAAAAGACGGCCCCATGATTATCATAGCCGGTGCAGGGTCTGGTAAAACAAGGGTACTTACCATACGCATTGCCTACCTCATGAGCCTTGGGGTAGACTCCTTTAATATCCTTGCACTTACATTTACTAACAAGGCTGCAAAGGAAATGAAAAAGCGTATCTCCGATATTGTAGGCTCCTCTGAAGCTAAGAACCTTTGGATGGGGACTTTTCACTCTATATTTGCAAAAATACTGCGTTTTGAGGCCGATAAACTGGGCTTCCCGTCTAATTTTAGTATTTATGATTCTCAGGATAGTGTTCGCCTAATATCCTCCATTATCAAAGAAATGCAGCTTGACAGGGATGTGTATAAACCTAAACAGGTTTTGAGCCGCATATCGTCCTTTAAAAATTCACTTATTACTGTTAAGGCCTATTTTAATAATCCTGAATTACAGGAGGCTGATGCCATGAGCAAGAAACCCCGCCTTGGCGAAATATACCAGCAGTATGTAGACCGCTGCTTTAAAGCAGGTGCAATGGATTTTGATGATTTACTGTTACGTACCAACGAATTGCTGAACCGTTTCCCTGACGTGCTTGCTAAATACCAAAACCGTTTTAGGTATATCATGGTAGATGAGTACCAGGATACCAACCACTCGCAGTACCTTATTGTGCGTGCGCTGAGTGACCGTTTCCAGAATATATGTGTGGTGGGCGATGATGCCCAGAGTATTTATGCTTTTCGCGGGGCGAACATTAACAACATCCTGAATTTCCAAAAGGATTATGAGGGGGTGCAAATGTACCGCCTGGAGCAAAACTACCGTTCTACAAAAAATATTGTTGAGGCAGCCAATGCAATTATAGATAAAAATAAGGTAAAGCTTGATAAAGTGGTGTGGACTGCCAATGATGATGGCCCCCCCATACGTGTACACCGTAGCCTTACCGATGGCGAGGAAGGCCGTTTTGTAGCCAGCACAATTTTTGAGCAAAAAATGCAGCACCAATTAAAAAACGGAAGCTTTGCAATTTTGTACCGTACTAATGCACAAAGCCGTGCTATGGAGGATGCCCTGCGCAAGCGCGATATACCGTACCGGATATATGGTGGGTTGTCTTTTTACCAGCGTAAAGAAATTAAAGACGTTTTAGGCTACCTGCGCCTGGTTATTAACCCGAAGGATGAAGAGGCTTTAATGCGAGTTATTAATTATCCTGCAAGGGGTATAGGAAACAGCACGTTAGAGAAACTTACGGTTGCTGCAAACCATTACGGCCGATCGGTTTTTGAGGTAATGGAAGCTATAGAGCGCATAGACCTTAAACTTAACAGCGGGACCAAGAACAAGCTGTTGGATTTTGTGACCATGATAAAGAGTTTCCAGGTTATTAACGAAACCCAGGATGCTTTTTTCCTGTCTGACCATATCGCCAAGAAAACCGGGCTTATACAGGAACTTAAAAAAGATGCCACGCCAGAGGGTGTTGCCCGTGTAGAAAATATTGAGGAGTTGCTTAACGGTATCCGTGATTTTATTGAAGGGCAGATAGAGGTTGACGGGGCGAGGGGAGCACTATCTGAATTTTTAGAAGACGTAGCCCTGGCATCCGATCTTGATAAAGATACCGGCGATGACGACCGTGTAGCGCTAATGACCATTCACCTTGCAAAGGGGCTTGAATTTCCGTACGTGTTTATTGTAGGTATGGAGGAAGACCTGTTTCCCAGTGCTATGAGCCTTAACACGCGCAGCGAACTTGAGGAAGAGCGCCGCTTGTTCTATGTGGCATTAACACGTGCAGAGCATCAGGCATACTTAACATACGCACAGTCGCGCTACCGGTGGGGCAAACTGGTAGATAGTGAACCGTCCCGATTTATAGAAGAAATTACCGAGAAATTTTTAGATTACCTTACGCCAACAGAGACGAATTACAAATACAAGCCAATGATAAATGCAGATATTTTTGGCGATGTAGACAAGTCGAAATTCAGGCAGGAAAAACCAACCAATGGCACACCACCCAAATGGATTACCGATAATGACCCAAAGCCCGATAGCGGCATACGCAGGTTAAAACCTATGTCGCGCCCTGCTCCGCAGGATAGTGCAGCTGCCATGTCCGATAGTAAACTGGCGCCCGGTAATGTGGTTATGCACGAACGTTTTGGCCGTGGGCAGGTAGTAAATCTTGAAGGCGTGGGGGCAGATAAAAAAGCAGAAATAAACTTTGAAGTAGGTGGGCTTAAAAAGCTGTTGCTCAGGTTTGCAAAACTTGATGTAATTGGGTAATTTTTGTTTAAAAGCTAATGTTTAAAGTTTAAAGTTACTTACTAAGATGTACCCATTATAGTTTTTCTTATCTATTATTCTGAGATTGCTTCGTGCTTAGCGATTACAGGAACTGGTACAGCATAAAGCAATATCATAATAGCTTCTTACTCAAATTTTCTTCTTTCCGAAATTTGACAATACGTTCTATAAGATCTAAAGGCAGAGGCTCATTTACAGGAAACTGTACCGATCCTTTGCCTTTTTTATACTTATTTAGTTCTTCGGCAAAAGCTACATGTCCCGAAGGCAGGGCATATAGGCCTATATGTTTTTTATAACCTGCAAAATATAGTAAGGGCTTATCGCTAAGTTTATAAGCCGGCATGCCATAGCTAATGCTTTCTTCGGCATCTGGGGCGGTGTTCGTAATAATTTCGCGTACCTGCTGCAGTAGCTCCTGTACTTCAGGCGAAAATGTTGATATGTAGTTTTGTACTGGGTTCATATTTATGTATTTGCGATTAAATTTCCTCTAATAAATATCAATACTAAACAATATGCATTCAAATATACCAATGGCATTAACCCATTTTAATTCTTCTTCGGTAATGTCATCGGCTGCTTTAACCAATTCATATACTTGCTTTGGGCCGGTATATATAAAAGGTTTTCCAAATGTTTTATTGTGCGGGTCATGGAGAATATTCCTTTTAAAAGCTTTTAAGTCAGAGCTTTTGTTTATTTCGGCTACATACCTGTCATTAAGAAATACTGAGTAATGCCCATAATCAGGATCGTTCCTGTTCGTTACACGGTTTGTTTTACCTATTGCTGTGGTATTGGCATTATAAACAGTGCCATTCTTAGCGATGACGCCAAGTAACTGTCCGTCATAATAAATGGTATTTTCGGTACGGGTATATACAAAATAAAGGTCGAATGCCGTGGTTGAGGCAACAATATGGCCTTCGGTATACAGACCCCTTTCTATTTGCTTGAATGCTACAACAGGTTCATAGCTACTGTCCTGAATGCGGCCTGTTGCAATACGGCTTGTCCATCTTTTATAACTATGTAAAGTGCTGTTGGTTATAGTATTAATGCTTAATTGTTTCCAGGGCCGTATTTTTTGTTTCAGCTCGTTTACCTTTTGGGTCATTTCATATTTCTCCAGCGCTAAAAAAGCCGGCGACTTTTTCTCAGTAGATTTCCTGATAACATACATCATGAAAAGGCCAAAGGGGACAACAAAAATGAAAAATATTAGTACATAGTAAACAGTAATAATTGTACCCATAGCTAAGTGTATTAACCGCAAATATAGTTATTAATATAACTAATCAAACAGCCCTAACTGAGAATTCGCAGTGTAATATCCCGGTTGCAATTGCCCTGTGCGCAACATATTTACATAGTTATGTGCCTGCCGGGTAGGTTCCGGTATTCGGTGCTGTTGTATGCAGTGTTTCATTATGGTAAGGCTATCGGGCACCGACATTTTATGTCCCGGCGAAATATATACAGGGTTAACTTTATATTTAGTACGCAGGGCATAGCCTAAAAGTTCATTATCAGAGCTTAAAATGGGACTATTGCTAAACTTAGTGGTCCCTAAATCGGGGAAATGGCCAAACAGCATTGTCTTGGCACAGCCTATGGTAGCATGATCTATAAGTAAACCAAAATGCGATGCTATACCCATGCGGCGCGGGTGGGTTATTCCCTGTCCGTCTAAGACTACAACTCCGGGTTTTACAGGTAACTGCTCCCATGCCTGCAGTAGGGAAGGAACCTCTCTAAACCCAAGGTAATTTGGCACATACGGAAAAGTTGTCTTAGATTCGATAAGCGAGTAAGATTGCACAACCATTTGCGGATACGTTAAAATTACTATGCCTGCATAAACAATATCGGTATCTTTATTGTGCGATATATCTCCTCCGGCAATGGTAGTAAAATCCTTTATATCTGTTTGGTTACTAAGCTTTTGGCGTAGTTGGTTTTGCAGGGTGGTGGCCTCGTTTATAGAAAAATGGTCATAATTTAGCATAATTTTTCCTTCCATATATACCAAATTTAGTCATAAACTACCTTTTTAAATTGTTATATTTGCAAATATTTCGCCAAAATTAAAACACCACAAGAATTATGATTTATTAAACATAGTAATGTAAGGTAATTCTATATTTTTGATTTTTACACACCACAATTATGCAAGCCGAAGAAGAAGGGGAAAGAAAAGAGCTGTACAGTTACCAGCAGGAAGACATTGACAAAATTTTTGAAAAGTTTGAAGGTAAGGCCGACAATTACCATTTGCTGTACCAGCTACCCACAGGAGGGGGCAAGACCGTAATTTTCTCGGAAATTGCCCGCCGTTTTATAGAAAAATACAAGCGTAAGGTGCTTGTGCTTACCCACAGGATAGAGCTTAGTAAGCAAACATCGCAAATGCTTAAAGGTTTTGGCGTAAAAAATACCGTTATAGACAGTAATGTAAAAGAGTTGCCTTATGACAACGATTTTGAGTGCTATGTTGCCATGGTAGAAACGTTAAATAACCGCCTTAAAGACAAGAAATTCCACATGGATTATGTGGGCCTTGTAATTGTAGATGAGGCGCACTACAATAGTTTCCGCAAGCTGTTTACTTATTTTAAAAACTCATTGTTCCTTGGGGTTACTGCTACGCCATTAAGTTCGAACATTGAGCTGCCCATGCACGAAACGTATGACGAGCTTATGGTGGGAGAGCCCATTAAATCGCTAATTAATCAAGGGTTTCTTGCTAATGCTGTAATGTATGGTTATGATGTAGAGCTTACATCGCTTAAGCTGGGTATTAATGGAGATTATACCGTAGCATCGTCAGACGAATTATACTCGAGGGTAAACATGCAGGATTTGCTTTTGCAAACCTATGTTGCCCGTTCACACGGTAAAAAAACGCTCATTTTTAATAATGGTATTAATACATCATTATACGTATATGAAACCTTTAGGGCAGCAGGGATGCCAATTAGGCACCTTGACAATAAAACACCCGACCTTGAGCGTAAAAAGATACTTACATGGTTTAAAAAGACACCAGATGCCATATTAACATCGGTATCTATTCTTACCACAGGTTTTGATGAACCAACTGTAGAGACAATTATACTTAACCGCGCTACACGATCGCTTACCCTTTATTTCCAGATGATAGGCCGTGGCTCGCGCAAGCTACCACAAAAGGACTTTTTTACCGTAATAGACCTTGGCAATAATGCACAGCGTTTTGGCTTGTGGAGCGACCCTGTAGACTGGCAGTACATATTTAAAAATCCTGACCAGTTTTTAGAGAACATCCGCAGCGATTCTGAAATAGAGAGTTACCACGTGTATGTTATGCCTGATGAGCTTAGGGAGAAATTTGCAAAATCGGCAGATGATGACATAAGGTTTGATGTAGATGAGGAGTTCAGGCTATCGGCAGACAGGAAAGAAAAGCCTAAAGCAGTTATAGATAAATCGATACATCAGCATGCGGTTATGTGTATCATAAATACTGATAGCATTTCGCTTGCACGCAAATTATCTAAAGAGCTTGATCCGGATATAGAATACCGCGTAAAGCAGTACTCTAAACTACTGTCTAAAACGACCAAGAACTATCGTGAGTGGCTGGTAGAGGATTATAAGAACCGCCTTAATATAATGATAGGTAAATTATTCATTAAATACCAGGTATTTGATGACGAAGAAGATGAGCCTGTTGAGTTAAATAAAGACAACTGATAATATAGAATTTTTAAATGCCTGCTGAAAGTAATTTCAACAGGCATTTTTAATTTATGTAAAGCCTTGTGTTCTTTAATCCCATATCGGGATTGCTGCCTTTGTGATAATGAATGGCTTTGTATTCATTTAAAAACCTTAATGTTCTTAGTGGTTAAATTATCAGATCTAAAAACAATTTTATAAAGTGATATGATTATTCCTGAACAACAGTTTTATTCTGATTTAAAAACAATTGTATAAAACTGGAAAGTAAAATTGTTAATGCTGCCCCAATAACATTTAGCCACAGAAACCCGATAAAATCGGTAAAGAAGTAAATGTAAAATATAGTGCACTGGCTTATTACAGCTCCAATAAATATGGCCTGTGCCCTAACATATTTTATATAAAAGGCTACTAAAAATATTCCTAATACCGTACCATAAAATATTGAGCCAACAATATTGACCAATTGTATAAGGTTTTCAAAAAGTGTGCCCACACAGGCAAATAATATGGCTACAATACCCCAAAAGAGTGTAAATAACTTTGTCGCATTTACAAAGTGTTTATCTGATTTTTCGCCCTTAACATTGCGTTTATAAATATCTATAGCCGTAGTAGAGGCAAGTGCATTTAATCCCGATGCCGATGAAGACATGGCCGCCGAGATGATTACTGCCAATAGCAACCCAATCATGCCTTTAGGGAGAAAGTTCAGAATAAAGTACAGGAATACGTAATCTTTATCATTTGTTTCGGCAGTAGCATCAACTTCTGTAATCAGGTCTTTAGCCTGGTCACGCAGGTCTTTTTCGCGGGTGTTAAGCGCTATCATGCGGTTGTGCAGCTCCCGGTTATCATAATCCTGATTAAGCTGATGAACGTACAACATGCTTATTTCTTCTTTTTCGGTACCCAGTTCGGCAAGCTGTTTTTCCAGCTGTTGGTATTCGCCTTTGTGTTGCGAGGTTTCAATTAGTTTGGTGTTGATAGGGTTAAAATGCAGGGGGGCAGAGTGGAACTGGAAAAACACAAATACCATAACACCAATAAGCAGTATAAAAAACTGCATAGGTACCTTAAGCAGGCCATTCATGATCAATCCCATCTGGCTTTCGCGAATTGATTTACCCGAAAGGTAACGCTGTACCTGAGACTGGTCTGTACCAAAATAAGATAATGCAAGGAAAAAACCACCTGCAAGCCCGCTCCATACGGTGTAGCGTTTTTCGGGGTCGAAAGAAAATTCCAGTATGTTAAGTTTATCATTGGCACCGGCAATGTGCAGGGCATTATTAAAACTCAACTCTTCGGGCAGGTAATTCATAATAATAAAGAAGGTAATTATCATACCTGCCATAATTACAAACATTTGTTGCTTATGGGTTACATTAACAGCCTTTGTACCTCCCGATACGGTGTATATAATAACCATAATACCTATTACAAGGTTCATGAGGCTAAGATTCCAGCCCAATAATGACGATAGTATTATAGCTGGGGCATAAATGGTAAGCCCGGTACCCAGCCCGCGCTGAATCATGAAAAGTATAGAGGCCAGCGTTCGGGTTTTTACATCAAAGCGCTGCTCTAAAAATTCGTATGCTGTATAAACTTTTAATTTATGGTAAATAGGTATAAACGTTACACATATAACCACCATTGCCAGTGGTAAGCCAAAATAAAATTGTACAAAGCCCATACCATCATGGTAGGCCTGCCCGGGTGTAGAAAGAAATGTAATAGCACTGGCCTGTGTAGCCATGACCGATAGGCCCACAGTCCACCATGGGGTTTCGTTGCTGCCCAGTATGTATTCTTCCACGTTTTTGCTACCGCGGGTTTTAATAGAGCCGTAAGCCACAATAAAAACCAGTGTAACAGTAAGTATTATCCAGTCAAGTAACTGCATGCTATGAGTATATTTCCATTAAAAAATAAAATAACACTATGTATATAATGTTAAGCAGCAGCACCAGCGTATAGCTTTTTTTCCACACCGGTTTATTTTTCATTTGTGTTTGCCCTGTTTCTATCATAAGACTGTTTTGTAGCGTTTTTGTTACACTAAATCGTCATTAAATCTATTTTTATAAGCGCGGGTTAAATGCTTTTTTGCAATGGTATTTCCCTAGTGCGAAGCCCCGGGCTATTATGTCTGAACCTTTCAGGGTCTATTATCTTACGTTTAATATAAATCTAAATTTATTGCCTGTTTTCCATTGCCAATTGCCTATTTTCCCACAGCTATTAAATTCGCCATAAGCCTGAATGCTCCGGATACACCTTCGGGTAACTCCCTAAAAAAGCTTAATCCTGTGTAAATATAATACCCTTTACCATATTTTGCTACAAGCAGGCTGCCTTTTAAAGGATCTTCACCTTTATCATGCGACGAGAGTATAGGTGTAAATTCCTTCGCCCATTCATCTGGGTAATACAAGCCCTGTTCCTGTACCCAACCTTTAAAATCATCAGCCGTTATTTTATTAGGATAATTTAAAACGCGATTGGTTGCGTCGAGGAATGTAACTTTAGCATTTTCATCGGTAACACGCTTACCAGACAGGTGTAATGAGTAGGGTGCGAGGTCTTTAACGGTATGCTTGCCGGGCGTGTTGTACTGTACGATCATGGTACCTCCGTTGTTCACATAATCAAAAAGCAGTTGTTGTTTAAACGCCATACCGTCCAATACATTATAAGCACGTATACCTATAATTACCGCATCAAAAGTAGTTAATATTCCAGGGTTTATGGCTTCCGGTTTAAGTAGCGTTACTTCATAGCCCATTTGTTTAAGGCTTTCAGGAATATTGTCTCCTGCGCCCATAACATATGCTATTTTCTGGCCCTTAATTTTCAGGTCAACTTTAGATAGTTTGGCTGTAGATGGCAGCAATACATTTTGTGGTGCTATATGTGGGTAATCTATTATAGTCTGTTCACGGTCAAATTCCTCGCCGTTAATGGTAGCAATGCTTTTACCCGTTGCTTCCATGGGGTTTTCCGGTGGGATAACTTCAAAGCTTACCATTGTTTCGCTGCCTTTGGTTTTCAGGTCGAACGGAATCGATGCCGGACTTACCAGCCAGCCTTGCGGCAATTCGAACCTCAGGCTTCCTTTACAGTTATCCTGTCCGGCTTTAATTTTTATGTTTACCGCTTGTTTTTTAGTGTCTGTAAAAAGTTGTACTTTGTTGGTAATGCGTGTTGTAACTGCGGGAATAACATCGAGTGGTTCATAAACTTCGCCTTTTACCGGATCGTTCACTTTAAAGACGATGCTACGCTCAAACGGAATCGTAACACCATTTACATCAATAGTATAATCAATGGCCAGTTCGCGAATAATATCGGCCTTGCCTATTTTTTGCTGATCGGTTACTTTGTACATGCCCGATGTTCCTTTTTCGGTAAGCCAGTAGGGGGATGTGTAGGGCATAGACTTAGGCAATTGTACATCTATCGTTGTTCCCTGCCCAACATTATTTGCTAAAGGCAGATTTTGTGCAGTTACTGTGTTTTCCGGTAAAACCGTAAGTGATTTTAAACTCATTGGCACAGCGCTCCGGTTAATGGCTTCCCAGCGTACTTTTAAAATGCTTCCCGGCGTAACCGATTGCTGTTCTGCAATGGCTTCTAAATACAGGCCGCTGCATGTGGCAATAACTTCTTTTAATTCCTGTAGTTTTAGTTTTTTCCAGTAGCCGTCTTCCAGTTTGCTAAGTTGGCTATATACTTTTACCAATGCCGGTACCGATGCTGCCGGATTTTTAAAATCGTAACTTTTAAGGATGGCTGAAATGGCATCGCCTATAGGTTTACCACCTTTAACACGGTTCCATGAGGTGTCTATGCCTTCAAAAAGGTTTTGCTTGTCTTTAAGGGCATCGCCTTTTATAAGCTCCAGGTATTCCATATCGTCACCACGTTCGCCGGTAGAGCCAAAGCCCTGCGACTTGTGCCTGCTACGGCTTAGGGCAGCAATTTCCTGGTTTGATTTGCCTATAAGTGGATAGTAAGCCCCTGTTTCAAGGTTTACGTAATTGGATTTATCTACTTTTTCAAATTTATCTTTTCCACCAAAAAACCACCACGATACATTAAAGAGTACACGTTTAGGTTTCCAGGTTTTGGTAAATTTTAGCTGACCGGCCTCATAATTTTGGTCGTTTGCCAGCTCATAAGCCTCCTGCGTTAACATGGCTGATGTTGTATGGTGCCCGTGTGTACTCCCCGGCGAACGGTGGTCAAATCGGGTTATGATAACATCAGGTTCAAAATTGCGTATTACCCATACCATATCCTGCAAAACCTCTTTTTTATCCCAAATTTGTAATGTTTCGTTAGGCAGTTTAGAAAACCCGAAGTCATTGGCACGGCTAAAAAACTGTTCGCCGCCATCTATTTTTCGGGCTTCAATAAGTTCCTGCGTGCGGATAACGCCTAAGAACTCCCGTAGTTCTAAGCCAATTAAATTTTGCCCTCCATCGCCACGTGTTAATGACAGGTAGCCGGTGCGCGCCATGGTACTGTTGGCCAAAAATGAAATTAGTCGGTTGTTCTCGTCATCGGGGTGGGCAGCAATATATAATGCCGAACCCAAAAAATTTAATTTTTCGAGTTTATGGTAAATCTCTGCCGACGTAGGCTTTTCGGGCTGTGCGTGGCAAAGTGTGGCTATAAGTAAAAAGGATAATAGTAGTTTTTGCATTGTAAAAAGTGCGGTTTGGTAAACCTTTAATCAAAAAATTCTTTGTCGTCCTGCTTGATTGGGATAATGCTAACGCCCTTTTGCAGCAGCAGGCTGTTAGGGTAGGTAATCATCTCGCCATTGCGGGTTTTAAGTATGGTGTGGAAAGCTTTTATATCTTCAATCTGGGCTTCTATAGGGAAATCTTTATCGTGTACCCGTATAACGTCGCCTATGCGAAATGGAAACGTAAAGAACATGATAACGCCCGATGTTATGTTGCTGAGAATGGACCATTGCGCAAATAATGCCACACCTATAACGGTAATGGCTGTACCTATAAACCCAAATATATCCTGCGACTTGCTGGCCCATACTGCAAATATTACAATGCAGAAAAGTGCAAACATTATGTAGTCTATATATTTAGAAATAAGATTGGTACGATGTTCTGATAGATGCGAAGCTTTAGCATACCGTTTGGTAAATATATTAATAACAAAATTTAGTAATACAAATACTATGAGGACTATTACCGTCCTTATTATTTCCTTACTATACTCAGATCCTAATATATCCATGCTTTATGCCTTTTGGGTAAATTTACATAAATATTGGTAAACTTTATCAACAGGCAGCCCCACAACATTGGCATAAGAGCCTTCTATCTTCGCAATAGCTACAAGGCCTATCCATTCCTGTATGCCATAAGCACCCGCTTTGTCAAAAGGTTTATAGTTATCAAGGTAATATTTTATTTCTTCGTCGGATAAAGTATTGAAGGTAACCTTAGTTGTCTCGTTAAATACATCGCTGTTACCTGCATTTTTCATACAGACAGATGTTATTACCTTATGTGTTTTACCTGAAAGCGATTTTAAAATAGCAAACGCATCATTATAATCTTTCGGTTTACCTAACGCTTTGTTTTCATGCCACACAATAGTATCGCTGGTAATTACAATTTCATTATCTGTAAGATTATCGAGAGCCTCTGCTTTAAGTATGGCAAGGAAATCGGTTATTTCTGCCCCTTGCAAATGGGTCGGATAAATTTCCTCTACATCTTTAAGGCGTACCTCAAAATCTACATCAAGGTCGCGCATAAACTGCTGCCTGCGCGGTGATCCTGATGCTAAAATAAGTTTAAAGTTTTTTAGTTTATCCTTTAGCATTGTACTGTATATTATATGTTACTACTGCTACTGATAGTACTGTAAACAGCAGGACTATTTTAAGCACGGTTTCTAAATGCTGAAAATCTTTAGGCGTTTTAGCGTTCCATAATTTTATAAGAAAGTAAATCAGCGGTGCCAATATAAACACGAGTCCGTATCCTAATGCAAAAAGAAGCTCTTTTATATATGCGTTGCCATAATAAAGTAGCATGCCTACAGGCAGCAGCGAAAAAGCTAAAACAACTTTTTGGGTACGTGCCCTGCCAAGGGTTATGGGCAACGTGGTAATGCCATTATTATAATCGTTATCGGCATTTGCCAGGTCATTGATAAACGTAAGTATAAGCCCAATTACAAATATAAACAATGCATAATCCAGCATCAGGTCAAATAGTGTAGCCAGTAAAAGTTTGTTTTGGGCGTTAAGCACATGGTACATTGTAAAAATGCCTATAGCAACAAGCGGTAATGCCATTAATAACGCAATTACAATATTGCTTACTAATATTGTTTGTTTAAGGCTTGTGGCAAAAATATACAGTGTAGCAGCTCCCACCACAAATATACCCGAATGCATGGGCTTGCCTACAAAGTTTGCAATGTAATATCCCATACCCACACCTATAAGTGTAAGTGCAATGTAAGTGTTATAAATTTTTGCCTCGCTAATCTCAGTATTATTTTCTTTGCCAACCCCGGCTGTATTATTTATATAGAAACCGCCTGCAGCAATAAAGCTGCAAGCCAATACCATAATTATGTACTGCCAGTTATTAAGTGCCAGTACAACTTCCTGCCTGTTTAGAAAGCCGTATTTAAAAGCCAGCATGCCAATAGCCAGCAATAGTACATTTTGCAGGCCGTATAATTTTACTAATTTCATTCTAATTATTATCTTTTTTAAGCTAACATCTAAAAATGCTAAAAGCTGTCATCTGATGTCTCAAATCTAACATCTTTTATCTAAAAATCTTTCTCAGTCGTATTTCGCATTAAAATGCTCCATCCATTTTCCCTGAACCTTCATTACCTGCTCTATAACATCGCGCACGCAGCCTGTACCGCCCTTTTTGTGCGATATATATTTGCTTATCTCCTTAATTTCAGGAGCTGCATCCTGTGGGCAGGTAGGTAGTCCAACCAGTTTCATAACATGATAATCAGGGATATCGTCGCCCATGTACAGCACCTGTTCTGGCTTAATTTTGTAGATATCGGTAAACTCATCAAAAGTTTCTACCTTGTTAGGCACGCCCAAGTAAATATCTGTAATACCCAGATTACGCAGGCGGATGCGCACACCTTCATTTAATCCGCCCGAAATAATACATACCGTATACCCGTTTTCTACAGCTGCTTTCATGGCATAGCCATCGCGAATATTCATGTTGCGAAGCATTTCGCCATTTGGGGCAATGTGTATGTTACCATCTGTTAATACGCCATCCACATCAAATACAAATGTGGTAATATCATTCATTATCTCTTTATAACTTTTGCTCATGTGCCTTTTGTATAGATTGGGTTAAGAGTGTGTAAATTTCTTTTTGGTTAGTGTCCTGCAAAAAATCAAGGTGCCTTTGCAGCGTTTTTTTATCGTTGCGTACCGCAGGGCCGGTTTGTGCCTGTAGTGGTGTAAGGGTTGTAATTTTACTGGCTGTTTCGCGTATTAGCGGTTTTAAAATATCAAAAGGTATGTGGTTTTCTTTGCATATCTGGTTGCCAATGCTGTACAGGTGATTGGTAAAATTGCTGACAAATACTGCCGCAAGATGCAGCGACTGCCGCTGTGCGGAATCTATCCTGTAAACATTGTTGGCCAATGCGTACCCTAACGTTTCGAGTATCCGGTAATCTTCTTTATGCTCACTTTCCAGGCAAATGGGCACTAAAGAAAAATCAACCGATTTGTTTTTAGTAAATGTTTGCAATGGGTAAAACACGCCGCGATGGTTTTTACCGTTAAGCTGGTCGAGCCCTGCACTGCCAGATGTATGTACAACAAGCTTTCCATCTAAAGGCAGCTGAGATGATACTTCTGCAATGGCATCATCGCTCACGGCGATAATATAAACATCGGCCTCAGCGAAATCATTAAACGAATTTATAATTTTTTCCTGTGGTAGCAGGTGGGATAAATTTTCGGGATGGCGCGCAAAAGCCTGCACCAGTTGCACTTGCAATGTGGTTGCAAATGCTTTAATAAGGTGTTGCGCTACGTTGCCAGATCCTATAATAACTACTTGTAACATGGTTGCTAAATTATAAAAATAAAATAAGAGTTTACCGGCATTGACTTTACTAAAACCGCTAATTATTTTTAAGCATAAAAAAAAGGATAGCGTCTTTAAGAAACCATCCTTTTAAACTTATATTGTGCTGTTTATTTTGTTTTGGATTATTCTTTAATCCAGGAGTTATCGTTAATATTAACATCAGGAATAAAACGCCCTGGGTCTATATCAATAGTTTTAACTTTTTTAGGAGAGCGAAGCAGGTAATCCCACTCATTGCCACGCTGCCATATCTCTACAGGAAGGGTTTTTACATCACTGGTGTTATCAGTAAATGTAACTTTAAATATCACAGGGGCAGGCATATCGCCTTTGTTAGTAAAAGTAATAATTGTAGAATCTTTATTCTCTGTAACCTTACTTACTCCAAGATCTATATTATCGTTATCTACAAACCATCCTTTCCAGAACCAGTTAAGGTTTTCGCCGGCACCGTTATCCATAGCATTAAAAAAGTCGGTTGGCTGCGGATGTTTAAAAGCCCATGTTTTTATGTAAGCTTTAAAAGCATTATCAAAACGCTCATGCCCCAGTATATACTCGCGAAGCATTATAAGCCCTGTTGCAGGCTTGTAGTAAGCGGTAAAACCAAGGTTCATTGGCCTTGCCACATCGGGGTAGGTAGCAATACTTTCCCTGTATTTAGATTTTAGCCACGGCACCCTGCTGCGGCTTTTAGCTACATCGCTGGGGAACTCGTTGTTGTTAAATGCAACTGCGCTGTAATAGTTTATAAAAGTATTAAAGCCTTCATCCATCCATGGGTAGCGGCGCTCGTTAGAGCCTACTATCATAGGGAACCAGTTATGTCCAAATTCATGGTCGGTAACATCCCAAAGGTCAGCACCATTACTACTTGCCGCACAAAATGATACACCGGGATATTCCATACCGCCAGCGTTAGACGCTACGTTTATGGCGTTAGGGTAAGGATATTCAAACCACATTTTAGAATAATTCTCTATAGATGCTTTAGTAAACTCTGTAGAGCGTGTCCAGGCTTTAGGCCCGTCGCTTTCGGCGGTATAAACCGATTGTGCGAGGGCTTTTTTACCACTTGGCAGGTTTATTCTCGCTGCATCCCATATAAAATTTTTAGCCGATGCAAAAGCCACATCGCGGGTATTGGTCATTTTAAAATGCCATGTTACCTTGCCACTTTTTACAGGGCGGGTAATAGTGGTATTTGTAGCTTCTGCGGGGTTAATTATATATACCGTTTTGTCGCTGTTCCTGGCCTGCTCCCAGCGTTTTAGCTGCTCTGTTGTAAGTACTTCTTTAGCATTAACTAACTCGCCCGAACCTACTACAATATGCTCATAGGGAACGGTAATTTTATAATCAAAGTTGCCATACTCAACATAAAATTCTCCTGCGCCAAGGTAAGGTTCTGTATTCCAGCCCACAACATCGTCAAAAACCGCAACACGCGGGTACCATTGTGCTATAGAGTATGTTGTGCCTTTTTCTGTGGCAAGCATGCCCATACGGTCCATGCCGGCTTCAGGAATTTTAAATTCAAAGTTCATGCTTATTGTAGCTTTCCCACCCTTAGCTTTAAGTGGTTGATTGAAAAACACCTGCATACGGGTATCATTAATCAGGAATTTACTTAAGGCATCGCCTTTAATTTTGGCGCTAAGGTTTGTTATAGAAACACCTCCGTCTATATCGCCGGAATATCGGTTCCCCTGTAATGGAGTAGTTAGAGTGCCGCGTGACTCTTCGGTAAAGCGGTTTTGCTCCACATACATCCAAATGTAAGTAAGGTCTTCGGGGCTGTTATTAACATAGGTCATAGTAACCTTGCCCTTAAGCGTATTTGCTTTATCATCAAGCTCTGCTTCAATAGCATAGCTTGCACTGTTTTGCCAGTATTGCGGCCCGGGCTTTCCTGATGCCGACCTGTAAACGTTACTGCGGCGGTAGGTTACATCATCAAATTTAGACTGGTTGTCAGGGGTAACTTCCTGGGCAAGAGCTGCAAAGCTAACAAGGCCTGTAAGCAATAGTAATTTAGGTATTTTCATTAAAATAATTGCACGTTAAGTTTGGGTATAGTCAGTGTCAAATATACCTAACTTTAAATTAATATTAAAAAATATTGGCAAAAGCCCTAAAATTTATTTTTAACGAATAAATGACTGCCAAAATTGAAGTTTTGAGTATTTTTGCCATAACTTTTTAAGAACCTTTCCGTATACTCATGGATAAAATAATTTCCTTCTTTTCCTCCACGCGTTTAATGGCCGTTTTGTTCCTTGTTTTTGCAGCCTCTATGGGCATTGGCACATTTATAGAAGACGCTTACAATACAGAGACTGCCCGTGTCTTTATTTACAATGCCAAATGGTTTGAAGCCATAATGCTACTTTTTGTAATTAACTTTATAGGTAATATTAAACGTTACCAGCTTAATAAAAATGAAAAGTGGGCCACACTGTTACTGCACCTTTCATTTATATTTATCATAATTGGCGCATTTGTAACCCGTTACATAAGTTTTGAAGGTATGATGCCCATTAGGGAAAACGCTACCGAAAGCAGGTTCTATTCTGATAAGCCTTACCTTACAGTAATGGTAGATGGCGAGTACCAGGGGTCTATGCAGCGAAGGACATTTGAGCAGCCTTTGCTTTTTAGCTCTAAAGAAGTGCCTTTTTTAGCCAGTAATTACTTTAGTATATCTAACGATTTTAATAATATACCGTTTGAGATAGAATATAAAAAATTTACACTTGGTGCAAAAGAAGTTATTACAGAAGTCCCTAACGGTACACAATACCTTAAACTGGTAGAGCAGGGGGCAGGAACGCGCCATGACCATTACCTTAAAGAAGGCGAAGTGCAAAACATTAACAACATACTTTTTGCCTTTAACAAGCAAACACAGGGTGCTGTTAATATTACAAAAAAAGGCGAAGACTACACCGTTCAAACCCCTTTTAGCGGAAACTTTATGCGAATGATCGATAAATTCCAGGGGCCGGTGGCTAAAGATTCGGTGCAACCGTTAATGTTTCGTTCGCTGTACAATCTCGAAGGTGCTATGTTTGTAATTCCGGACCATGCCATAAAAGGTAAAATAACATACCAGTCTAACAACGATTATAAAACTAAAGAAGATGCTGCGCTTACTGTTGTGGTAAAATCTGAAAGTAAAGAAAAAGAAATTACACTACTGGGCGGAAGGCAAAAAATAGGAGTTCCGGTATCGTTTAAACAAGGTAAGCTTGAATACACAATTATGTATGGCAGTAAAACATACGAATTACCATTCGCCATAAAACTTAATGATTTTATTGCTGAGAAATATCCAGGCACAGAGAACAGCTACGCTTCTTTTGAAAGCAAGGTTACTATAATTGACAAAGAAAAGAACCATACAGAAGATGTGAGGATATTTATGAATAATGTTTTAGATTACAGGGGTTACCGTTTTTTTCAGGCCAGCTATGATCCGGATGAGTTAGGTACACGACTATCTGTAAGCCATGATTTTTGGGGTACGTGGATATCATATGCCGGTTACTTCCTGCTATACATTGGTCTTATGGCAATATTGTTTGATGATAAAAATACTCGTTTTGGCGACCTTAAACGAAAACTTGATAAAGTAAATGCCAAGAAAGCTGCTTTAACAATTATGTTGTTAATGATAAGCCTTACAGGGTTTTCTCAGGAACATGTGCATACCGAAGGAGATGGACACGTGCACACAGAAGGAGATGGGCATAACCACGAAGCGGCAGAAACTCATAATCATGCCGCAGTGGGTGACAAACATGCTCATGAACGCGTTAAACCTACACAGGTACAGCTTGACAGTGTTATAAATAAGTATAAGGTTAGCGATGAACATGCTGCAAAATTTAGCCGTATTATAATTCAGGATTTTGGCGGGAGGATGAAGCCTGCTAACACTTTTGCTTCTGAATTGCTTAGAAAAGTTAGTAAAAAGGATACTTATAATGACCTCAATGCCGACCAGGCATTATTGTCTATGTCTATGCTGGGTGAAATATGGTATGATGTGCCAATTATTGCCCTAAAGAGCGGTAATGACAGCATACGTAAAATTGCCGGTCTTGACAAAGCTGTTAAGTATGCTGCCATGTCTGACTTTTTTGATAACGTGGGCAATTATAAATTAGCACCGCTATTACAGGATGCCTATAAAGAAAAAGAACCTAACCAGTTTCAGAAAGACTTTATAGATATAGATAAGAAGATTAATTTGCTCAACTGGGCTATATCTGGCCAGATATTAAAAGTGCTTCCTATACCAAATGATAAAGGCAATAAATGGGTTTCGTACCCAGAGGCTGCAGAGGGTAATATTAAGGGGCTTGACACAATACGTAATATTGTTCCTTTTTACTTTGGCGCTTTAGGCAAAGCTACCCAAACCAAAGATTATAGTACTCCCGAAAGTATACTGGAAGGGCTGTCTAAATACCAAAAGAAAGCGGGAGCTGCCGTTATGCCAACAGATGATAAGGTTGATGCTGAATTGTTTTACAATAAGTATGACTTGTTTAAAAAATTATATTCATGGTATGCACTTGCAGGTATTTTTATGTTTGTATTTACAATTATTCAACTATTTAATAGCCGTAAAGGAATACGATATACCGTTAATTTTTTTCATGGTATTGTTATTATATTATTTGTAATGCATACAATTTGGCTGGCTGTGCGCTGGTATGTTTCCGGTCATGCCCCGTGGAGTAATGCGTATGAGTCGGTTATATATGTTGCGTGGGCAACCATGTTTTTTGGTATTGCTTTTGGCCGAAAATCGCAGCTTACAGTAGCCTCAACAGCATTTGTCGCAGCCATTGTACTTATGGTAGCACAAGGTAACTGGACTGACCCGGAAATTGCTAATCTTGTACCGGTACTAAACTCGTATTGGTTAATGATACACGTTGCTGTAATTGTAGCCAGTTATGGACCATTTACACTGGGCATGATTTTAGGGCTTGTAGCACTTATATTAATGTTGTTTACCAACAATAATAATAAAGTTAAAATGGATCTTACCATTAAAGAACTTACATATATTAATGAAATGGCACTTACCGTAGGGCTTGTTATGCTGTCTATAGGTAACTTTTTAGGTGGGCAATGGGCTAATGAGAGCTGGGGCCGTTACTGGGGCTGGGACCCTAAAGAAACATGGGCACTGGTAAGTATAATGGTATATGCATTTGTTATACACATGCGTTTTGTACCGTCGCTTAGAGGTACATGGATATATAATTTTTTTAGTGTTCTTGCGTATGCGTCTATATTAATGACCTATTTTGGGGTAAACTTTTACCTTACAGGATTACACAGTTATGCCAGCGGAGAGCTACGCACACCAATGTATTTCTTTTACATGGCCATGGCTGTATTTATACTGGGCGGCTTTGCATTTGTGCAGTACCGTAAGCATTTAAAAAAGTAATTTTTGTACATTTATATAAAAATAAAACAAATGAAAAATTTCGCGATACTTGCCTGTGGGCTAATGATGTTGTTTAGCTGCCAAAACCAGGCGCAAACCACAAAACCTGCAACAGCAAAAAGTAAAACAAAAACTATGGCAGCAGAAAACATATACCAGTTTAAAGTTCAGAATCTTTACGGCAACGAGTTTGACTTTGCTTCGCTAAAAGGCAAGAAAGTTATTGTGGTAAACACTGCATCTAAATGCGGACTTACGCCACAGTACAAAGACCTTGAAGCATTGTATGAGGAATATAAAGATAAAGGCCTTGTAATAGTAGGTTTCCCTGCTAATAACTTTGCAGAGCAGGAACCGGGTACTAAAGAAGATATTGCTGCCTTTTGCCAAAAAAACTATGGGGTATCGTTCCCTATGATGGACAAGGTATCTGTAAAGGGGGCAGATATGTCGCCGGTTTATAAATTCCTTACACAAAAAAGCAAAAATGGACTTGAAGACAGTGAAGTACAATGGAATTTTCAGAAATACCTTATTAACGAGAAAGGACAACTTGAAAAAGTAATAAGCCCTAAAACCCTGGTTACCGATCCTGAAGTTATGAACTGGGTAAAGGCATAACCAATGCCGGCCAACAATAACAATAATTTTCCACACATACTCTCAGCCTCATCAACATTGGTGGGGCTTTGCTTTGTGGTGCTTACATCGCTGAAGGTAAATAAATATAAAGAAGCCTCTTATATAGATGAGTGTACTGCAATAGCCATTATGCTGTTCATGGTAAGCAGTATATTATCTTACTTGTCTATGCGCAGCAACAAACCATCAAGCCCCGCTCACGAGCGCGTTGCCGATGTGGTTTTCCTTTCAGGGCTTATCTTTTTATTTATCGCCACAATGATGATCAGTTTTAATATAATACAATAATGAAAAGGATAACGGTTTTTTGTGGTTCGAGTTTTGGTACCGATGCAATTTTTGAAGAACAGGCTTATTTACTTGGTAAAACATTAGCAGAGCAAAATATAGGTTTGGTTTATGGCGGTGCCAACGTGGGCCTTATGGGTGCTGTTGCTAATGGCGCACTCCAAAATGGCGGCGAAGTAATAGGCGTACTGCCGGATTTTTTACGCTCTAAAGAAATTGCGCATAGAGGGTTGACCGAATTAATTTTGGTGGAAACCATGCACGAGCGCAAAACTAAAATGAACGACCTGTGTGATGGCGTTATTGCCCTGCCGGGTGGTTTTGGTACACTGGAAGAGTTTTTTGAGATGCTTACCTGGGGACAGTTAGGGCTTCATAAAAAGCCTATAGCCATACTCAACGTTGCCGGATTTTACAATCCGTTAATAGAAATGATGCATGTAATGGTGGATAAGGGCCTGCTTAAAACAGCCAACCATGAAATGGTACTGGTAAGCGACACGATTAACGACCTTTTACATAAAATGCACAACTATAAAGCTCCTGCAAACGGCAAATGGATAACTAAAGAAGAGGTTTAACAGCCTCTTTTTTTATGCAGATTATTAGGTAAACTTTTACATTTTTTATTATGCATTTCCTTGCCGTAGTGGTAAATTTGTAGTGTCGGGTTTTGGTATTGCAAAATCTGTAATTTCACATCAAGATAAATGATCTACCCTAAAATACCTTTAGCACAAAGCATCATAGAGATATGCCTGTCTAAATCAATTACCCATATAGTAATATCTCCCGGATCGCGTAATGCACCACTAACCATAGGCTATGCCAACAACCCTAATTTTACCTGCTACAGCATTGCCGACGAGCGTTGCGCTGCCTTTTTCGCATTGGGTTTAGCCCAACAATTACAGGTTCCCGTTGCTGTGGTATGTACATCAGGATCGGCATTGCTAAATTATTATCCGGCAGTTGCCGAGGCTTTTTATAGCCAGATTCCGCTTATTGTTATTTCTGCCGATAGGCCGCATGATAAGATAGACATAGGCGATGGGCAAACCATCCGCCAGGAAAATGTTTTTTCCAATCATATATTGTATAGCGCAAATTTACTGGAAGAGGCATCCGAACAAAACGATGCTCTGATTAACGAAGCTATTGCGGTGGCACGTTTTAAGAAAGGTCCTACGCATATTAACGCTCCGTTTGAAGAGCCTTTGTATGAAACAGTTTCAGACCTCACCGTTAATATTGAGGTGCATTACACAACTATGAACCCAATAGTATTTACCGGCGATATAAATCCGTTTATAAAAAAGTGGAATGTTGCTAAAAAGAAACTTATATTAGTAGGTGTAAACCAGCCCAATGCTATAGACAGTGCAATTATAGAGCAACTTGCTAACGATCCATCTGTAGTGGTGATGACAGAGACTACATCTAACCTGCACCATCCTACATTTCTTAACAGCATAGATACTATAATAACGCCATTTACACCTGAAGATTTTGAAGCATACCGACCTGAAATACTGATTACCTTTGGTGGTATGGTAGTGTCTAAAAGGGTAAAGGTATTTTTAAGGAAATATAAGCCACAGGAACACTGGCATATAGATGTGCTTCGTGCTTATGATACTTTTGGTGCTCTTACCCAGCATTTTAAAGAAGACCCTAATACTTTCTTTGGTACATTTTTATCGAAAACAAAACCGGTTGAAAGTAATTACAGTGCTATGGCACAGCAGTTAAATGCATTCAGAAGGGTAAAACACGACGAGTATTTAGCAAAGATTCCCTTTACTGATTTTAAAGCTTTTGAGTTGATATTGCCTGCATTGCCTGATGGTTCGCAGTTACAAATAGGTAATAGCTCTGCCATACGCTATGCACAGTTGTTTGACATCAAGCCAACCGTAGAAGTGTTTTGTAACCGTGGTACAAGTGGTATAGACGGCAGCACCTCTACAGCAGTTGGTGCGGCGGTGGGCAGCGGGAAAGAAACGGTAGTCATAACCGGCGATGTAAGTTTTTTATACGACAGCAACGCCTTGTGGAATAACTATATCCCTAAAGATTTTAAAGTCATCGTTATTAATAATGGTGGGGGAGGTATCTTCAGGATCTTGCCGGGCCATGCCGAAACACCTGTATTTAATACTTATTTTGAAACCAGCCATAAGTTAACGGCAGAACACCTGGCAAAAATGTATGGATTTGATTATCATACTGCCCACAACGAAGTTGAACTAAAAGAAGAACTTAACACTTTTATGCAAAAAACAGGTAGCCCAAAACTGCTCGAGGTTTTTACACCTATGCTGGAGAATGATAAGGTGTTGCTGCAGTATTTTAAGGAATTGGTTTAATTTGGCTAATTTATTTTATTTCGACGAAGGAGAAATCTCTAACTACTATATTGAAATTTCTCCTCGTCGAATAAATAACAGTCTCTTAAGAGTTACTTATTCTCATCCAGCCACAATAAACGCATTGACTCAAAATAATCACTGCCAAAGGTTATCGCACGAACTTCATCAAGATCAAATTCATAATCATAGTCGGGCTCCACTTTACCATCGGCAAAAATGCTGTCTATAACAAGTATGTTTTTTTCCACACGATTTACCTTACCATAAAACGCAGCATACTCATCTTCGGTCTGGAAGGCAAACAAGCCAAATTTTTCCTCGCTCCATTGCAGTAAGCCGAGCGTATCAGAAAAATCAAAGTCTGGCTTTTCAATAGTGATGCCTTTTAATTTAGTAACACGTTCAATTTGTTTTTCATCTTTACCGCTATGGCGTTTCAGGATGTATTTTTTATTGAATACATTATATCCATCTATGGCATAGTCTACCGGTATGTATTTTACCAGTACCCATTGCTCATTTTCGGCTAAAACAATCCCTGTTTGTACCTCTTCCCAATCTTTTATTTTAAACGACTCCGCTTTAATTTGCATAACTATTGAATTAAACACCAAAAGTAATTTTTATTCCTAAACCCAACTAATAAAAATCCTGTTTCTATTCTTCGTACCTTTGCGGCTTCAATAATGCTATAATGATCGAATTAGGAAAATACAACACCCTTAAAATAGTTAGGGATACTAGTGTGGGTTTATATTTAACGGATGATAAAGATGATGTTCTTTTACCCAATAAATATGTGCCCGAAGAATTTGAGATAGGCCAGGAGCTTACGGTTTTTGTATACCTTGACCAGGAAGAACGTATGGTGGCCACTACGCTGGAGCCTTACATTTACCTTAATGAGTTTGCGCTACTTCGCGTTAGCTATACTAATCAGTTTGGTGCATTCATGAATTGGGGACTTGAAAAGGATCTTTTTGTTCCTTTCCGCGAGCAGGCACGCCCTATGGAAGGTGGAAAACGCTACCTTATACACATGTTCCTTGATGAAAAATCGAACCGCCTTGTGGGGTCAAGTAAGCTAAACCAGTTTCTTAAAAACGATGAGCTTACTGTTGAAGAAGGTGAAGAAGTAGACCTTATAGTATCTCACATTACTGACTTAGGTATTAACGTTATTATTAACGAGCAGCATAAAGGCCTGTTATATAAAAACGAAGTGTATGACGATCTGCGTACCGGCGACCGCATAAAAGGCTTTGTAAAAACAATACGCCCCGATAATAAAATAGACGTTTCTATACAAAAACCGGGCTTTGAAAGCATAGAGCCTAATGCCGAAAAAATTCTTGATGAACTTCGTGCCAGCCGCGGTTTTCTACGCTTAAATGATGACAGCCATCCCGAAGATATTAAAACGGTACTAAAGATGAGCAAGAAGACTTTTAAAAAAGCCATTGGTACTTTGTACAAACAAAAGCTTATAGAAATTAAAGAAGACGGTATTTACCTTATTAAGGAGTAATTAACGGCTTGTTAAATTTCGACTAATCTTGATTTACAAATACGTAAAAGTTATCGATATTTGCTTTTTAAATAATTTAAAACATGATGAACAAGAATACTGTGCTTGCATGGGCAACTTTTATAATGATCCTTATGGGAATATTACTTATAAGCCTGGGCGCATTTAAATATAACGAAGTTGCAGGCTACGGCTTTGCTGCCGTTGGTATTGGCTTTTTTGCTATCGCGTGGGTTTTTAACGCGCTGAAAGGGAGGGTTTAATTTGTATCAATTACATGCGAACTTCCAAAAAACTTTAAACTTTAAACAAAATAAACATTTACAAAAATGTCAGTAGACGATAAAAAAGTAATATTCTCGATGTCGAAGTTAGGCAAGACCTATCCCGGCGCAAACAAACCTGTACTTAAAGATATTTACCTGAGTTTTTTCTACGGTGCTAAAATTGGTATCCTTGGTTTAAACGGTTCGGGTAAATCGTCGCTATTAAAAATTATTGCAGGTCAGGATAAAAACTACCAGGGCGATGTTGTTTTTGCTCCCGGTTACACCGTAGGGTACCTTGAGCAGGAACCAATACTCGACGAAACCAAGACAGTTATAGAAATAGTGCGTGAGGGTGTAGCCGAAACGGTTGCGTTGCTTGACGAATTTAATAAAATAAATGACAGCTTTGGCGATCCGGAGGTTTATGAAAACCCTGATAAGATGGATAAACTTATGGAGCGCCAGGCCGTATTGCAGGACCAGATAGATGCCTCAGGTGCATGGGAACTGGATACCAAACTGGAAATAGCTATGGATGCCCTGCGTACTGCCGAACCTGATACCCCTATAAGTGTGCTATCTGGTGGTGAGAGAAGGCGTGTGGCGCTTTGCCGCCTGTTGCTACAACAGCCGGATGTATTGCTGCTGGATGAGCCTACCAATCACCTTGATGCCGAGAGTGTACTATGGTTAGAGCAGCATTTACAGCATTATGCAGGTACTGTTATTGCTGTAACCCACGACCGTTATTTTCTTGATAACGTTGCCGGATGGATACTGGAATTAGACAGGGGGGAAGGTATACCGTGGAAAGGAAATTACTCTTCATGGCTTGACCAGAAATCTAAACGTATGGAGATGGAAGAGAAAACTGCTTCTAAACGTCGTAAGACGCTTGAGCGTGAGCTCGACTGGGTGCGCCAGGGTGCTAAAGGGCGCCAGACTAAACAAAAGGCACGTTTACAAAATTATGACAAGTTACTCAATGAAGACCAAAAGGAACTTGACGAAAAACTGGAGATTTACATCCCTAACGGCCCAAGGCTGGGTACTAATGTTATAGATGCCAAAGCAGTTGCTAAGGCTTTTGGCGATAAAGTATTGTATGATAACTTAAACTTTACACTTCCGCAGGCGGGTATAGTGGGTATTATAGGCCCTAACGGTGCCGGTAAAACTACGATATTTAAGATGATAATGGATGAGTTACAGCCGGATAAAGGAGAGTTTGCTGTGGGCGATACTGTTAAAATAGCTTATGTAGACCAGAGCCACTCTAACATTAATCCTGAGAAATCTATCTGGGAAAACTTTTGCGACGGGCAGGAACTTATCATGATGGGCGGCAGGCAGGTTAACAGCCGTGCTTACCTAAGCCGTTTTAACTTTGGCGGAAGTGAGCAAAACAAAAAAGTGTCTACACTATCTGGTGGGGAGCGTAACAGGCTGCACCTTGCCATGACACTAAAAGAAGAAGGTAACGTACTGCTGCTGGATGAGCCTACTAACGACCTTGATATTAATACACTTCGTGCACTTGAAGAAGGCCTTGAAAACTTTGCAGGTTGTGCAGTGGTAATTAGCCACGACAGATGGTTTCTGGACAGGGTTTGTACACACATACTTGCCTTTGAAGGCGACTCTGAAGTGTACTTTTTTGAAGGAAGCTTTTCTGAATATGAAGAGAACCGCAAAAAACGCCTTGGTGGCGATTTAACACCTAAGCGCATTAAATATAAAAAACTAATACGCAACTAATTTATAAAAATTGATTGCTTATTTGATATCAATTAAATTGAAACCTAAGTTATAACTAACTATCAAAATGATGTATCTTCAATAAGCAGCCTAATTGTATCTTTACAGTGCAACTTTTGCAATACCATAAATTGCTTTATTATTGTTAATTGTTGCACTGTTTATAGATATTGAATGTCAGATATTTGTGTTGCTAACATATAGTTATATATACTAATCCTTTAACAGGTAGATTATAAGTAGTGTAAAAAACATAATACTACTAATTCTCTTATTTGATAGATAGACAAGGCCTGCCATTGGATATGCTCGTAGCCATTTGCAGAAAACAACAATAATTTGTATGATATTGAAGTTCAGTATGAGTGGTCGTATCAACATTAAAAAATGCCAGTATTTCTCTATACGGGCTATTTTTTAATGCAGATGCAGGATATGATTATAAGATTTAATGGAAGCCTGCTCCAACAAGAATATTTCAAGCCAATAGTTGTTTTAACAAGACTAACGCAAAAATTACAGGATAAATATTTGATAAAAGACTTTATAGGCAAATATATGCGATTAAACGTACAAATGCCTGAATAGATGGATTTTGATTGCTCATGAATAGGTTTGATACAAAAACTGACTTTGTAAAGATTTTAATTAAAATGCCTTCATGATAATCGCTTTAAAAAATTCAAAAAGAAAATTTCATCTCATTATTAACTATGGTAGTTAGCCAGATAGGGTAGCCATTTTTAATTAACGTGTTTAAAATTTTATTAATCAATCACTAAGAAGCATCCTTAGTAGTTTTGATTAACCCTATGCCCGAAATGAAAAAAATTAGCCCTACAATGGCATAGATTACTGCTTCCTTAAGACTTTGCCCAGCTGTAGAAGTATTAGCAAATACATAAGCCGCATATATTAAGCCTATAATGCCAAGTATGGTAAGTACCGTCCCAAAGATTCTCTTTAAATTCATAAAATTTAATATTAGATTATTTATATTACAAATTTGTAACTTATTTAGCATAATAGCTTTAGCTTTATATAAAAATTAACGCAATAAGGAAATTAGTTGCTAAATTTTATATAACATGTTGCTATACTTTAGTTTAATTACAAATTAAGAGGTAATTCGTGTTAAAAGTATCATAATCAAAAGTTATATATTCACAAAGTTCTGGCAGATAAATATTTAATTGCTGAAATTTGAGACAGTATTAAAGTTAAACGTAATGCTTAAATAACAACCGCTATGAAATTACTTTACTTTTTCTTATCGATCATGAGCGTGGTACTTACCAGCTATCTGTTTATCAACAACTTTAAATTTGACCATTCAGGTTTTAGTAGTTTTCTTATTAAGGGACTTTTTATAGTATTACCATTATCGCTAATTGTAGTTGGCATTGCAGCATTATTTTCTCACAGAAAAAAAATACAGGATAAAGATATGATGACAATACGTCAATACTATAATTACAGGAGTGCACGCTAAACATACTGGCACTTTATAGAAACATCCCGCAAATGCGGGTTGTTTTGTTTTCTATGTTCTTAAATAAAAAATTAATGCCCCGTTTTCACAAGGCATTAAGTATATAATTGCGGATAATTAGTTACTCACTAAATCTGTCTGGTTCCTAAAAACCAATTGGCCGTCAAAATCGTCTATAAGTATAATACTGTCGGTGCTTACTTTACCCGAAAGTATTTGTTTAGACAACTCATTCATGATCTCTTTCTGGATAACACGTTTTACAGGGCGTGCACCAAAATCAGGGTCATAACCTTTTTTAGCAAGATAATCAATAGCTTCCGGTGTGGCACCAAGCGTAATGTTTTGCTGTGCCAGTAGTTTGGTAACCGATTTTATTTGCAGGCCAACAATTTCCCTTATATTATCGGCACTTAGCGGTGTGAACATCACAATATCGTCTATACGGTTTATAAACTCAGGGCGTACCGTTTGTTTCAACAAGCCAAGTACTTCTACTTTGGCAGCTTCAATGGCAGCTTCTACATTGACTTTCAGATTTTCAAATTTATCCTGAATTATAGCGCTGCCCATGTTACTGGTCATGATAATAATCGTGTTCTTAAAGTCGGCTACACGGCCTTTGTTATCGGTAAGGCGGCCTTCGTCAAGTACCTGTAAGAGTATATTAAAGGTATCCGGGTGCGCTTTCTCAATCTCATCAAGAAGTACTACACTATAAGGTTTTCTCCTTACTGCTTCGGTGAGCTGTCCGCCTTCATCATAACCCACATATCCCGGAGGCGCACCCACTAAGCGGCTCACGCTGTGGCGTTCCTGGTACTCACTCATATCTATACGGGTCATGGCATTTTCATCGTCAAATAAGTATGAGGCAAGTGCTTTGGCTAACTCTGTCTTACCTACACCGGTAGTACCAAGGAACAGGAACGACCCAATAGGTTTCTTCTGGTCCTGAAGCCCGGCACGGCTTCTCCTTACGGCATCGCTCACTGCTTCAATAGCTTCTTCCTGGCCTACTACGCGTTTGTGTAGTTCGGCTTCAAGGCTAAGCAGTTTTTCGCGTTCGCCCTGCAGCATTTTAGTAACCGGTATACCGGTCCATTTTGCCACGACTTCGGCAATATCTTCGCGGGTTACTTCCTCTTTAATAAGGCTTTGCCCGTTTTGGTTTTCATGTAACTGATTTTGCATTTCGTCCAGTCTTTCCTGGGCCTGTTTTATTTTTCCGTAGCGCAGTTCGGCCACCTTGCCATAATCGCCATCACGTTCGGCACGTTCGGCTTCCAGTTTAAAGTTCTCGATTTCACTCTTTGTCGCCTGAATGCCATCTACCACATCCTTCTCACTTTTCCAGCGTGCGTAGATCTCATTGCGCTCTTCCTTCTGGTTGGCGAGTTCCATGCCTAACGATTTTAGTTTGCTCTCATCGTTCTCGCGCTTAATAGCCTCGATCTCAATTTCAAGCTGCATGATCCTGCGGTCGAGCACATCAAGCTCTTCCGGTTTAGAGTTTATTTCCATCCTTATTTTAGAGGCGGCCTCATCCATAAGGTCAATTGCCTTATCCGGAAGGAAACGGTTGGTTATATAACGTTGCGACAGTTCTACTGCAGCTATAATGGCATCGTCTTTAATACGTACCTGGTGGTGTGTTTCATATTTTTCTTTAATACCGCGAAGTATGGATATGGCACTTTCGGTATCCGGTTCGTCCACCATAACACGCTGAAAACGTCGCTCTAAGGCTTTGTCTTTTTCAAAATATTTCTGATACTCATCAAGCGTAGTAGCACCTATGGCACGCAATTCTCCACGGGCAAGGGCAGGTTTAAGAATGTTGGCAGCATCCATAGCTCCATCGCCACCGCCGGCACCCACAAGTGTGTGTATCTCATCTATAAAGAGTACAATATCGCCATCGGCAGAGGTAACTTCCTTTACAACCGATTTTAATCGCTCTTCAAACTCGCCTTTATATTTTGCACCGGCAATCAGCGCACCCATATCAAGCGAGTAAACCACTTTATTCTTTAAGTTTTCAGGTACGTCACCCTGAATAATACGGTGTGCCAAACCTTCGGCAATGGCGGTTTTACCCACGCCGGGTTCGCCCACAAGCATAGGGTTATTCTTGGTACGGCGGCTTAATATTTGCAGTACACGTCGAATTTCTTCATCACGGCCAATAACCGGGTCAAGCTTGCCATCGTTGGCCAACTGGTTAAGGTTTTTGGCATATTTATTAAGTGCGTTATAGTTTTCTTCGGCACTGGCCGATGTTACCCTTTCGCCCTTACGCATTTCATCTATAGCAGCACGAAGGCCTTTTTCTGTAACGCCCTGGTCTTTTAATATTTGTGCAACCCTGCTACGCGATGCTAAAATGGCAAGTAGCAAATGCTCGATAGAAACAAATTCGTCGTTCATTTTTCGGGCAATGTTAGATGCGTCGGTCAGAGCCGTATTCGCATCACGGCTTATTCCCATTTCGCCACCCGCAACTTTCGGGAAGCTTTGCAGGGTGCTGTCCAGTATTTGCCCAAACAGCGGCAGGTTTACATTAAGTTTTTTAAGCAGGAACGGGGTTACGTTCTCATCTACCTCAAGTATACCTTTAATAATGTGTTCGTTTTCAATTTGCTGGTGCCCAAGTTCCTGGGCTATTTGTTGGGCCCTTTGTATGGCTTCCTGCGATTTTATAGTAAAATTGGCTAAGTTCATAATCTAAAATGTTTAAATTTGAAAAGTATATTTCAATTATTAATCCAATAAGTAAAATCCGACAAAATGTCTTTTACATCACGGTTTTGAAGTGATTAACCGACAAATTGTCTTAAAAACATAAATTATGGGCGTTTTCAATAAAATTTTCGGTAACTCTGACAGTAAAGATACGCAGAAATCGGGTTTAAAATGGAACGATTTAACTAAACTTGAGCAACTTGACACCATAGTTGAAGAGTCTGCCGAAACTCCTGTAATAATTTTTAAACACAGCACACGTTGCCCTGTTAGCCGCATGGCCTTAAAGAATTTCGAAAATGAATACAGTATAGAAGAGGAGGGGGCAAAACCTTATTTCCTTGACCTGATTGCACACCGCGATGTTAGTAATGAAATTGCTTCACGCTTTAAAGTTACGCACCAATCGCCACAAGTAATTGTTATTAAGAATGGTGAGGATGTTTACAATACATCGCATGATGATATTAGTGCTGGCGTTGTAAAGGGAAAGATATAGTTAATACAGAACTCTCAGGCACCAATTTTATAGGTATTCACAACGATTACTGTGAGTTAGTGTCTGGTTTTTTGCTTTAATGGGGAATTTTAATCAAAAAAATTACTTACAATCGCCCACACATAGTACATTAGCACCAAGCGGCTGCTCCAGTATGCGTTCCAGTTTTTTATCGTGCACGGTAACCATAATTTCTACCGATCCTGTAGATACCGTACCCGATAATATATGTCCGCCATACGCCATGAAATCTTTACCCGTCACAGTGCCATGTGCATGTATAGAGGGTTTGCCATCCTGCCATGCAACGCTGCCCGTTAAAGCAGAAAGTTCCACATCTTTAAAATCTTTCGGGTTGTATTTTTTGGCTTTAAAATCGAAAAAGCCAAAGGTGATATTCACAAATCCCATCCCTGTAAAAGTAGCGGACGGAATATTTTCGGCTACTGCCAATGTCTCAATTTCTTTTAAAATATCATCGCCCTGTCGCAATACCATAAGGTAGCCCGTTGGTACTTTGGTATAGCGGGCAATTTCGGGCTTTGTTTTTTGGGCACTGGCTTGTGTAAAAACAGCAAGGAGTATAATAAGGTAAGTTTGTGTTGCTTTCATTTTTAAGTTTTATTAAACCTAAAAATAAGCAACTTAGAAATTTACCTGCGCTAAAGGAGTGTTAAGATTGTTTATTAGAAAGCATATCAATAAATTTAGGGTTAAAGACAATCAGATTGATCAATTTTTCGATAGCCTGTCATTGCGAGGCACGAAGCAATCTCATTCAAATATTTGGATTGCTTCGTGCCTCGCAATGACCCAGCCCCTGAAAAGAGCATTTGTTCTACTGATAGGAGTCTGCCACTTAGCTACTCTGCCACTACCTTAAACAATCAATGTCCTGCCGCCCAGTTTTTTTCTGCCTTTTTCGAAAGTAAAATCTATACGCCCCAGGTTAATACCATAGCAGCCCACCTGGTTTATCATAACTTCTTCACCATCAAGGTTTTTCTCAATGTAGGGTTTGGTTAAAAAGGTGTGGGTATGCCCGCCTATAATAAGGTCTATATTTTTTGTGGTGCGTGCCAGTACAATGTCCGATATTTTTTCGGGCTCGTTAGCATAAATAAAGCCCAGGTGCGAAAGGCAAATTACAAGGTCGCACTTTTCATTAACCTTAAGTATTCGGCTCATATCCTGCGCTATCTCTATAGGGTTATGGTATACTGTTTCTTTATACAGATTGGCATTAACCAGCCCGTTAAGCTCTATGCCAAGCCCAAAGATGCCTATTTTAAGCCCGTCTTTCACGAAAATTTTGTAAGGCTTTACAATACCGTTAAGGATTGTCTTTTTAAAATCATAATTAGCAGATACAAAGTCGAATTTAGCATGCGGCAGTTGTTTGTAAAAACCGTCTATGCCATTATCAAAATCGTGGTTGCCCATAGTGCACAGGTCATACTTCATCATGCTCATAAGCTTAAACTCCAACTCGCCCCCATAATAATTAAAGTAGGGTGTACCCTGAAATACGTCGCCGGCATCGAGCAAAAGTACATTAGGCTCTTCCTTACGTATTTGCTCAATTAAAGTAGCCCTGCGTGCCGCGCCTCCCATATTCGGATTTTTAGGGTCATCCATAGGGAAAGGGTCAATATGGCTGTGCACATCGTTAGTGTGCAGTATTGTAAGCTTTTTAGTCTCGGGAGCATCGTCAAAACTGCTTAACGATAATCCGCCAAGAACAAGTGCGCTCCCGGCAGCTGTTTTGTGAATAAAATCTCTCCTTTTCATTATTTGTCTTGTATAATGCGTTCGGTCCTGATAACAGGTATTGTATCTATCTCTTTAAAATAATCTAAAAACAGGTTACGTAGCTTGTAGTCCAGGTCGTAACTTTTTACGCCTTTCTTAAAAAAGGCCATATTATCGCCGCCATTTGCCAGGTAGTCAGATGTTGCAACGTTATAAATCTTGCCGGCTTCTACAGGTTTGCCCTGTATAGTAAGCGCAATTACCGTACCCTCTTTACTAAAGTGGATTTCCATTCCGGCAAGCGGGTGGGGCTTCTTTTCTTTAGCAATATAATTGGCTATTTCTACCATTTGTTCACCCTTAAGTGCTACTACAATAACCGAATTTTCAAATGGCATGATCTCAAAAGCCGTGCGGGCAGTAACATTTCCTTTGGCAATAATAGCGCGTATACCCCCATGGTTAAGCAGGCACACATCAATATGCCTGTGTTCACGTGCCATGAATACCTTATCTGTTTTTTCAAAAGTTACATCGGCCATCAGGTTGCCTATAGTGTTTTGCCATCCGCCTATAGTTTTGCTTTTGTCCAATGTTTCAGGAGAATAGGCAAGTATGCTGTCAAGGTCGCGGTCTATGTGCTCGCGGTATGGTTTTATAAAAGAATCTATGCTTTGAGTAGCTGCATAGTCGGCCGTTACGGGTATTTTTTTACCTTCTATAGCGGTATTTCTTAATTTTTCCGGGCCACAGGCCGTAAAACCTCCGGCAATTGTTAAGAATAAAACAAACCGTAAAAGAGATGTGTTATACTTTTTAGATAATATCATTGTGTTTGACCTTTATTTCGATATTTTTGCATTCGGCAATAAAAGTACTATGTTTTTGAAGTTTATTAAAGATTTCAGCCTGAAAAAGATTATTAAGAATAGTTTACCAAATTATAAACCTACTGCTTCTCCGGATAAAGTTAAGACTGTAGGATTACTATTAGACGAGACTTATTTTACTAACAAAGAGGCTCTTATAGAAGAATTAACTGCAAACGGAATTAACCGTAACGCCATAGAAACGCTTAGTTTTGTAGAGCGTGTTAAAAAAGGTCAGGTGCCGGATTGCTGCCATTATACAAGAAAAGACATATCTGTAACCGGAAATTTTGAAAAAGCCGATGTAGCTGCTTTTGTAAACCAACCGTTTGATATGCTTATTAGCTATTATGATGTAGAGAAACCGCCACTTGTATTGGCAACCATAAAAAGTAAAGCTAAATTTAAAGTTGGCTTTGCAGGAACAGATAAGCGACTGGACCATTTTATGATAGCATCTCAGGCAGAGAAATACAAAGAATTTGTTGCAGAACTTTTTAAATATCTAAAAATACTAAACAAAATATAAACCCATGCAGTCATTAACAGGTACTGGCGTTGCGCTGATTACCCCTTTTAAAAAAGATTTCTCTGTAGATACGGATGCGCTTAAAAGAATTGTTAACTACCAGATAGAAGGCGGTATAGATTACCTTGTGATACTGGGCACCACTGCCGAAGCTGCTACCCTGAGCAAGGACGAAAAGGAACTGGTTATAGATACCGTTGTTAGCGCTAACAATGGCCGTCTGCCGTTAGTATTAGGTGTTGGCAGCAACAATACTAAAGAAGTTACCGACGAACTTACAACACGCGACCTGTCGGCATTTGCAGCTATATTATCGGTTTCTCCTTATTATAATAAACCTACACAGGAAGGTATTTACCAGCATTTTAAGGCAATAGCAAAGGCTTCTCCGCTACCCATAATTGTTTACAATGTACCGGGAAGAACATCCAGCAACATGCTGCCGCAAACGGTTATACGCCTGGCTAATGATTTTAAAAATATTGTTGCTATTAAAGAAGCTGCCGGAGATATTGTTCAGGCAATGAAGCTGATACAAAACAAACCTGAAGGTTTCCTTGTAATAAGTGGCGATGATATGATAACGCTGCCTATGGTACTTGCCGGTGGGGCTGGCGTTATAAGCGTTATTGCACAGGGCTTTACGGAGTTTGCACAAATGGTGCGCCTGGGCCTTGATGGTAAAGTGAACGAAGCTTATAAACTGCACTACAAATATGCGGACGCTATAGACCTTATTTTTGAGCAGGGCAACCCGGCAGGCATTAAACATATATTTAAAGAACTTGGCCTTAGCGAAGATACTGTGAGGCTTCCGCTGGTTAATGTTGATGAAGATTTAGCAGCGAGGATAGGAAGTTTTGTAAAGAAATTGAAATAAAGTCTCGTGTACCAACCCAAACATATAAAATACGAATTGAGGTATACTATTGTACAATAAATGCCACAAAAAACAGTTTAAGAGAAGGTGCCCGCTAAGGCATCTTTTTTTATATATTTATACATTGAAAAAAGATTTTGTATTCTGTAATTATTAACTAAATTTGCAGTTGCTTAAAAACTGCAGCTGTACAACAGCACAACCTACATATATGGCAAGATTTTTTTATATACTCCTTTTTGCATGCGTGCTTACTTCGTGCAGTGAATTTCAAAAAGCCCTTAAATCGGAAGATGTAAAGGTGAAATATGATGTTGCTGAAAAACTTTATGAAAAAGGCAAGTATACTAAGGCTATTCGCCTTTTTGAACAGATAGCGCCTTCTTACCGTGGCAAGCCACAGGCAGAAAAATTATTTTACATGTATGCACAGGCGTTATATAAAACTAAACAGTATTACACCGCCGGTTACCAATTTGAAAGTTTTACAGCGGGATACCCACGAAGTGAGAAGATAGAAGAAGCATCATTATTAGGTGCTAAAAGTTACTACTATTTATCGCCACGCTACTCGTTAGACCAGGTTGATACTTATAAAGCACTTGAAAAACTGCAGCAGTTTATAGACAGGTTTCCTAACTCACAGCTTATGCCCGAGGCTAACCAGCTTGTAAAAGAACTTAATGAAAAGCTTGAAACTAAGGCTTTTGAAATTGCCAAACAATACCATGCTACAGCAGAATATTTTGGTGATTATAACGCAGCTCTTAAAACGCTTGACAACTTTTTAATAGATTTCCCGGGTACACCGCTTAAAGAAGATGCGTTGTTTTTAAAATATGACTCATCTTACCAGTTGGCTATTAACAGTGTACCCAGCAAAATGCACGACCGCCTTGAGGCTGCTAAAGTAAATTATGCTGCCCTGATAAAGTTTAAAGCGGATACAAAATACAAAGCGCAGGCAGACGTAATGCTTGCAAGAATTGATACTGAATTACAAAAATTTTCTAAATAAAACGTCCCATGGATTTAAAGAAAGCAACTGCTCCCGTAAACACTATTACCTACAACAAGGTTACAATAGAAGAGCCTACAGGTAACATATACGAGGCAATTACCATTATGGCTAAGAGGGCTAACCAGATAAATACCGAAATTAAAAAGGAACTTATCGAAAAGCTTGAAGAGTTTGCAACTTATAATGACAGCCTTGAGGAAATTTTTGAGAACAAGGAACAAATAGAGGTTTCTAAATTTTACGAAAAACTACCTAAGCCACATGCACTTGCAGTACAGGAATGGTTAGACGGTAAAGTTTCTTACAGAGATCCTAACAAACAATAATTAAGGATGTCTGTTTTAAGCGGTAAAAAAGTATTACTCGGTATATCCGGGGGCATTGCCGCATACAAAACAGCGTCGTTAGTAAGACTATTTATAAAAGCAGGCGCACATGTAAAAGTTGTCATGACGCCTGCTTCTAAAGATTTTATTACCCCGCTTACACTCTCTACACTGTCTAAAAACCCTGTGCACTCTTCTTTTTACCATGAAGAAGATGAAAATGCGGTTTGGAATAATCATGTAGAGCTTGGCCTTTGGGCCGATCTTTTTATCATTGCCCCGGCTACGGCCAATACACTTTCTAAAATGGTGTCGGGCAATAGTGATAACCTTCTTATTGCTACTTATCTTTCAGCTAAATGCCCTGTGTACATTGCCCCGGCAATGGATCTGGATATGTACATTCACCCATCCACAAAACATAGCTTTGCACAGTTGCAATCGTTTGGGAATATAATTATCCCTGCCGAAAGCGGCGAACTTGCCAGTGGGCTTTCCGGCGAAGGCCGTATGGCAGAACCCGAAAATATAATTACCTTTATAGAACATGATATTGAGGGCAAATTACCACTGCTTGGAAAAAAAATATTGGTAACTGCCGGGCCTACATACGAACCTATAGATCCGGTACGTTTTATAGGCAACCATTCGTCAGGAAAAATGGGTTACGATATTGCGCTTGCTGCCGCTAATGAAGGTGCAGAAGTGATTCTTGTAAGTGGGCCTACGCATTTAAAAGTGCAGCATGAACGGATTAAAGTGGTGAATGTTACATCGTCTCAGGATATGTATACTGCATGCCATGAGTATTTTAATATGGTAGATGTTGCTGTTGCAGCCGCTGCCGTTGCAGATTATCGTCCAAAAGATGTTGCCACTCAGAAAATAAAAAAGACTGAAAGCACGTTAGTACTTGAGCTCGAAAAGACAAAAGATATACTTGCGTCTTTGGGCGAAATTAAGAAAAATCAGTTTTTAGTTGGATTTGCGCTCGAAACGGAAAATGAAATTGAGAATGCCAAGGCTAAGATCAGGAAAAAAAACTTAGATTTGATCGTTTTAAATTCTCTTAATGATGAAGGAGCCGGTTTTGGAAAATCAACAAATAAGGTTACCTTTATAGACAGTCATTTTAATGAAGAGCCTATGGAACTTAAAACGAAAGAAGAAGTTGCACAGGATATTATAAATAAGATTAAAAACCGATACAATGTATAAATATATAGCGACGTTGCTGGTATTTTTTACCCTTACTGCAAATGCACAGGAACTTAATTGTACCGTAAAAGTAAATTTTGACCGTATTACAGATGTTAATCCGCAAATATTCAAGACTCTCGAAAAGTCTTTATCCGATTTTGTAAACAACACACGTTTTACCCAGCGCAACATGAGCAGGGGAGAGCGTATAGAGTGCTCTCTAATTTTTAACGTGTCTGCTTTTAACGATAACAACTTCACAGCAACGCTGCAGGCTTCTTCATTAAGGCCGGTATTTAATTCGGGTTATTCATCACCGGTATTTAATTACAATGACAAGGATGTTACTTTTAGGTACATTGAAGGAGAGAACCTTATTTATAATCCAACAACTTTTGATTCTAACCTGGTATCTATAGTTGCTTTTTATGCAAACATGATCATTGGTCTTGATGCCGATACTTTTAAAAAAGAAGGCGGTACTCCATACTACGAAGCGGCGCAGGGTATAGCCAGCGTAGCACAGGGTGGCGGTAAAGGATGGGGATCTCAGGATGGTAACCAAAGCAGGTATTATTTAGTTAACGATGTACTTTCTAATACTTTTACACCTTTTAGAACCGCACTTTACCAATATCATTTAGGAGCGCTCGACCTTATGGCAGACAACCAGAAAGGTGCTAAAGAAAAAGCTATTGGAGCAATTAAAACGCTGGGGGAGCTATATAAAGTGCGCCCTAATGCCTTTTTAACCCGTGTTTTTTTTGATGCCAAATCGGATGAAATTGTAGGAATATTTTCTGGAGGGCCCATCGTTGAAGTAACAGATCTTGTAAGTACACTTAACAAAATATCGCCCTTAAATGGTACTAAATGGAGTAATATAAAATAGCGTAATAGCATTGGTTTGTACTCCGTAAAAATATAGACCCTCTAATTTAGAGGGTTTTTTTATTGGATAAATTTTATGAAATTAGTCGTTAACGTGGCTTTGCAATACTTCTTAAAACACTATATTTGTACTGCTATTGCACTTTAAACCCTTATGCTGCAAACATTACATATTAAAAATTTTGCTCTTATAGAGCAACTTCATATCGATTTTTCGGGCAGTTTCTCCACTATTACAGGAGAAACCGGCGCCGGTAAATCTATTCTTTTAGGAGCCCTTGGCCTTGTGCTTGGTAATCGTGCCGACCTTACATCGCTTAAAGACAAAGAACAAAAGTGCGTGGTAGAAGCCCACTTTAATATTGGCGATTACCAACTTAATGATTTCTTTATACAGAATGATATGGATTATGAGGATACCACCATAATCCGTCGCGAAATATTGCCATCGGGTAAATCGCGCGCCTTTGTAAATGACACTCCAATTAACTTACAGGAATTGCAGCAGCTTGGCGAATTTCTTATAGACATCCATTCGCAGCAGCAAACCCGCGAATTAAGCGATGAGATGTACCAGATGCAAATACTGGATGCTGTTGCAGGCAACTCCGCATTACTTATCACTTATAAAAAACAACATACAGCTTATAAGCAGGTTGTTTTTCAGCTTAAAAAATTAGAGGATCAAAAAGCATCGCTCTCTAAAGAGCAGGATTATAATGCATTTTTGTTACAGGAACTGGTTACGGCCAGTCTTAAAGCTGGAGAGCAGGAAGAACTTGAAGAAGCACTGGAGAAATTAAGCAATGTAGAATTTATAAAAGAATCTGTAGCTAAGGCACTGGCAGTAGCCAATGAAGAACAGTTAGGCGCATTGCAAAACCTGAAGGAAATAAAAAATTCACTACAAAAAATAAGCGGTCTTTCTGGAGAATATGCTGGGTTCTATGAAAGGGTTTCGAGCCTTGTTATAGAGCTTGACGATATTACCGGAAGCCTTGCCGAAGATTATGAAAAGCTGGCAGATGACCCTGCCGAACTGGAGCGTGTAAACCAAAAATTACAACTTATTTATGCCCTTCAAAAAAAGCACCAGGCGGCTACTGTAGCTGACCTGTTAGCCATTCAGGAAGAACTTGAAAGTAAAGTTGTACTTGTAGAAGGTATAGATGATGCTATAAAGAAACAGGAACAAGAAGCCGAAAAAGCTAAAGCCATTACAGATGCTACTGCCGCATTGCTGCACGAAGCCAGGCAAAAAGCCATACCGGTTTTAACCGAAAAAATTACAGCAATACTCAGCCAGCTTGGTATGCCAAATGCACGCTTTAAGTTTGAAGTGACACTTAGCGAAAGCTATTTTAATAATGGCAAAGACCAGATGAGCCTTTTGTTTTCCGGTAACAAGGGAACAGATTTTGGGTTGATGAAAAAAGTGGCTTCGGGTGGAGAGATGTCGCGTATTATGCTGGCTGTAAAAGCAGTGCTTGCTAATTACAGCAAACTGCCAAGTATTATTTTTGACGAAATAGATACGGGGGTCTCCGGTGAAATTGCAAATAAAATGGGCGACATAATGAAAGTTATGAGCCGGCAAATGCAGGTTATGGCCATTACCCATTTGCCGCAAATAGCCGCTAAAGGCGACAGGCAATATAAAGTTTTCAAAATCACAGAGGGAGATAACACAGTATCTGAACTGAAACTGCTTACACATAACGAGCGTGTTAGGGAAATAGCCGAGATGCTTTCGGGCAAAGATGTGAGCGACTCTGCGCTTAATCATGCACGTGCATTGCTTAACTAAAAAATCGGGCTATATTTGTTCCGCAAAAAAATAATTTACCAATAACAATATACCTTAAATTATGATCATAGAACCCAGAATGAGAGGATTTATATGCCTTACTGCCCATCCTGATGGAGCGGCGCAAAGCATTAAAAACCAAATTGAATATGTAAAATCCAAAGGTGCTATAGACGGCGCAAAAAAAGTGCTTGTAATAGGTGCTTCAACAGGATTTGGCCTGGCATCGAGGGTTACAAGTGCCTTTGGCAGCAATGCCGCTACAATAGGAGTTTTCTTTGAAAAACCACCTGTAGAAGGCAAAACGGCATCACCGGGCTGGTACAACTCAGCAGCTTTTGAGGAAGAAGCCCACAAAGCAGGCCTTTATGCAAAAAGTATTAACGGAGATGCGTTTTCTAAAGAAATTAAGCGCCAAACAATAGACCTTATAAAAGCCGATCTTGGTCAGGTTGACCTTATTATTTACAGCCTTGCATCGCCGGTGCGCCAGCATCCTGAAACAGCTGTGCTGCACCGTTCGGTTTTAAAACCAATAGGAGGGGTATTTACAAATAAAACAGTTGATTTTCATACCGGTAAAGTATCTGATATCTCTATACAGCCTGCAGTGGAAGGTGATGTAGAAAATACTGTTGCTGTCATGGGTGGAGAAGACTGGGCTATGTGGATAGATGCTTTAAAGGCAGAAAACCTTTTGGCTCCGGGTGCTACAACTGTTGCTTACTCTTATATAGGGCCATCGCTAACAGAGGCGGTATATAGAAAAGGCACTATAGGCAGAGCTAAAGACCACCTTGAAGCTACAGCTTTTGAAATTACTGACAGCCTTAAAGATATAAACGGTAAAGCGTATGTATCTGTAAATAAAGCATTGGTTACACAAGCCAGTTCTGCAATACCTGTTATACCGTTATATATATCATTACTATACAAAATAATGAAAGAAGAAGGTGTGCATGAAGGAACTATTGAGCAAATTCAGCGCCTTTATGCTGAAAGATTATACACCGGTAGCGATGTACCAGTAGATGAAAAAGGCAGGATTCGTATAGATGACTGGGAAATGCGTGATGATATTCAGGAAAAAGTAGCAGCACTATGGGCAGAAGCTACAACTGAAAATCTTGCTGAAATTGGTGACCTTGAAGGATACCGAAAAGATTTTTACAATTTGTTCGGTTTTGATATACACGGAGTAGATTATAACAAGAATTCTAATGAAATGGTTAATATTAATAGTATAGAATAATATTTAACCTAAAAAATAATTTAAATTAAAAAAAATATAACATTCAGCCCCTGTAAAGGGGCTTTTTTTGTGAAATGAATTAAAAATACTACATAAGATAACATTACGTAAATTTGTGTTAACATAAATTTAATGCATTTTAAATATTATTTTAAAATTATTTTTGTTTAATATGTATATTTTTAGCAATTTAAATGTATAGTCCTTAATTTTTATGTAATTTGTTTATTACAGCGCTATTTTCTATAGTTTTAGTAGATTATTAAAACATCATCTTATGAAGAAATCTACTTTAAAAATTTTGCAAAAGCAATGGTGCCATCCTCAGCAATGGATAGCCGGCTTTGTTATGTTTTTTATCCTTGCGGGTACAGGCGTATTTGCACAAACGGCAACCTTAGGTTCGGGTACAGCGGTATCTAATGCTACCTCGGCAAGTGGGTTAGGGCCTGTTAGCAGTTATTACGCTTTTATGCGTTACCAGGTTGTTTACACCGCTTCCGAAATTACCGCCGCAGGTGGAGTTGCAGGCAACATTAGCCAGTTTGGATGGAACGTTTCAATACCATCTGGAGTTGTGCTTCCTAACTATAAAATAAAGCTGGCACAAACTACTGCTACAAATGCAGCAGCACATAATACTGCTACTTTGACAGAAGTTTATAGTGGAGACTATACATCTGCCGAAGGATACAATATGTTTGTTCTTACAACTCCATTTATATGGGATGGTACAAGTAATATTCTTGTTGATGTTTGCTATGGCAGCGTAGAATATGAAGAACCTTACGGACAGGTTTTTGTTTATGGAACGGCAGATGATAGTAGCAGATTTGTTATTTCTGACGAGGATGCACTTTGTGGTGAGGATACAGATACGGCTAATGCGTTTAAACCACAGGCGCGTTTTATCTTTTCTGCGCCACCATCATGTTTTTCACCCTCAGGCATAACTTTTTCTGCCTTAGGGGCATCAACTGCTACAGTATCATGGACAGCCCCGGCTAATGCCCCTTCTAATGGATATGAATATTATTATTCTGCTACAAATACAGCGCCTAACGACGCAACGGTGGGTACACCGGTTACTACGGGAACAACAGCTTCAATTACCGGCCTTACATCTAATACACAATATTATATTTGGGTACGGGGCAATTGCGGAGCAGGCAACAGTACCTGGAGCCAGTCGGCAACATTCAGGACTCCTTGCGAGGCTGTAGGAATACCTTACAGTGAGAACTTCGAATCGGCTGTAACACCAGCCTTACCGGCATGTACTACTTCTCAAAATGTAGGTACCGGTAACAACTGGGAAACGTATAGCCCGGATTCAAACGGATTTACTTCTAAAGTACTTAATTATACTTATAACAGCAATAATCCTGCAAACGCATGGTTTTATACACGTGCACTAAATTTAACTGCAGGTGTATCATACAGGCTTACTTATAAATATGGTAATAATGGAGGTGAGACGTATGTAGAAAGATTAAAAGTTTCTTACGGGACATCTGCAATTGCTACGGCAATGGCCACAGAATTAGCTAACCACAGTAACATTATAAATAGTGAAACTCCAATAACTAATACTATCGATTTTACACCATCAGCAACCGGGGTATACTATATTGGCTTCAATGTATATTCTATAACCGACAGGAACAGGCTATTTGTAGATGATATTACTGTAGATGTATCTCCATCATGCCTGCCTCCAAATGTAGTACAGATATCCGCCGTAGGCAAAACTTCGGTTACACTTACCTGGACAGCACCTTCTGTTACACCATCTGAAGGTTACCAGATTTATTATTCTACAAGCAATGTTGCCCCAACGGCCGACACTGAAGCTAATGCAACGGCAACTGGACTTACTAAGGGGTTAACAGGTTTACAAACATCTACTACATATTATGTATGGGTTAGGGGTAACTGTGGTACTACGAACGGAACAAGTGTATGGACTGGAGTGTCTACATTTACGACACTATGTGACTATCCTGAAATAATTACTGCAGAAGATGCAACAGTGTGCGGAGAAGGCCCTGCACAGCTTACTGCTACAGCTACTAACGACGGGTTGCTGTACTGGTATGATGCACCTGTAAATGGTAACTTTATTGGCGCAGGTAGCCCATTAGCATCGCCATCGGTAAATGCTACAAGAGATTTTTATGTTAGTGCAACACAAATTGCCCCAAATTCTGATGTAGCGGTAGGTGCAGGTGCAACAACATCAGATACTTATTCTAACCCGTTATATTCTAACTGGAGCAATAATCACACTCAGCACCTTATTACGGCCCGGGAATTAAGAAATGCAGGCATTACAGCCGGTAATTTAAATTCTATAGCTCTAAATGTTACTTCAACAAGCCCTATTGCTAATACAGATTTGTCTATTAAAATTGGCACAACTACAGCTACACAACTAACAGCTTTTGTTACTAATAGTAGCCTTGCAACCGTTTATACAAATACAACCTATCAGCCAACTACCGGAATAAACACATTTGCATTTACAACACCTTTTAACTGGGATGGTACATCAAATATCCTTGTAGAGTTTTGTCATGGTAATGCTGCATCAAGCGCTACTTTAAGCAGGACTGTGAAAACAGATAACACATCATACGCATCAACGGTTAAATTTCACGTAAGCGATGCTGCGGCTGCAAGTGCTGTATGTGGTACAACTACAGGATCTAACTTTGAGTCATATTCTGTAAGGCCACAGTTTATATTTAATGGTAATGGTGTTTGCCAGTCGCCTCGCGAAGCGGTTACAGTTACAGTAACAACCGCTCCTGCAATTGAAGTTGCTGCTACAGCGGTTTCAATTTGCGAAGGACAGAGCACAACACTTTCAGTTTCGAGCGATAATGAAGATTATACTTATGTATGGACACCGGGAACTAACCTTACAGGTGAATCTCAAATAGTATTGCCAACAGAAACTACAACATATACCGTTACGGCAACCGATGCAGTTTCTGGATGTGTGGCTATAGAAGAAATTACAGTTACAGTAAATGAACTTCCGGGTGTTCTTACTGTTACACCTGCAACTGCAACCGTTTGTCCTGATACTGTGCAATTATTAACCGCTACAGGTGGTGCTGTTCCGGCTACAGCCACTATAGGTAATGCTGTAACACAAACTACAGATATGGAAGAGCTGACAGCATTTTCTAACAGGAGAGCAAGCCTGAAAAGCCAGATGATTTACACTGCTGCAGAGTTACAGGCTGCAGGATTGCAAGCGGGAAATATTACATCTATAGCTTACAATATATCAAGTTTAGGAGATCGTGCAGCTAATGCTAATTATACAGTAAAAATTGGTACAACCACAAATACGGCATTTGCTACAACAGCTTATGTAAGCGAGGCTGGTTTTACAACGGTATATGGTCCATTAACATACACACATGCTGTAGGTGTAAATACTATTAATTTTTCTACTCCTTATGTTTGGGACGGTACATCTAACCTGGTTATAAGCGTTACCCACGACGGAGTTGACATAACTAATAATGCAAAAACGTATTATACAGAACAGGCAAATAATAAAACACTTTATAATTTTAATAATGTTGCTGCTACTACAGGTACGCTATCTAATAAAAGGTTTAATGTAACGTTTAATGCAACAGCTACAGCGTTAATTACATGGGCACCTACAACAGGATTGTATACAGATGAGGCTGCAACGGTGGCCTATACAGGTACGAACGCAACCATGCTTTATGCAAAATTAACAGAGAGCGCTACATATACTGTTACTGCTACTAATGCAGCAGGTTGTGTTACAACGGCAACGGCTGTAATAACAATTTCAAATGTTGCTGCTCCGGCAGCTCCAGCTACACAAACATTTTGTGGAACTGGCATTATTGCAGGGCTTAGTGCTACAGGTACAGGTATTAAATGGTATGAGAATGCTACAGGTGGTATTGCATTAGTAGATGACGTTGCACTTGTAAATGGTGCGGTATACTATGCATCTCAAACTGTTAACGGTTGTGAAAGCGAAACAAGAACTCCGGTAACTGTAGTAATAACAACGGTATTGGTTGATGATCCTGAGGACGTTACCCAATGTGGCGGAACATATACTTTACCGGCTCTAACTAATGGTAATTATTACACAGAAAACAATGGTGCCGGTGCTATGCTTGAGGCCGGTGCAGAAGTTACAGAAACTACAACTCTTTATGTTTTTGCTACATCTGCAGCCACACCAAACTGTACTAACCAGTCTATATTTACAATTACTATAAACAATACTCCGGCTCCAACGGGTACATCTCCTCAAACTATTACAGCAGTTTCTGCAGAAGAGGCTACAATAGAAGACATTGTAGTTACTACCGCCGCGACAGGTACAGTTACATGGTACGCCAGTGAGAGCGATGCTATTGCAGGTGTTGCGCTACCTCAGGGTACGCAGCTTGTAGAGGGTGCCACGTATTATGCTACACAAACAATAGGTGAGTGCAGAAGTACAGAGGTTCTTGCTGTAACTATAGAGGATATATTAGGAGGCAAAGGTTTCGATCTTGCATCATTCTCTTATTACCCTAACCCGGTAAGCAATGTCCTTAACCTTACGTATTCTTCAAATATTACATCTGTAGCAATATTTAACCTTGTAGGGCAGCAGGTAACTGTACAACAGCCTAATACTACTAATGCTAAAGTAGATACTTCTATGCTTGCAGAGGGTACTTATTTAGTAAAAGTAACCACGGCAAACGCTGTTAAAACTATTAAAGTAATTAAAAAGAATTAATAGCTTAAATAGATTAGCCCAAGTAAAATATAAAATTTACTACAAACTAAGCCACCATTTTTTGGTGGCTTTTTTATTTATAAACAGTAACTTTGTTAAAAAATAACTGTATATGTTTTTTTCTCTTATTATACCCGTATACAACAGGCCGGATGAAATTGAAGAACTTTTAGAAAGCCTTACCAAACAGGTATATATTCATGATTATGAGGTGGTAGTTATAGAAGATGGTTCATCTGTACCATGTAAAGATGTTATAGCTAAATATGATAACAGTTTAAATATATCTTATTATTTTAAGCCTAACAGTGGCCCGGGAGATTCCCGCAACTATGGTATGCAAAAAGCACAGGGCAATTATTTTATAATACTGGATTCTGACTGTATAATACCGCCCCAATATTTACAAAATGTAGATGCTAATCTTAAAGCTGATTATACAGATTGCTTTGGTGGGCCCGATGGCGCGCTCGATTCTTTTAGCGATGTACAAAAAGCCATTAACTTTTCTATGACATCTTTTATTACCACAGGTGGTGTAAGAGGAAAATCAGAAGCGATAGAAAAATTTCAGCCACGCAGCTTCAATATGGGTATTTCTAAAACGGCATTTATAGCATCGCATGGTTTTGGCAACATACATCCAGGCGAAGATCCCGATTTGTCTATGAGGCTTTGGAAGTCAGGGTTTACAACGAAACTGTTTACTGACTCTTACGTGTTTCATAAACGCCGAATTAACTGGGAGAAGTTTTATATTCAGGTAAATAAATTTGGTAAGGCAAGGCCAATATTAGATAAATGGCATCCGGATTATAAAAAGATTACATTTTTATTTCCTTCACTTTTTATAGCAGGGCTTGCCGGATCTTTTATACTATTGTTAATAAACGTGTATTTCTTCCTCTACCTTTATGTTTTGTACTTTGTAACAGTATTTGTACTCTCTACAGTTGCTACTAAAAATGTAAAAGTGGGCTTACTATCTGTAATAGCAGTATTTATACAATTTTATGGTTATGGTACGGGATATATAAAATCGTTTATAAAAATTAACTTGCTAAAGCAGCAACCGCAAGAAGCATTTCCTGAATTATTTTTTAAATGAAACCAAAAATTATAGGCCTCACAGGTGGTATAGGTAGTGGTAAAAGTACCATTGCTGGTTATTTTGCAGCACTCAATATACCCATTTATATTGCCGATGATGAGGCAAAAAAAATACTCTTCCTGCCACATGTGGTTAAAGAGGTTGTTACTGCTTTTGGGAGTGATATCCTTACAGATAATATTCCTGATAAAGCAAAAATTGCAGCTCTTGTTTTTAATAATCCTGGGCAACTTGCAAAGCTAAATAGGATTATACATCCTAAAGTTGCCGAGCATTTTAAAGATTGGGTTTTAAAAAATACTGGCAAACTTTTTGTTATTAAAGAATCAGCGATACTGTTTGAAAGTGGAAGCTATAAAGACTGTGATTTTATAATATTAGTTACTGCCCCGGTAGACGTGCGCATACAAAGAGTAATTGATCGTGATGGTATAACCCGGGATAAAGTGCTTCAACGTATGGAAAACCAATGGGATGATCAAAAAAAGATACCTCTCAGTAATTTTGTAATTAATAATACTAATTTGGAATCTGCTAAAAAACAGGTGTTTGAGATTAATAATTCATTACAAATTGTTATAAATTAGGCATAGGCGTTAATATTTGGTTAATATTTTTTAGCAGTAAATGTTAAAATGTTAAATTTGTAATGATGAATAAGACAAAATTTCGCTTATTGGTATTTTTTATGAGCCTATCGTTGATAGGTATAATACTGGTACAGCTATATTGGGTTAATTCATCGCTTAAAAATAATGAGGAACAGTTTAAATTTCACATTCAGCAGGTACTAAGTAAAGTTGCTTTTAAACTGGAACAACAGGAAGGAGAAGAGTTTTATAAAACTTACAGCCGATTTAAAGACAGTACCGGGCGTATACCACTACGCGCTGATTTGTTACCATTTTATGACAGGGCTGTAAAAGGCAGCGATGAGACTGTGATATATTCTGACCAGGTTACCAGGGAATATGAAGAAGTTTTTTTTGATAAAGATAAGATAGAAGACCTCGTAAGAATAAAGTCTAAAGGGGGTAATGCTGGCAAAAATACTAAAAAGAATAAGGTTAATGCAGATGCTGACAGGTGGCTTCGTTTTCAGATTGAAGGTTTCCTGAAAGATTACAGGGAGTACAATTACCTGGAAAGCTGGATTGCTACAGGTAAATTGCAAAAAATGATTGCTGCAGAGTTAGAACAAAGCGGCGTTAAAACACCGTTTGAGTTTGCCATTTATAACAACAGCCTTTCAACAAAAATAAGGTCAGCAAATTTTAAGCATGAGGCAGGCATGTATAATCATCCTGTTTTTGAAGACAGTGAGGGTTCTACAAGGTATAAGATAATTATTAGCTTTCCTGAAAAGACAACATTCCTGTTCTCATCAATAGTTGGTATAACGTCGTTATCGCTGGTTTTTACTCTTATTATAATCATAGCATATTTAAGCGCTATAAATCAGTTAATTAAGCAAAAGAATATATCGGAAATTAAAACCGATTTTATAAATAATATGACGCATGAGTTTAAAACACCCATTGCTACTATAAATCTGGCGCTGGATGCAATAAAAAACCCAAAAATATTTGACGATAAAGAGAAGGTACAGCGTTACCTGCAAATGATAAGGGATGAGAATAAGCGTATGCACTCTCAGGTAGAAAATGTATTGCAAATATCGAGACTTGAAAAAAAAGAACTGGATATTGATAAGGAACAGGCAGATATACATGATGTGATTGAGGGAGCAATAGAGCATGTAGACTTGATAATTGAAGAAAGGCATGGTAACCTTACCCGCCATTTTGATGCGCAGCGTACTACAACATTGTTAAACGATGTGCATTTTACTAATGTACTTGTTAATATACTTGATAATGCTATCAAATATAGTCCTGATGAGCCCGTTATAGATATATATACAGAAAACGTAAAAGACTTTATAGTGATAAAAATTAAAGATCATGGATTGGGTATGAATAAAGCTATCCAAAAAAGGATTTTTGAAAAGTTTTACAGAGAGCACACCGGCGATGTTCATAACGTAAAAGGTCATGGTTTGGGGCTTGCTTATGTAAAGCGAATTGTAGACGATCATAGCAGTCACATTTACGTAGAAAGTGAAAAAGGAAAGGGTAGCACCTTTATAATAAAAATGCCACTAATAAATTAAAAATATGGAAGAAGTAAACAAAAAGATTCTTTTAGTTGAGGATGATCCCAACTTTGGAGCCGTACTAAAAGATTATCTATTAATTAATGATTTTGATGTTACATTAGCCAAAAATGGCATGGAAGGGTTTGAAAAGTTTAAAAAAGACAACTACGACCTTTGCATTCTTGATGTGATGATGCCTTATAAAGACGGATATACCCTTGCAAGAGAAATCAGGGAAAAAAATAAAGAAGTGCCTATTATTTTTCTTACAGCAAAATCTATGAAAGAAGATGTGCTTAAGGGTTATAAAGTAGGTGCAGATGATTACCTTAACAAACCGTTTGACTCTGAAGTGCTTTTAATGAAAATTAAAGCTATCATACAGAGAAAAGCTTCTGAAACTAAAACGGATAATTCTAAATTTGAATTTCAGATTGGCAAATTGCACCTAAACTCTAAATTGCGTTTCCTTACTTTTGAGAACGAAGAGCCTATTAAGCTTTCGCCAAAAGAAAATGAATTGCTTAAAATGCTTGCCCTGCATGAAAATGACCTTATGCCAAGGGAGCTTGCATTAACAAAAATTTGGAGAGACGATAACTACTTTACTTCAAGAAGTATGGATGTTTACATTGCCAAATTAAGAAAATACCTTAAAGTAGACGAAGATGTAGAAATACTAAACATTCACGGAGAAGGTTTTAGGCTTGTTGTAAAAAACAAAGTAGCTGAAGAAAAATAAGAACAGGCAACTGTTTGTATAATTTAGGAGATTCTTTTTTTACTCTTGGGTGGGGTACTATATTCAGTATGCTGTTCCAACGTAAGGGAGAATCTCTTTTTTTGTGTATAATTTACACTTCGGGTCATTGCGAGAAACGAAGCAATCAATTCAATGTATAATTTAATACGCCTCTCAGCTTAATATTTTTATACACAGAAAGCTGTAAACTGTGACTGAAAACTATTTCCAACCTAACTCTAAAGCAAAGCATGGTTTATCATCTTTATTAATGGTAAAGATCGTAGCCGCATCTCCTTTAGCCGAAAATAATTGCACAGCATCTCCCAGTTTAAGCTCGCGTAAAAAATTCATATCAAAGCTTTTTAATTGCTGTTTTAAAATAGGGCGTGGGTCTATATCATCAAGGCACCATTCTAAATACTTTACGTTGTTAACATGGTTAACAATATCTACATCAGAAAGCACAATTTTGCGCTCGCTGTTTAAAACAGATTCCCGGTTTACATCTACCTTTTTAAAAGATTCTGCTGTAGCTTTCCTTTCGGGATATGTTTCAACATGCTCATGAGGCAGGGCGAGTGCTTCGGCTTTACGAAGCTTAGTGTTAAATACAGCCCAGTATGTAACCGATCCTATAATTTTACGTCCGCTCACATGTACCTCAAATGCCCTTATTGATCGAGATCCCTGTAAGTCATATATCCATGTAGTTACAGTAATTGTCTCTGTCCATTTAGGTAATTCTTCAATTTCTACACGCATACGGCTAAGTACCCATGCCTGGTCGTGCAGCTGCATATCTGTAAAATTAATCCCGCCCAGTTCGGCATGGTAACCGGCAGTAAGCTGTAGTATATTGCACAATTCGGTATGCCTAAGCAAGCCGTTAGGCATGCATTGCAAAAAATTTATTTCCCAGTCGTGTGAGTATACCGATGTAAAATTTTCAGATATTGGCATTATACTTTTTCTTCTATGTAATTAATAATTTCAGGCGCTGCCGTTTTAAAGTCGAACCATTGTGCGCCCTCAGTACGTTTAAACCACGTCATCTGCCTTTTGGCAAAACGGCGGGTGTTCTTTTTTATTTCCTCTAAGGCAAAAGGCAATGTAAATTCATCATCAAAAAAGCTAAACAATTCGCGATAGCCTACGGTTTGCAAGGCATTCAGGTTTCTATGAGGATATAATTCCCGTGCTTCTTCTATAAGGCCAGCCTTAGCCATGCTATCTACTCGTTGATTTATACGATCGTACATAAATTGGCGTTCGGCTTCAAGACCAATGATAACAGGGGTAAAGGTACGGCTGTTTTTTTTTATATTTAAAAAAGAAGAATAGGGGTAGCCGGAACTTATGCAAACTTCTAAAGCGCGCATTAAACGTTGCGGATTCTCTCTCGCAACATTTTCATAATGTACAGGGTCGAGTTGCTGTAACTGCTTTTGTAAATATTCAATACCATGTAATTCGTAGTTAGCTTTCAGGCTTTCGCGAATACCCGGATCAACATCAGGAAAATCATCAAAGCCTTTAAGAACAGCATCAATATAGAGACCAGATCCACCTACAAGAACTGCGTAGTCATTAGTCAAAAACAATTCATTAAGTTTCGTAATTGCATCACGCTCAAAATCTCCAACGGTATATTCGTCAAAAACAGATATATTCTGAATAAAATGGTGTGGTGCACCAGCCAATTCTTCTCCCGAAGGAACCGCTGTACCTATAGCCATCTCTTTAAAGAACTGCCTGCTGTCTGCCGAAATTATTTCGCAGTTAAAGTGCTGTGCAATTTGTATCGCCAGGGCTGTTTTGCCAATGGCTGTAGGGCCTATTATGGTAATAAGATGTTTAGTGTTCAAATTGTTCGTTAAAATTTATTAACTACCAAATTTACTTAATAAATCCGATAAAAAATTTCAATGAATATTGAAATTTTTATCCGGCTATTTACAGCAAAAATAGATATAATGTTCAATTTTTCTAAATTTAAATACTAATAAAAAATTAATTTTATGATCAGTAAGTGTAAAAAATAAGCATATACTCTATCATCCCAATTTTTATCAAATAATAAAGGGTTAAATATAAATCTAACCCTTTATCCATTTAATTATAGTAGCAAATTTTATTTTTTAATTATTTTTTTATAGATAGATTTTGTGCCATCAGTAATATTTAAAAAGTAAATACCCTGCGAAAGACTTTCTATTTGTATACTATTTATTGCCTTTCCTTTAAGTTGCACTTTTCCGGTTACATCAATTACCCTGTAATCAAACCCGTCATTTATTCCCTCTACCCAAATGGTGTTTTTTGATGGGTTAGGATAGACATTAACACTACTTTCAAATTGGTTGTTGCCTGATAATAAGGTACCCACCAACTGAATTGTGCCAAAAACAGATGTGTTTTGATATGCTGAATCGGCCGTTGCGTTCCATGATACTTTTCCGTCTCTGCCAGCATTGGCATCGTCGTCGTCGTTAATCATAAAATCATAGCCAACTAATTTGCCATCAACAGCTATAACACTAAAGTTGGCCCACGGAATCCTTGTTTCAACAATGTAACCTGTATCGGTATCTGTCATTACAGATACAATATCAGTTGCCGGAATAGAGGTTGGAGAATTTCCTACAATGTTATTGTCATTCCATCCAAAAGAGTACTGCACATCGTCACCATTATAAGTAGCAGTTTTTCCGTTATCTCCATCAAAATAGTACTCTATACCATCATCTTCATAATAGTTAGCACTGTCATTTTTTTTAACATCATCATTAATTTGTGCTAAAAGATAAATATAAGTGTCATCCCAAACTGCTTTTACTGTACCGCTCAGGTTTATGGCGTTATAACTTCCAATAAGGGCATTTGTAGCGTCAAAAGACTGTATCTGAGAGTTATTCCACAAAGGATCAATTATTCCATCTATTACAGGCGCAGTAGCTACTTTAAAAATCTGGG
>Ga0247813_10000067_pt1 | contig 154134 bp, 120 predicted proteins | sample UWRJL169409C1_FD_180719 | JGI IMG/M metagenome (GOLD analysis project Ga0247813, IMG submission 180719) | Plant litter microbial communities from Arlington Agricultural Research Station in Wisconsin, United States - UWRJ-L169-409C-1 | ecosystem: Environmental > Terrestrial > Plant litter >...
CAACCAAATAAAGGACATCAATAAAAAAATCGAAAGGGCACGAGATTTACTCCTGGATAATGATATTGATGCTATTGATTTTCGATCGATCAAAGTGGAAAATAATGAAAAAATCATCAACACATCTATCTGAAAAACAAAGAATTAGGAGCAAAAAAAAGGTCTTAAATATTAATTTAAGACCTTTTAAAAACTCGGGGTGGCTGATGGGGCTCGAACCCACGACCCTCGGCACCACAAACCAATACTCTAACCAACTGAGCTACAACCACCGTATTTTTTAGTGTCACAAAAGTACGACTTTTAATATTCCTTGCAAATATTTTTTTTTAAAGATTTAACAAGAAATTTTTAATTACTTAAAATTCAATTATTTGAAACGAAAATATTTTTACGCAAGGGCGAATTAAGAGTGATTTTAAACCTAAAAACATAACTTTACAACGTTTATGATCGAGATATATACAGACGGAGCAGCCAGCGGAAACCCAGGACCAGGTGGTTGGGGTACCATTTTAAGAGCGGGACAGCATTATAAGGAATTAAGTGGGGGGTTTAGAATGACCACCAACAACCGAATGGAATTGCTCGCGGTAATAAAAGGCCTGGAAGCTCTTAAAAGCTTAAATCAACAGGTTACCGTTTTTTCTGATTCTAAATATGTGGTAGATGCGGTTGAAAAAAAATGGGTATTCGGTTGGGTAACCAAAAACTTTAAAGATAAAAAGAACAAAGATCTCTGGTTAAGGTTTTTAGAGCTTTATAAACTGCACAAAATTAAATTTGTATGGATTAAGGGCCATAACGACCATCCCGAAAACGAGCGTTGCGATCGCTTAGCCGTTTTTGCTTCCCAAGACAAGGCCAATCTGGCAATTGATACCTTTTTCGAGACCGAACGAGCACGCGGGATTTAAGCTTATATTACTTTCTATTTTGATTAAACTTCGGGCGCTAAGTTCCAATTAATTTTAAGTGTTAAAAGGTAGGGTAAACAGGGTGATAACTCGGTGTAAACAGGGTGATAACAAGTTACAGACAGGCTCCCAAAGCGAGTAAATAGCGAGGCATCACCTTGTAATTTTCTGGCTTATTGCAATTATTCCTAAAAGTTGTTAAATTTAAATAAATAACAATTTTATGGCAACTTTTAAAGATGGTATTCTGGGTGGCTTTTTTGGCAAGGTAGGCCCGGTAGTTGGTCTTCAGCTTGGAGATAAACTTGTAATGAGGGCTCTTCCTCGGCGAACTAAGCCTTTCACCAGTAAAGAACTCGAAAATCAGCGTAAATTTAGGCTGGTACAGAATTACCTCTCTCCTTTTCTTGATCTCCTTAAAATAGGATTCAATAACTACTATACCAAAACGGGTGGTTTCAGGGCTGCGCTATCCTATACCAGAAAGGAAGCTTTAAAGCATGACGACGGTGGCATTTACATCGATCAACATCTGATTAAAATCAGTGGCGGTACCCTTACACCAGCCATCAACCCTACAGTTGAAATTTCAGATAATAGCGGAATTACCATTCAATGGGACACTAACGAAGTTAATTATCTTAATGAAAGCGATCAGCTGCTGCTCCTGGTGTATAATCCGACAAACAGGATAGCCAACACGAGGATATTCAATGGAGCCTACAGAAAAGATGGTCAAATAATAGTGGCTCCTAACCCAAGGCTTCTTAATCTGGAAGTAGATATTTACATAGGTTTTGTGGCTGCTGACCGCAGTTTACAGTCAGACAGCCAGTACCTGGGTCGGTTTATGTTATAACCTTTATTATTTGAAATAATTTTGAACCTGAATTAGTCGATTCCGCCAATCACTCCTAAATCTTCTAATTTAGACTCGACCTGCTCGTCTACGGAAAGTGATTTGGCAGTGTGTAAAAGCATCATCTCTTCTGCCTTTTCTACCATATTTTTAGAGCCGATAAAAATCGGCACCCTTTGATGTAGTTCTGAAGGATTGATATCCAAAATACGTTCAAAACCTGTAGAGGCCTTTCCGCCAGCCTGCTCTATGATAAACGACATTGGGTTGCACTCATAAAGCAATCTTAATTTACCATTCGGCGATCGGGATGTAGTTGGATAGATGTAAATACCACCTTTGATTAAGTTTCTATGAATATCACCAACCATCGAACCGATGTAACGGGAGGTGTATGGTCGTTTGGTGGCATCATCTTCCACCTGGCAATATTTAATGTATTTTTTCACGCCATCAGGAAAATGAACGTAGTTACCTTCATTAATAGAGTACATATAACCCGTTTCTGGCATGCTCATACTTGGGTGCGATAAACAAAACTCGCCAATCGAAGGATCTAAAGTGAAACCATTTACGCCTTTTCCTGTCGTGTAAACCAACATCGTAGAAGAACCATAAATGATATATCCTGCAGCAACCTGTTCGGTTCCTTTCTGTAAAACATCAGCAAGACTGGCCTTTCCTTCAATAGATTTACGTCTGTAAATCGAAAATATCGTTCCAACTGCAACATTTACATCCGTGTTCGATGAACCATCCAAAGGATCGATACATACAATGTATTTTGCATTTTGAGATACCGGGGATTCGATATGAATAATTTCATCCTCTTCTTCAGTAGCCACAATGCAACACTCACCCCCGCTGGTTAATGCTGCAATAAATTGCTCGTTTGCATAAACGTCGAGTTTCTTTTGTTCTTCGCCTTGAATGTTTGTGGTACCGATGTCGCCAAGAATATCTACAAGACCAGCTTTATTTACCTCACGGTTAACAATTTTAGCTGCGATTGCAATGTCTCTTAAAAGCCTCGATAACTCTCCTTTGGCATAAGGAAAATCCGCTTGTTTTTCTATGATAAATTGTCCTAGTGTTTTTACGCCACAAACCATACTTAGTGTATATTTTACATTATCTACCCGATAACTCTATAACCTCTAAGGTATGAATATTTTCATCAGTAATGCAAAATCGAATTAAGGTTCTAACCTTATGCCAGCCATGTTTACCTGCTGCACCAGGGTTTATATGCAGACATTTCAACTTTTCATCATACATGACTTTCAAAATATGCGAATGCCCTGTAATAAAAAGCTTTGGTGGCTTAGTGTAAATTTCAGACTTAACAGAAGGCGCATATTTACCAGGATAACCGCCAATATGAATCATTAGTACATCTACGTTTTCGCAACTAAAACGATTTTGTTCAGGAAAGGCATTCCTAATTTCAGCATCATCGATATTTCCATAAACGCCACGCAAGGGCTTAAAGGCGGCCAATGGCTCCGCTACATTTAGTCCAAAATCGCCTGCATGCCAAATTTCATCGCAAGATTCAAAGTGCTTAAAAACACTTTCATCTAAATAGCTATGCGTATCTGAAATTAAACCTATTTTTTTCATTATTTGAACTTAATTGTAAGGATAATTTGAAAGAGCAGGCCTTATCTATAACCAATTCTCATTGAAAAATACCCAAAAGTGTAACATAAAATTTAAACAAAAAGACTGTTATTTACCAGAATAAAGCATGGCTATAATTGTACGATATTAGCACTGCGCCGCTTTCGTACAAACAAACATTAATCTGTTCTTTGAGGGCTAAACTGTATTCAATTTCCATTCCCCCTTCAGCCTTATTATTAACTTTTCTTTACGGCCTTAAATACGCCGTTTGGTTGTATAAAAGTCATAGAACTTACTTTCTGCTCAGCTGTAACTTCGAACTTCACACTAAACCCTTTAAGAGCTTTCAGGTTAAAGGTATCTGCCTCTATCGCCTCTGTTTCATACTCTGGTTGCCCTGGCACAAACACAGTTAAGACATTGCCTTTCAAAAACACCTTAACGATAGCTTTTCCTAAAGTATATTCTCCTGTATATTTTTCAAGTTCCTTAACTGATCGTATTTTAATTTCTGGTTTAAAATCAAACATCACTGGCTGTTCGCTGCCATCCAGGAAGATACCGATCCCCTGGATCTTTCCATCTACACCGCTAGAAAAATTAAACATCAGGTTACTTTGGGTCGTATCTACCAAACCGTTTTTATCAATCGATTTTGGATCAAAAACATCATAATGCATGTGCTTGAGCACGATTTTCTCATCACCTAGTACCGTGTTCAATTCGTTATTTTCTAGCGTTACTTTGATTACGCCATAAGCGGGGTTTTCAAATGAGCCCAGGTAATCTTTTAACGGATGCGAAGAACTTATATTTAAAACAGGTACCTTTTTAATACTCTTTTTAGCTAATTTACTGGCTTCAGCTGCTTCTTTTGCCTCGCCATTCCAATCCAGTTCTTTTAGTTTAAGAATCCGATCGGCAATTGAGTTGCGCACCACAACAGGAACTTGCGAACCATTTTGATTACTTAACACCACGATCCCCAAATCATCCGAAGGGAAAAAAGCAACATTAGCAGAAAAACCATTAATATTTCCACCGTGCTCCACTATATAATGCCCTCTGTAGGAACCGATCATCCATCCCAAACCATAATTAGCTAAAAAAACATCATCATGTTTAGCTGGTAAGGCAGCTTCCATTACCATTTGAGAGCTTGCAGCCTCGCGAACATAACTTGATGGCAAAATTTCTTTTTTCTTAAAATATCCTCCGCTAGTCCACACTTTTAACCAATTGGCCATATCGTTTGCACTACTGTTAATGCTCCCAGCAGGCCCCATCCCATTAATGTTGTAATAATCAATTTTTTTGATCACATTTTCGCCTGCAACAGTATAGGGTAATGAAGCATCGTTATCATTTTTAAATGCATTTATATCGGTATTAGAACGAGTCATCTCTAAGGGATTAAAGAACTTTTCTTTTATATTTTGCTCCCACGTTTTACCTGTTAATCGCTCTACGATCATACCCTGCGCCATGTACATAAAATTATTATAAAACCATTTTTCACGCACTGCGGCAGTAGGCTTCATATATTTAACACGAGCAATTAGGCTATCGCGATTGGCTGTATTAAATAAAAACCATGAAAAATCGTACCTGGATAATCCTGTTCTATGCGCCATCAAATCACGCAAGATAATTTGACTGTTCATTTCCTCATTATAAAACCGCAATTGTGGCAAAAGGCTAATTGCTTTATCTTCAAAAGTCAGTTTTCCTTCTTTTCGAAGCAAACCCAGCAAGGAAGCCGTAAAAGCCTTACTGCTAGAACCTATGGCGAAGAGCGTATTTGGAGTTACAGGTTTTTTATTTTCTACATCGCGATAACCAAAGCCTTTACTGTAAATTACTTCGCCTCCTTTTACTACGGCGACCGAAAAACCTGCCGCTATCTGATCTTTTAATATCCTATTAAATAAGGTATCAATTCCAGGTAAAGGCGTTGTTGTTTTTGGAGACTGAGCTAAAACAGTTAAGGTGACGAAACAGCATGCAATTAGAGTAAAAGCGTTTTTCATGTTAATAGATTAAGTTTTTGTATCGCGACTAAATTACAAATGATAATCAGATAATTATTGACTACAAGAAAACCAGGGTTTTATAGCAGACTTAATACCGATTAAAATGCCAGGAAGAAATCTTTAAGAAGCGCATGATAGGCTTCGGTATGCACTTTATCTGATTGATAAATATAAAAATGATGTTCTTCGAGCTTTGGAATTCCAGCTTCCAAACATATTATAACCCTAAATATGGGCTTGTCTTTATCAGAATGCAAATAAATTTTCTCCGAAACAGATAAGTTAAATTCAGCACCTAATCTTTCGACTTCTAATGCCTGCTTAATGGGCAAAACCATGTAAATCTTTCCGCTGGCGGATAACAACCCTGCTGATTTACGGATCAGCATCCCGAAAAAATCGGCTGCCGCATGTCGAGCAATTCCTTTTCGTTTTTCCTCATTTTTTAAGTCATTAACAAAAAATGGCGGATTAGAAACGATTAAATCGTATTTTTCATTGGTAATGAAATCTTCAAAGGCAGTATTAAAAACATTAATCTGATCTGAAAATTTAGATCTGGCTGCATTTCCATTCGCAGTTTCGGCAGCCTGAAAATCAATTTCTACTGCATCAACCTGAGCACCATTAAATCGCTGGGCAAGCATTAAAGCGATTACCCCTGTGCCCGTACCAATATCTAATATTTTTTTTGGGTGTTTATGGGTAGCGCTTGCAGCCAGCAATACACCATCCGTATTGATCCGCATTGCACAGCCCGTTTGATCTACCTCAAACTGTTTAAACTTAAAAATATTTCTACCTGCCCTCAATTTCAGTTTATCTGATCAAAAAAATAAATATTATTAACAATTAAAAAAATTCACAAACACATGAATAACAGCGATTTAAAGTTTATTTTCACACAAAAATCCTTAATAAAAGGAAGCTGTTAATAATTTAATCAAACGTTTGGCTGCGATGTTAGCGCTCATAACCTATGTTTGTATCAGCAATTTGAATGTACTGCGTTTCGACTGGTCTTTGAATTGTTAAAACAACAGCATACTCGATCGGTATCTAAGTAGCCAACAACCCAATTGTTGGCTATTTTGTTTTTATTTCTCATACAACTCCAGCGGTAATCCATCAGGATCGGTAAAAAAAGTAAATCGCTTTGCTGTAAACTCATCTACACGAATAGGTTCAGTTAAAATTCCAAATACATTTAACCGTTCAATTTCTTTCTCAATATCATCTACTTCGAAAGCCAAATGCCTTAAACCCTGCGCTTCAGGCCTTGAAGGCCTGGCGGGAGGATTCTCAAAAGAAAAAAGCTCGATCTGGTAAACATCATTTACAGCTAAATCTAACTTATACGATTTCCTTTCTTCCCTGTAAACTTCAGCCACAATTTTAAACCCCAATTGATTGACATAAAAATCTTTTGATTTTTCATAATCAGAACAAATTATAGCAATATGATGGATGCGGTTGAACATAGCGGATTAGAAAATTACTGATAAATGGTTTTGAAACGATTGAATTAAATGCAAAGTTGCAGAAAAAAACTTTTGAATTTGAAATGAAATCAAGGATAAACAACTAAAAAACTTAAGATTTATCAGAAATATTATGGCATAATACAACGACCAACAACTTAGCTCTCCACAATCGCGTCATTATTTCCACATTCTATCATTCTATTACGCGATCATTCTATCATTAAGATTAAAAACCTTAAATTTGCAACTTCAAAAAAAAAGCATGATTCATTTCTTCTTAAGTCAATCCGAGGCGGTTTTTGTTTTACAAACAGATCACTCCCTATCAGCAACTGATATTACAAAACTAGAATGGTTATTCGGCGGTGCCAAATTACAAAATGAAACTGCGCTGAGCGGTTTTTTTGTTGGTCCACGAGCTGCTATGATAACACCATGGAGTACAAATGCGGTAGAAATTACGCAAAACATGGATATTCATGGCATAATCAGAATAGAAGAGTTTCAAAAAGTTGCAGAAGACTTTTCGGGTTATGACCCCATGCTTTCGCAAAAATACGCGGAACTTGGTCAGGAGGTTTATACCATTAACATTAAACCTGAGCCCATTTTAGAAATTACGGATATTGCGGCATACAATAAGCAAGAAGGACTTTCTTTAAGTGATGAAGAAGTTGAATACTTAAATAACCTGGCGAAAAACTTAGAAAGACCTTTAACAGATTCGGAGGTTTTTGGTTTCTCACAAGTAAACTCGGAGCACTGTCGCCACAAAATTTTCAATGGCAAATTTGTTATTGATGGCGTAGAACAACCTACCTCTTTATTTAAGTTAATCCGCAAAACATCAGAAGAAAACCCTAACGATATTGTTTCTGCTTATAAAGATAACGTTGCTTTTATTAAAGGCCCTGTTGTACAGCAGTTTGCACCTAAACGTGCAGATGTACCAGATTATTACACAACAAGCGATTTCGAATCGGTTATTTCGTTAAAAGCAGAAACCCATAATTTCCCGACTACAGTAGAGCCTTTTAATGGTGCTGCAACTGGTTCGGGCGGCGAAATCAGAGATCGATTAGCTGGCGGACAAGGTTCATTACCTTTAGCTGGAACAGCCGTTTATATGACTGCCCTTTCTCGTTTAGAAGAAAACCGTCCGTGGGAAAAAGGCGTTGAAGAAAGAAAGTGGTTGTACCAAACTCCAATGGATATTTTAATCAAAGCATCGAACGGTGCGACCGATTTTGGTAACAAGTTTGGCCAGCCATTGATTACAGGGTCAGTTTTAACATTTGAGCACGAGCACTTCGACAAGCTCAGTGCGACAAGCAGAAAGTTAGGATACGATAAAGTTATTATGCTAGCTGGCGGTGTTGGTTACGGCAAAGCAAGTCAGGCTAAAAAACAAAAACCACAGGAGGGCGACAATATTGTTGTGCTTGGTGGCGAAAATTATAGAATCGGGATGGGCGGTGCAGCGGTTTCATCTGCTGATACTGGCGAACATGGTTCGGGAATTGAGTTGAATGCAATTCAACGTTCAAACCCAGAAATGCAAAAAAGAGCTGCAAACGCGGTTCGTGGCATGGTAGAAAGCGAACACAACACAATTGTTTCGATTCACGATCACGGTGCAGGCGGCCACTTAAACTGTCTTTCAGAATTAGTTGAAGAAACTGGTGGTAAAATCGATCTGGATAAACTACCTGTTGGCGACCCTACCCTTTCGGCAAAAGAAATTATCGGAAACGAATCTCAGGAACGTATGGGATTGGTTATCGGAAATGAACATATCGAGACTTTACAAAAAATTGCAGATCGCGAACGCTCACCAATGTACACCGTTGGTAAAGTAACAGGCGATCACCGTTTTACCTTCCAATCGGCAACTACTGGCGCCAAGCCAATGGATTTCGAACTTAAAGACATGTTCGGTAGTTCGCCAAAAGTGGTTATGGAAGATAAAAACTTAAACCGCCAGTATGAAGCTTTAAGTTACGATTCGACCAAATTAAACGATTATTTAGAACAGGTACTTCAATTAGAAGCTGTTGCTTCTAAAGACTGGTTAACCAACAAGGTAGATCGTTGCGTTGGTGGCCGAGTAGCCAAGCAACAAACGGCAGGCCCGCTACAATTGCCTTTAAATAATTGTGGAGTAATGGCTTTAGATTTTGTAGGTAAGGAAGGCATTGCAACTTCGGTTGGGCACGCACCAGTTTCGGCGCTAATCGATCCAGCTGCAGGAAGTAGAATCGCCATTGCAGAATCGCTTTCCAATATTGTTTGGGCACCGTTAAAAGATGGACTGAAAAGTGTTTCGCTTTCGGCCAACTGGATGTGGGCTTGTAAAAACGAAGGTGAAGATGCAAGACTGTATGAAGCCGTAAAAGCTTGTTCAGATTTCGCTATTGATTTAGGTATCAACATCCCAACGGGAAAAGATTCTTTATCAATGAAACAAAAATATAAAGATGGCGATGTAATTGCACCTGGTACGGTGATCATTTCTGCTGGCGGAAATTGCGACGACATCACTAAGGTGGTGGAACCTGTTCTTCAAAAAAATGGTGGCTCTATTTACTACATCAACCTTTCTAATGATAATTATAAGTTAGGTGGTTCATCATTTGCTCAGATTTTAAACAAAATTGGCGACGAAACACCTGATGTAAAAGACGCTGATCAATTTAAAACTACATTTAATACCATTCAACAGTTAATTAAAGCGGAGCAGATCCAAGCTGGTCATGATATTGGTAGCGGTGGTTTAATTACAACCTTATTAGAAATGTGTTTCGCTGACCGAGATTTAGGCGCATCTTTAGATTTATCGGCTTTAGGCGAAACAGACAGTATTAAACTCCTTTTCTCAGAAAATATCGGCTTAGTTTTCCAGGCTGATGCGGGTGTAGAGCACATTTTATCGGCGGCAAGTATTAATTATCATAAAATTGGTGAAGTAAGTTCGAAAGCAACTTTAGAAATTAAAAATGCTGCTGACAATTTTAGCTTTGATATTGATAGCTTACGCGATACCTGGTTTAAAACTTCTTACTTATTAGATAAAAAACAAAGCGGACCTGTTAAGGCTAAAGAACGATTTGATAATTATAAAAACCAGGCCTTAAAATACACTTTCCCAACGCAGTTTGATGGAAAGAAACCTGTTATTGACCTTACCAAACCAAGACCAAAAGCGGCAGTAATCCGCGAAAAGGGAAGTAACTCAGAACGTGAACTGGCTAATGCAATGTACCTGGCTGGTTTTGATGTGAAGGATGTACACATGACCGATTTAATTTCGGGAAGAGAAACACTTGGAGACATTCAGTTCATTGGTGCAGTTGGTGGTTTCTCTAACTCTGATGTTTTAGGTTCGGCAAAAGGTTGGGCTGGTGCATTTATGTACAATGAAAAAGCAAGAGTTGCGTTAGAAAACTTCTTTAATCGCCCAGATACGCTTTCAGTTGGTGTTTGCAACGGTTGTCAGTTATTTGTAGAGCTTGGCCTGATTAATAAAGACCACGCAGAAAAACCAAAAATGCTACATAATGAGAGTCATAAGCACGAAAGTATTTTCACATCGTTAACGGTAGCAGAAAATAATTCTGTAATGCTTTCTACCTTAGCAGGCAGCACTTTAGGTGTTTGGGTATCGCATGGCGAAGGCAGATTTAGCTTACCATACGCAGAAGATCAATATAGCATTGTTGCTAAATATGCTTACGAAAGCTATCCTGCAAGCCCTAACGGCTCTGATTACAATACAGCAATGATGTGCGATACGACTGGCCGTCATTTGGTTATGATGCCTCACATCGAGCGTTCATTATTCCAATGGCACTGGGCAAATTATCCTCAAGGCCGTAAAGATGAAGTTTCGCCATGGATGGAAGCATTTGTAAATGCCCGTAAATGGATCGAGAATAAATAAGAGATAATAGCAAAGGTAAGGTGGAAAATGGAATTAAAACCATTAACCATCTTACCTTTTCCGTTTTACCCCTTCTATCCTATTTTAACTAAATTCCCTTTACATCTTTTCTCACATCTACCCGCCAGCCGAAACCAAACTTCTTATCCATATATAAGGCTACGGTTTTATTATAATCAGCAATAGATAGATTATTTGGCATTACGCAGCCCAGGTCTGCGTATTTGAGTTTGTATTTCTTTTCAAAAACTTCCTGTCCTTTTTTATAGGTTGAAACAATTCCACCTTGTAAAAAAAATTTAACATGGCCTTTTTTAATATCTGCATTTGCCAGTTTAATGCTGTATATTTTTGTTGTGTCCGTTACAACAGCAGCGGCTTCTACTTTACTGGCAAAAACCAAACTTAACAGAAGAATTAATATATTTTTCATAGGTAGCGTAAATTGTATTAATTACTTATTGTAAAGTTTATTGGCAAATTATAACGTACGCGAACGGCGTTTCCCTTATTTTTACCAGGTTTCCATACTGGCGATTTTTTAATTACACGAATGGCTTCTTCATCGCAGCCTGCTCCAATTCCTTTAACCAACGTTACATTAGTAATCGAACCATCTTTTTCTACTACAAAGCTTATAAAAACTTTCCCCTGAATGCTTGCCTCCTGAGCCATATATGGATAGCGTAAATTACGTTGAATGTATTTGGCCCAGCCTTTCATACCACCTTCAAATTCTGGGTATTCATCAACACCAGGTAAGTCATTAATTTCATTTCCTGTTGGCGCACCAGTTTCGCTACCTTTCGTGCCGCCATCTCCATTATTTGTATTTGTAGATATAGCCAGGTTTGGCTTAATTTCACCATCCTGTGTTTTATTACTAATCACTGCATTCTCGATATCTTTTACTGTTGGCGGTTCTGGCAAATCGACCTGATCAACCACAACAATTTTTGATGGCATTGCAACGGTTTTAACTTTAACTGGTTCTGTTTTTTCAGGTTCCGCTTTTTTAGGTTCCTCCTGTTTTTTCATCTGGTGAATAGCATCGACCAGAGTTGGTAAATCATGCTCGACTACAGTTACATCGGCAGCTGCAGGAAACAATTTACCATAAATCATAGGGGCGATAAAAACCAAAACAAAAAAGGCACTCGCGATAAATAACGATTTTGTTAAGATAGACGATGATTGTGACCTAAGCACATAAGCACCATACTTTTTGTTTCTGCCAGAGAATACAAGATCGAGCCACTCGGTTTTGTAAACATTAATAGATGAATTGAACATAGTTTCTAAGTTTTAAACCATGATGTATGAATTTCATCAATTCCATAAAACTTTAAAAAAAGTACATTATTTATCAAAAATGAAATTTTTCATCTGAAAACCATTTTCAGATTTCATTTTCAATAATTTTTAAATATTTCGATGAATAATTTCACAAAAACTAAGAATTTATACTATTTTTGACAAAAAACACAACGAATTAATGAAAAGTTTAAGAACCATCGCATTAAAAGAGGCTCAAAACAGAATTTCACCAGAAGTTAAATCACCATCATCGAAAATTTCTGATTTTTTTGGCTCGAATGTATTTGATAAGAAAAAAATGAGAGATTTCTTATCTAAAGACGTATATGAAAAATTAATTTCATCTATCAACCAAGGTGAATTAATTAACTCTGATGACGCTAACCAAATTGCTACAGCTATGAAAGCTTGGGCAATGAGCGCAGGCGCAACACACTATACGCACTGGTTCCAGCCTTTAACAGGTACTACAGCTGAAAAACATGATTCATTTTTTGAACCAAGTGGCGATGGTGCTATCGAGAAATTTGCAGGTAGTGCATTAGTTCAACAAGAGCCAGATGCATCAAGCTTCCCTAACGGTGGTATTCGTAACACTTTCGAAGCTCGTGGTTATACAGCATGGGATCCTTCATCTCCAGCATTCATTATGGAAAGTAAAGCAGGTAAAACGCTTTGTATCCCAACTGTTTTTGTATCCTATACAGGTGAAGCATTAGATTATAAAGCACCATTATTAAAAGCATTAGCTGCGCTTGATAAAGCTGCAGTTGATGTTTGTCAATATTTCGATAAAGGCATTACAAAAGTAAATGCCTCATTAGGTATCGAACAAGAATATTTCTTAGTTGATGAGTCGTTATTTAATGCTCGTCCAGATTTATTATTAACTGGCCGTGCTTTATTCGGACATATGTCGGCTAAAGGCCAGCAATTAGAAGATCATTACTTCGGATCGATTCCAGAACGTGTTTTCACTTACATGGTAGATTTCGAAAACGAGGCTTTAAAATTAGGTATTCCTTTAAAAACCCGTCACAACGAGGTTGCGCCATCTCAATTTGAGTGTGCACCTATTTACGAAGAAATCAACTTAGCTATCGATCACAATCAGTTATTGATGGATTTGATGGAAAAAGTGGCTCGTCGTCATCATTTCCGTGTATTATTACACGAAAAACCATACGCAGGTATCAACGGTTCTGGTAAGCACAATAACTGGTCGTTAATTACGGATACTGGCAAAAACTTATTAGCTCCAGGTAAAACGCCTAAAAACAACCTGATGTTCCTTACTTTCTTTGTTAATACAATTAAAGCGGTTAGCGAGCACGCAGATTTATTACGTGCAAGTATTGCATCGGTAAGCAACGATCACCGTTTAGGTGCTAATGAGGCTCCACCAGCAATTATCTCTATCTTCCTGGGTTCTCAATTGAACGATGTGTTGGATGAGATTGAACACTCACGTATCAGCAAAAAAATTAAAGAAGATAATGCACTTTGGTTAGGTATCCCTAAAATTCCACAAATTTTATTGGATAATACAGATCGTAACCGTACTTCTCCTTTCGCATTTACAGGCAACAAATTTGAATTAAGAGCAGTTGGTTCTTCTGCTAACTCTTCTGCACCAATGACGATCTTAAATGCGATCATGGCTGAGCAGTTAACTAAATTCAAGGTTGAAGTTGATAAGTTAATCAAGAAAGGTGATAAAAAAGATATCGCATTATTAACGGTAATCAAAAAATACATTAAAGAATCTAAAAATATCCGTTTCGAAGGGAATGGTTATAGCCAGGAGTGGGAAGATGAAGCTGCAACACGCGGTTTATCAAACATCAAAACTACGCCTAAAGCTTTAGATGCTTATTTAACAGAGAAATCGGCTGAATTATTTGCTACAACTGGCATTTACAGCGCTCGTGAAATTCATGCCCGCCATGAAATCATGTTAGAGAACTTCTACAAAAAACTTCAAATCGAAGCTCGTGTAATGGGCGAAGTTGCTAACACTGCAATTATTCCTGCTGCAATTGCTTATCAAAACTCTTTAATCGAAAACGTAAAAGGATTAAAAGAACTTGGCGTAGCAAGTACATCATCTTTAGATATTGTTAAGAAGTTATCTGAGCATTTAGATATCGTTAAAACAAATATCGATGCCATGTTGGAAGAACGTAAATTAACCAACAAAATCGAAGATACCCGCGAAAAAGCTATTGCGTACGATGAGAAAGTTAAATCTTACTTCGATACCATTCGTTACCATGCTGATAAGTTAGAGCAAATTGTTGACGATAGCGTGTGGCCATTACCTAAATTCAGAGAATTATTATTCATGAAATAATATTTAAGGTACAAGCAAAAAGGTTTAAGGCGTAGGGTTTACTCTACGCCTTTTCTTTTTCCGCGAATTAATAGATTCGTGTTTAAAATCTTTTACCTTTTACCTTCCACTTCAATACAAATAATAAATTCTTTTTGGCGATTCTGACGTAAAACTTCAATAAAACCTTTAAGCTTTCAGCTTTAGTCTTTCAGCTTAAAACGCTATCTTTGCGGCAACATGAGTGATAACAGGTACAATCAGCGTGGCGTTTCAGCCTCAAAAGAAGATGTGCATAATGCCATCAAGAATATTGACAAAGGAATTTTCCCTAAAGCATTTTGCAAAATTATTCCTGATATTTTAGGTGCTGATGAGGAGTATTGTAACATCATGCATGCTGACGGAGCTGGCACAAAATCATCTCTAGCTTACGTTTACTGGAAAGAAACCAACGATATTTCGGTTTGGAAAGGCATCGCACAAGATGCTATTATCATGAATATCGACGATTTAATTTGCGTAGGTGCAACGGATAACATTCTTTTATCTTCAACAATTGGCCGTAATAAAAATTTAATTCCAGGAGAAGTACTTGCCGAAATTATCAACGGAACGGAAGAAATTTTGGCCGACTTACGCGAACAAGGAATTTCAATTTATTCTACTGGCGGAGAAACGGCAGATGTTGGCGATTTAGTAAGAACTATAATTGTTGATTCTACCGTAACTTGTCGTTTAAAGCGTGAAGATATCATCAGCAATGATCAGATTAAAGCTGGCGATGTTGTAGTTGGTTTGGCATCTTACGGACAAGCAACTTATGAATCGGAATATAATGGCGGAATGGGTTCGAACGGATTAACGTCTGCCCGTCATGATGTTTTTGATAAATCGGTTGCAAACAACTACCCTGAAAGCTTTGATCCTGCTGTTCCTTTCGACTTAGTTTTCTCTGGAAATAAAAAACTTACAGATGAAATTGAAATTGAAGGTTTTGGCAAAACGACAGTTGGTAAATTAGTTTTATCGCCTACTAGAACTTATGCACCCGTAATTAAAAAAATATTAGAAAATTACCGTAGTCAAATTAATGGTATTGTTCACTGTAGCGGTGGGGCGCAAACTAAAGTATTGCATTTTGTAAATGATGATGTGCATGTTATAAAAGACAATCTTTTCCCTGTGCCGCCTTTATTTAAACTGATACAGGAAGAATCGGGCACCGACTGGAAAGAAATGTATAAGGTATTTAATATGGGCCACAGAATGGAATTATATGTTCCAGCAGAAATTGCTGAAGATATTATTGCAATTTCAAAAAGCTTTAATATTGATGCGCAAATTATCGGCCGCGTAGAAAAAAGCGATAAAAAACAAGTAACGATTAATAGTGATAAAGGTACTTTTGTTTACAACTAAATAATAATAATATCCTTAATAAATATAGCGGTTAAAAAAACCTTTCAATAGTATTGAAAGGTTTTTTTGTTTATTACCAATCGAATGCAAGAAGAGCTAAGAACATCATCCTGCAGCTTAGATTGCTTCGAGGCTAAACTATTCAGTACGAAATTCCAGGATATCGCCTGGCTGGCATTCTAAAACCTTACAAATCGATTCTAAAGTTTCTAAACGGATTGCCTTCGCCTTACCAGTTTTTAAAATGGATAAATTAGACATGGTAATGCCTACCCGCTCACTTAACTCGGTAAGCGACATTTTACGACGGGCAAGCATTACATCTAAATTTATTATGATTGGCATAGGTTTGAATATAAATTAGATTGTTAAATCTTGTTCTAGCTTTAACTCTATTCCTTTTTTAAATACAAAAGCAATTGTTAATAGTGTTAAGCCAAAAATCAATAACCAGATTTGGAAATCAACGTTTTCTATTATTTTTAACATTAAGTTCATTTTATCGCTGGTTCGCTGTATATAAATCGAGGCATTAAATACAAACAGCAAAAACGGTATTGTTGTACAATACCAGCCCATCCGTTTAAGGCGGCTTACATTCTCTTCACTAAAAACATTACCAATTTGTACTGAATCTATAAATCTATACAGATAAACCAGCACTCTTAAACCTAGAAACATGATAACGAATATTACTAAACCTTGTAAAAATTCAAACGATGTTCCTTTTCCTGTATCACTATAACCGTCATAAAAACCACGAACAGCATCTTTAAGTGAAAACAAGAATACAGCTAAAAGCGTAATAACGTAGCCTGTTTTAATTGATTTGATTTGGTTTTGAGTTGTCATAAAGTTATATCGTTAAATCGTTTTCTTCTCTTAAGCTTTTATTTCTACTTAAAATAGCTGACGTGTAAAAAATCAAAATTGTTATAATGATAAAACTGAGATTAGGTATAAAAACCATTGACCAGACCTTTGTATAGGAATAAATAATATTCTCGACAATTTTTTGGCTCCATGAAAATGAATTAAATTGAAAACTCAGATAAACAAGGACAACAACAAAACCAAGCGGGATCCATTTCAAAATATTTAGCCATCTTAACGCGTTGTTTCTTAAATCGTTATTTAACGAAGTTTTGATGTACCAATCCAAAAACACAAAAAATAAAAGATAAAATGTTGTGCTCAAAAAATCATATAGATTTTTTGAGCTATAATTAAATAGTTTATCTATTACTGTTAACCAATAGATCATCGTTAACGTGCCAAGCAATCTGACAAAAATTCTTAAGCCAGCAATTATCCAATAATTGCTGCTTTTGTTTTTTACATTTGAAAGTACAACTTTAAGAAACGTCATATTAAATTAATTATTTACTAAACAAACATAAAAAAATTATTATTACAAATCAAAATATATTTATTGATTTACAATAAACATTAATCGATTAACAGCTATTAACAATCAAAATAGACAAATATTCATTAAAACTAAATTGGAATGATTTTTGTTGTAAGTAAAACTGTAAAAAACTTGTGCAAACACTAACATTTTCAGCATTTTATCCTTTCGGATTGCTATACTATTTCGTAACTTTGCACACTTCAATAATTAAAGAGCACACAAAACGTATAAATGAGACAACTCAAGATAACGCAATCCATTACCAACCGTGAAAGTCAATCGTTAGATAAATACTTACATGAAATTGGTAAAGTAGATTTAATAACAGCAGAGGAAGAGGTAATTTTAGCAAGAAAGATTCGTGAAGGCGATCAAGCTGCATTAGAGCGATTAACTAAAACAAACTTACGTTTCGTTGTATCTGTTGCAAAGCAATACCAAAATCAAGGTTTAACATTAGGAGACTTAATTAATGAGGGTAACTTAGGTTTAATTAAAGCGGCAAAACGTTTTGATGAAACTAAGGGTTTCAAATTCATTTCTTATGCTGTTTGGTGGATTCGTCAATCTATTTTGCAGGCAATTGCTGAGCAAAGTCGTATTGTACGTTTACCTTTAAACCAGGTAGGTTCATTGAGTAAAATCAGTAAGGCTTTCTCTAAACTAGAGCAAGAATATGAGCGTGAGCCATCTCCTGAAGAATTGGCAGATATTTTAGAAACTACTGTTGACAAAATCTCTGACACCTTAAGTAACTCTGGCCGTCATGTTTCAATGGATGCTCCATTTGTTCAGGGTGAGGAAAATACATTACTAGATGTATTGGAAAACCACGAGCCAAATACAGATAGTTCATTAATCAATGAATCTTTATCGGAAGAGATTAAACGTTCTTTATCTACTTTAACAGAAAGAGAAAGAGAAATCATCGTTTTATTCTTCGGACTAGGTTCTAACCATCCACTTTCTCTTGAAGAAATTGGAGAAAAATTTAACCTTACCCGTGAGCGTGTAAGACAAATTAAAGACAAAGCATTGCAACGCTTACGTCATACATCAAGAAGTAAAATCCTAAAATCTTATTTAGGCTAAAAATAAATTACTTAGAATTAGAAAGGGTTGACATTTTGTCAACCCTTTTTTTGTTTACCGGCATTCCAATTATAGAATTGATTCTATATCTTTAATTGATGTCGATAAGTCTCCTTAAAAAATCCGTATTGGTTTATAAACCAATAATACTATGGAATATTTTAGTGAGTTTAATTACAGGCCTTTTTTTCGTGATAAACGGATTCGATAAACCAGGTGCTTATTTAATGGCACTAATTATGAAACCCATTGGCTGGGGATTTTCTATTGTATTCGATTGCCTGTTCTTTAAAAAGCAATCTTATTTTTATAAAAATATGGGATTAGGTTTTCGAAAGATACTTACCAATATCATTTTATATGACCTGATTATTTTTACTGTGATCATTATAATATGTTTTATATGCAGGAACTTTTTATTGACAGTGTTACCCATAAATTTAATCAACAAACAATATTAAACGGCGTTTTTATCAATTGCAAAATTGGAGAAGTTGTAGGCTTATTGGGCAGAAACGGAAGTGGGAAATCGACCTTATTAAAAATAATATTCGGCAGCACTGCAGCGGACTTTAAATTTCTGAAAATAAACGAAAAAATAATAGACAAGGGCTATCGATCTGGAGAAATTTCCTACCTACCTCAAGATAACTTTGTACCAAACAATGTTAAGCTTACACAAGCAATCGACATCTTCTGTAATCAGCATAAAGAAGAATTATTAAAACTTAGATTTGTAACTGATCACCTGCAAAGAAAATTCAGAACATTTTCGGGCGGAGAAAGTCGTTTTTTAGAATGCCTTTTAATGATTTATAGCGATACAAAATTTGTATTATTAGATGAACCATTTTCTCAGTTAGCACCATTACTTATTGAAGAGCTAAAACTACATATTAACTTCGCCAAACAGTTTAAAAGCTTTATTATTACGGACCATTATTATCGCTCTATTATAGATGTATCAGACAGAATTGTGCTTCTTCATAATGGGTGTAATTACAAAATAGAAAGCGTTGATGATTTAATTTTACATGGTTACCTACCACACACCAAAAATTAGCGAAAAGACTTATTTCATTTCAAAATTTTAAGCATAAAAAAAGACCAGCATAGCTGATCTGACCTAATAAATATTACCACAAGATACAAAAGGTTCTTATAAGAACATTAGGCTCTGTGCGTAAAAATTAAAACAATAGGTGTTTTACTGTTAAGCCGTTATTAATTAGTTGCTTTAAGGAGTCAATCCCAATTCTTAAGTGTGTTTCCACATACTTTTCTGTAACACTGCTATCGCTTTCTGCTGTTTTAACACCTTCAGGAATCATTGGCTGATCTGAAACTAAAAGTAAAGCACCAGCAGGAATTTTATTTGCAAATGCAGTAGTGAAAATTGTTGCAGTTTCCATATCAACAGCCATTGCTCTTAAAGTTTTTAAGTATTTCTTAAAATCTTTATCATGCTCCCAAACCCTTCTGTTTGTTGTATAACAAGTTCCTGTCCAGTAATCTCTGCCATGATCTCGGATTGTTGTAGATATTGCCTTCTGCAAAGCGAAAGCAGGTAATGCTGGCACTTCTGCAGGTAAGTAATCATTTGATGTTCCTTCGCCTCTGATTGCGGCAATTGGCAAAATTAAATCACCTAATTGGTTCTTCTTTTTCAAACCACCACATTTACCCAGAAACAATACTGCTTTTGGTTTTATAGCGGTTAATAAATCCATCATGGTTGCTGCAAGCGGACTACCCATACCAAAATTGATAATGGTTATGCCATTGGCTGTAACACTTTGCATAGGTTTATCCAGCCCCATAATTGGTGCGTTATCATTCCATTCAGAAAACATGGATACATATTTACTGAAATTAGTAAGCAAGATATAATCTCCAAACTGATCCAGAGGTCTTCCTGTATAACGAGGCAACCAGTTTTTAACAATTTCATCTTTCGACTTCAGTCCTGCTTTAACAGGTGTTTCTACCTCTTTAATTTTTTTTGATTTCTCTACAACTGCTTCGTCTTTTTTTACGTCTTTTTCTTCGTTCATATATTTTTATTCCTTTTAATAATATAAGACATTATTTTCAAATTAACAAATTCCATTTAAGCTTAGCGTTAACAATGCTTTAAATCGATCCATGTTCTCAAAATAAAAATCTTATTGTTAAAAAAAATCCCTCCCGATTTACGGGAAGGATTTGATTTTGTTTTATGCGACCTGCAACTTTTTAAAGTCGGCCTTTTCAAATTTCTCCATCGCGTAATCGAGGTCGATGTGTAATTCCTTGACATCTTTCTGGGTTGGTGTATCGAACATTGCATCAAGCATAATTGCTTCACAAATCGATCTTAAACCACGTGCCCCAAGTTTATATTCCATTGCCTTATCTACAATAAAATCTAAAACATCTTCATCAAAAATCAACTTAACATCTTCATAATCGAAAAGCTTTTCATATTGTTTAGTTAACGCATTTTTAGGCGCTGTTAAAATATTTCTTAGCGTTTCTTTATCCAGCGGATTTAAGTGAGAAAGAACAGGAATACGACCAATAAGTTCAGGAATTAACCCAAATGATTTTAAATCCTGAGGTGTAATGTACTTGTAAAGGTTTTTAAGATCTAATACCGTATCATCTTTCTTCGTTTTAAAACCTACCGCCTGTGTACGTAAGCGGTTTGCAATTTTACGTTCGATGCCATCAAATGCTCCACCACAGATAAATAAAATGTTATTTGTATTTACTGGAATCATTTTCTGATCTGGATGTTTACGACCTCCCTGAGGTGGAACGTTTACAATTGTACCTTCTAAAATCTTCAACAATGCCTGCTGAACACCTTCGCCCGATACATCACGTGTAATGGACGGATTATCGCTTTTACGAGCAACTTTATCCACCTCATCAATATATACTATTCCACGTTCGGCAGCGGCAACATCATAATCTGCAGCCTGCAATAAGCGGGTTAATATACTTTCAACATCTTCACCAACATAACCAGCTTCAGTTAAAACGGTTGCATCGCAAATACAGAAAGGTACATGCAAAATTTTAGCAATTGTTTTAGCTAAAAGTGTTTTACCTGTTCCAGTTTCGCCAACCAGCATAATATTCGATTTTTCAATCTCAATCTCGTCTTTATCAATTTTTTGATTTAAACGTTTGTAGTGGTTGTAAACTGCTACCGATAAAACCTTTTTGGCATCATCCTGACCAATAACGTATTGATCAAGATGCTGCTTAATTTCAAGCGGCTTTAAAAGTGTTAATGTTGACTGAATACCTTTGCTATTTTTTGTACCCAATTCTTGAGCAAGCAATTGATTCGCCTGTGTAACGCATTTATCGCAGATAAACGCATCCATGCCTTCAATTAACATTAAAGTTTCATGCTTGCCCGAATGGCAGAATGAACAACGGGATTCTTTATTTTGTTTCGCCATTTTTTCTTGCGTTTCTCGATAATACTTCATCAATCATACCAAATCCTTTGGCTTCTTCAGCACTCATCCAGTAATCACGATCAGAAGCTTTTTCTACCCAATCATAAGTTTGACCAGAATGCTCTGAAATAATATCGTATAATTCTTTCTTCAATTTTAACATTTCTCTCAAGTTGATCTCCATATCAGAAGCAACACCTTGTGCACCTCCAGATGGTTGGTGAATCATTACTCTTGAGTGTGGCAAAGCGGAGCGTTTACCTTCTGCACCTGCAACCAATAAAACAGCGCCCATCGATGCTGCCATACCTGTACAAATTGTAGCCACATCTGGCTGAATGTACTGCATGGTATCGTAAATACCTAAACCTGCATAAACAGAACCACCTGGCGAGTTAATGTAAATCTGAATGTCTCTTTCTGCATCTGTTGATTGTAAAAACAACAATTGAGCTTGAATAATATTGGCATTCTGATCATAAATTGCATCACCTAAAAAGATGATACGATCCATCATTAATCTCGAAAAAACATCCATTTGAGCTACGTTCAACTGGCGTTCTTCTATAATATAAGGCGTCATGTTCTGAGGGTTCATATTAGCCTGTGCAATAAATTTATCTACATGTAAACCACCAATTCCCTGATGTTTAACGGCAAATTTCCTGAATTCTTGTGAATCTATGTTCATAGTCGTGTCTTGCGTTTGAAGTTTAGCTTATAGTTTCGAATAACTCATGGCTAAACAAGATTAAAATTTTAACTATTTTTTTCTATAGGTGGTTAATTTTCATGCCAATTTATCTATTTATCCTTTAATGTAAAGCAATTCTGTTGCGGAAATTAAAATCTTGCTTTTTAAAGATAAAACAAATTAAGAATAAGAATATCCGTAAGATATGCAATACTCAATAAATGAACAAATTAACCCAAAAAATAATTAAATTTTCCGTAGAAAGTCTGTATATAATAAGAGCAACCCATTGAGTTGCTCTTATTATATGAATATCTAAAAGACTGACATTTGGTCAGCCGTTGTGATTATTTTTTATCTAAAGCGATAAATTTATCGTAATCAATTGCTTTATCATCTAAAGTAACAATCGATTTGATTTGCTCGAAAGTTTTTAGCGCCTTTACTTCTTCGAAAGTGCGGTTAGCATTTTCTTTTTCTTGCAAAAACTGAACAGCATATTGTGCCAATTGATCTTCAGGAAGCGGACTTGGGCTGTACATTCTGAATTGAGCATCTAATTTAGCTTTAGCAGCGGCAACTACATCTTCGTATTTAATTTCGATGCTGTTATCTTTTATGATTTTGTTTTCGATTAAAGTCCATTTAAGGTTTTTAGCAAAATCATCATAACCTTCTGCCAATTCTTCATCAGTTAATTTTTCGTTTGTTGCTTTTAACCAACGACGTAAAAATTCATCAGGTAATTCAAAACTATGTTTTTCTAAAAGTTGCTCATAAATATCGTTCGATAATTTACGCTCAGCATCTTGTTTAAACATGCCTTCAACTTCTTCTGTAATTTTTTCTCTGAAACCAGCTTCGTCAGTTACTGTACCTTCGCCAAATAACTTATCAAAAAACTCCTGGTTTAAGTCTGATTCTTCTAAACGGTTAACATTTTTAACGACCAATTTGAAATCAGCTTTCAATTCTGTAGCAGCTTCTTCTGAGATATTTAAAGCTTTAGCAACTGCCGCAGCATCTTCAAGTGCTTTTTGAATATCGATAGTTACTTCAGCATCTTTCTTTAAACCAACTAACGATTTAAGAATTTTTTTATCTTTAATCTGATCTAAACGTAATGTTGCAGCGTTGGTAATACCACCTTCTAAAACAGAACCATCAGCATCTAGTTGAGTTAATTCGGCATATAAAACATCTTCCTCAGTAGACACTTCTGGATTAGTCATTTTGCCATAACTACGACGGATATTTTTGATACGATTTTCTAAAGTTTCTTTATCAGCCTTAATAACATACTGTATAAATTTATCTTTAGATGAAATATTAACATCAAAAGCAGGCGCTAAACCTAATTCGTAATCAAATTCGAATTCATCTGTGTTATCCCATTTAAATTCTCTTTCGTTATTAATTGCAGGTAACGGTTGACCCAAAATTTCTAATTTCTGCTCAGCGATGTAATTAGATAGCGTATCATTTAATAAATTATTAACTTCTTCTACCAAGATACTTTTGCCATACATTCTTTTAATGTGGGCCGCAGGCACCATTCCTTTACGGAAACCAGGCAATTGTGCTTTTTTTGCTTGATCTTTAATGGCTTTATCCACTTTACCAGTATAATCTGCAGGTGCGATTTTGATTTTTACAACAGCATTTAAGTTGCCGGTTTTTTCCTGTGTAATATTCATTTTCTTTTGAATCAGTGTTTTAAAAAACAAAACCGTTCCGATGTTTAAATCGAAACGGCCTTTATCTTATTGTGCGGAAGAAGGGACTCGAACCCCCACGCCGTGAAGCGCCAGATCCTAAGTCTGGTGCGGCTACCAATTACGCCACTTCCGCAGTTAGGATGTATTAAGGACTGCAAAGATAGAAATCAGAATCAATTTTCAAAAAATAATTGAAACATTTTCTGAATTATTTTACTCAATCGAAGCTAAGTCGCTAATCCTAAGCGAGAATAATTTTTAAAGCTTTACCATTGATACATCTACAAGATCAGGTCCGCCCTCTAAAGGATAGCCCGAAACCTTTTTTCCTTTTATCGTAACCTTCTTATCCAAATATGGATCCAGGCTAAAAGTACTTTTCAATGCGTAAGTTTTATTTTCGGTTTTTAACACATGGGTTCCGTATTGAAAGGTTGACATGCCCAGCTTTTGAATTGTTCCAGTTGCGGTAACCCGAGTGGCTGTATCTGAATCTTTCATTGATGTACAACTTGAAATAACTGCAACAAACAGAGAAAATATTAATATTTTTTTCATAATAGGTGATTTATGGGTATTACAATTTTAGTAAAAACAGCTCAATTTTAATAATAAAGTATTGCGTAAATTGAAGATCAAAATTTTATTGTCCCTTAATATCCGTAACTTCAATGAGTTCAGGGCCACCTTCTAATGGATAACCTGGTACTTTAGTCCCTTTGATAATAACTTGCCTATCCAGATAATTATCTAAATTTATACTTGTGCTTTTTATAGAATATACCTGTCCCCGCATTTTAATGCTGTGGCTGCCATATCTAAAGGGCGTTAAACCTAGTTTTTCAACTCTTCCCGTTAAAGTAATGGTTTTACCATTATCGGCTGCATTCATTATGCTACCGCAGCTTGATAAGGCTACAATGGCAAGCATTAACATTAATATTTTTTTCATAGTAACGGGGAACGAAATGATTTATGTATGTACAATTTACAAAATCAAAACGAATTAGGGCTAATAAAGTTCTTTCTGAAACTCGAAAAAATATTGAACAGCTTTTACTAAACGACTTCCATACCAACTAAACATTTCGCCATCTACAAGCATAATTTTAGCTTCGGGTAAAGCTTCCTGAATTTCTTCAATATGTTTTTCTTTGAAAGGATAAGGTTCTGAGGATAATAATATGAGCTGAGGATTTAGTGCTTCGAGCTTTTTTAGCGTAATTTCTGGATAACGTTCTGCATCAATTACATTCGTTATTCCATTGGATACTAAGACATCGTTAATAAAAGTATTTTTACCAGCAGCCATATAAGGTTTTCGCCAAATTAGATAGGCTGCCTTTTTATCGATCCTATTTTGAAGTGCAAGTGTTTTTAAATCGTTAAAACCAGCAGAAATTAGATGATTTAAGTAAGCAGCTTCTGGCGACCGATCGACTAACTCTCCTATGTCGCTAATGGCCTTCATGGCATCATCCAAGGTGAAAATATCGCTCATCCAAACTGGAAAAAACTGAGACAATTCTTCTATATCGCTTTGCGTATTTTCTTCTTTATTACCAATAATTAAATCGGGTTTTAAATCTTTAATTAAATCGATGTTAAGTTTTTTTGTTCCTCCAACCTTAGTCCGCTCAGCAAATTTTTCTATCGGATGGATACAAAACTTTGTTAAACCGATAATTTCTTTATCCAGCCCTAAGTCGAAAAGCAGTTCTGTTTGAGAAGGTACAATTGAAACAATTCTTTTGGGCGGAAAGTTAACGGTTACCTCCTGCCCCATTCCATCTGTAAAAGATTTTTGCATTTTACAAAGATAGTTGGTTAGTTGGTTAGTTGGTTAGTTGGTTAGTTGGTTAGTTGGTTAGTTGGTTAGTTGGTTAGTTGGTTAGATTTGAAAATCTTTCTATTTAATGGTTTAATCAAAGTGGCATTTTTTTTTACCAAAAAACTAAAAAACAAAACATCCAAAAAACTAAAAAACAAAACATCCAAAAAACTAAAAAACAATGTTTTAATCGTACTTTAAAGTATCAACAGCCTTTATTTTTGCTACACGATATGTTTGTAAACTTATGGTTATAACCGCGATGGCTATTATAAATATTGCAGATAATATAAATATTGTATAATCTATACTTGTTCTCAGTTCAAATTTTTGCAGCCATTTATCCATGATAAAATAAGCTATTGGTAAGGCAATAATTATGGCAAGTAATATTAGTTTAATAAAACTTTTCGAAAGCAAAATCATTAATTCATTAACAGATGCGCCTAAAATTTTCCGAATACTAACTTCTTTCATTCTCTGCGTGGTGCTAAATGATGATAAACCAAATAAACCCAAACATGATATAAAAATTGCCAATCCGCCGAAAAGATTTGCCAGCGTACTTAAAATTCTTTCTTTTTTCAATTTATCTTCATTCAGGCTATCAATAAATTTTATCTCTACAGGGAAATTTGGATTAATTTCTTTTATAACATCGCTAATCGTTTGAACGCTTTTAGTTAAGCTTTCTTTTGGATTTAAGCGGATCGTTATTACATCACTTATATCGGCAAATGCGATAACCATTGGAGGCACAATTTTACTTGGATTATCCCAAATAATATCCTCGAAAATGCCAATAACATTTCGCTTATCGCCTTGATAAGAAATGGTTTTTCCAACGGGATTATTTAATCTCATCAGCTTAAGTGCAGTTTTACTTAGTAATATGGCTGAAGTATCAGAAGCGAATTTCTCGCTAAAATCTCTCCCATAAAGTAGTTTGATGTTCGAAGTTTTCAGAAAATCGTATGTTGTAAAAATCTGATCGAAATCAATAAGCTTATCACTTTCGTTCATACCATCCCAAATCAAGCCTCTTGTTGTACTATTTTTGCTCGATAAACTTCCAGATGATTGTGCCACCGAAATAGCCGCATTACTGGAGAGTAGTTTACTTTTTAACAAATTGAATTTTTGATAAAGCATTCCTTCATGCGGAATTTCTATTAAACCGTTGGATTGGTATCCGATTGGCTTATTATTTATAAACTGAATTTGCTTGTAGATCGTAATTGTTGCAACAATAAGTATAATTGAAAAGCTAAATTGAATAATTACTAAAATCTGCCTAAATGTTAGCGAATAACCATTCGTAAAATTTAAGGTTTTTTTAAGTGCCTTAATTGCATTAAAACCCGACAGGTAAAAAGAAGGATAACTTCCAGAAATGATCCCCGTTGCGATAAATACACCACAAATTAAAATCCAGTTCGCTGGACTTAAATAGTTAAATACGATTTCAATATCCAATAATTGATTAAATTTTGGAAGGGCAAATTCTAAAAGAATAATGCTTACCAAAATGCTAATAAATGTTAGCATAAAAGATTCAATCATGAACTGAAAAATTAAATCGGTTCGTGTTGCACCCATTGTTTTCTTTACACCGATTTCTTTTCCCCTGCTCTGAGTGCTTGCGGTGGCTAAATTCATAAAATTAATGCAAGCTATCAGCAAAATCCCAAGAGATAACCCAACAAGCAATTGTACTTGTTTTATATTGCCACCATTACTTTTACCGTTAGCAAATTCTCCGTATAAATGCAATTTTGTTAAAGGATAAATAAATACTTCTTCTTTAGCATTTGGATAATGTTTACCTACATAGCCCTTTAATTTTAAATTAAAAGCATTAATATCTGTATGATCTCCCAGTTTAAGTAAAGTATAATAGTCATGGTTCCCCCAGTTTGGTTTTTTTGGCCAAACGTTTAAATTTTCATATAGTTTAAACGTTGTCAAAGTTTCGAAGCCGTAAGTAATATTGGTTGGCAGGTCCTTTATTACGCCTGTCACTTTTAATTCAGCTTGATTTTCGAAACGGATGTTTTGGTTAACAACGTCTGTTTTGCCAAATATTTTCCTTGCCGAACTTTCGGTTAAAATGATAGAGTTAGGTTCGTTAAGTGCATTAATTGAATTTCCACTGATGAATTTAAAATTGAAAAGCTTTAAAAAATCAGCATCAACATATCGATTATTTAGTTTTAAACTATTTTCTTTTGTTGAGATTAATCTTTTGTACAAATTAGTTACCCTTGAGCCGTCCAAAACTTCAGAGAAATCGCCTTTTAGCGATTCGAGCATAACATTTTGTGTCAAATCAATTGTTCTGGTGATATTTCCGTTCCCATCTTTAAAATTAATCATCGCCTGATATAGATTTTGGGAATTCCTATATTGTTTATCGTAGTTCCACTCGTATTGAGCGTATAGTATCAGTAATAAACATGACGCTAAACCAATAGCTAATCCTCCAATATTAATAAAAGTATAAACCTTATTTTTATAGAGATTTCTTATTGCAATTTTTAAGTTTAACCTGAACATTTTGAATGATTTTAAATGCTAGTCTAATTTATTTTAAAACATTTTCAACTCTGATGTCATCTTTAACAACGCCATCTGCAATATTTAAAATTCGGCTACCATATTCTGCATTTTTCTCAGAATGTGTAACCTGGATTATAGTAATACCATCTTCTTTATTTAATTTCTGAAAAAGCTGCATAATTTCTTCTGCCTGTGCCGATTGAAGATTACCAGTTGGCTCATCGGCTAAAATAATTGATGGTTGCGCCGCCAATGCTCTGGCAATACCGACTAATTGTTGTTGGCCGCCTGAAAGTTGATTAGGGAATAAGTCTTTTTTTGCAACGATGTTAAACCGATCTAACAAATTAGCAATTCTGCTTGCTCGTTCGGAACTACCAACCTTCTTATAAAGCAATGGCGCTTCAATGTTTTCGTAAACCGTCATCTCATCAATTAAGTGATAAGCCTGAAAAACGAAACCAATATGATTACGATAAAGCTCGATACGTTTACGTTCATTTAAACTGGTTACATTTTCGCCCATAAACTCATAATCGCCATAAGTTGGCTCTTCGAGCATCCCTAAAATATTCAAAAGCGTAGATTTTCCTGCTCCTGATGGTCCCATTATAGAAACAAATTCGCCTTGTTTTATGGTTGTAGTTACATGACGCAGAACGTAATGTTTAATGCCTTTGCTCGAATAGTATTTTTCTATGTTTTTTAGTTCTATCATTTTTTGAGTTTTACGTGGTAAGTTTTAAGTTATATGTATTAAAAACGTACAACTTAAAACGTATAATTTATTACTTATTCATATTTAAGTGCATCAATTGTATTTGCATTTGCTGCTTTAAAAGAGCGAAAGCTTACGGTAATTAAAGTAATCAGCATTGAGATTACCATTGCTAAAGCGAATGGCCAAATGCCCAAATCTATTCGGTAAGCAAAGCTGTTTAACCATTTAGACACGAACAAGTAAGCCAATGGCCAGGCTATTAAATTTGCTATGAAAACCATTAACAAAAACGAGCCGTTGAGCATTTTAACCAACTCGAAGGTAGATGCGCCCAATACTTTTCTAATGGCTACTTCTCGGGTTCTTTGCGTTGCTACAAATGAGATCAATCCAAATAATCCGATGAAGGAAATAAAAATAATTACGCCTGCAAAAACCTTAAACAAAACGCCCATTATAAGCTCACTTTCGTAATAACTATTAATGTTATCATTTACGAAATTTGAATCGAAAATACCATTAGGAAATGTATCGCTCCAAACCGCATTTATTTCCTTCATAGCCGGCATAATTTGTTTGCTATCTATTTTTATAGCAACATTCCAATAATCACGTTTGCCAGGAAAGATTGCAAGTCCGGAGATATTTTCTTTTAATGATTTATCATTATAGTCTTTTACCACTCCCGTAATTGCGACTACATTCCCACTTGCATTTATAACCTTACCTAAAGCATCTTCAGGCTTTAGGATATTCATTTTTTTAAGAAAGGTTTCGTTAACCACGCAGCCATTGGCCGTATCGCTTTTAGCAAATATTTTACCAGCAATAATTTTTAGATCAAAGAGTTTGAAGTAATTCTCATCTGATCTAACAGTTCGAAGTTCAAAATCTTTATTCTTTACACCGTTGTAAGTAAAATCAGTTGAATTTACATTAGAAGATAATGGAGGTGATTGGCAAAAGCTTAATATTTCAACACCTGGAATCTGCAAAACCCGCTCTTTAAAGGTATTAACTTTCATTTTGCTTAAGCTATCTCCTGGAATACCAACCATGGCAACTGCATTTGAGTTAAAACCTAAGGATTTTCCCTGTACATATGCCATTTGCCTGATGATCACTAAAGTTCCGATAATTAAGATTACTGTTATTGAAAACTGAACAACAACCAAAATTTTCCGGAGGCTTAAGCCGTTTCCATTTAATGCAATTTTATTTTTTATAGCAAGTGCTACATTAAAATCTGAAATAATCAAAGCGGGATAAAAACCTGCAAGAAAGGCTACAAATACAGCTAAAAGCCCCATAAATAAAAATATTACCGGCTGTCCGAAAAGACTAAATTGAACCTGACCTTTAAAAAGATTTTGCATTGGTGGGATTGCCAGTTCAGTAAGGACGCCAGCAATTAATAGAGCCATTAAACTTACCGCAAAAGTTTCTGTTAAAAACTGAGCGATTAATTGCTTACGTCTGCTTCCCATAACTTTGCGAACACCAACTTCTTTAGAACGATTTACGGATTGTGCCGTACTTAAATTTATGAAATTGATACAGGCTGTTAGTATCAGAAATAACCCGATTATCGCCAAACCATAAATTTTATTTTCACCAATCGTTGAATCAGCAAAATTGTCGTACCGTTCGCTAAAGTGGATGGCTCTTAGCGGTTGAAGGATATTGGTTTGGTTACCGGCAATTTTTTCAATTGGGTAATATTTTTTATTAAATTTATCTAATGTTGATTCAATATCAACAGGTGTTAAGCCATCTTTCAACAATACGTAACTTGATGAACTGGAATTTACCGAATCCCAGTTTACGTTGTCTCGGCCATAATAAGTCACATAACTAACCACGATTCCAAGCGGAAAACTACTATTTTGAGGCATATCCTGTATTACACCAGTTACTCTTAAATTAACACGAGTACCCATTGCAATTGTTTTACCAACCGCGTTTTCTATCGTTCCAAAAAATTTAATGGCATAGGCTTTTGTAAGTACAACTGTATTTGGTTCGGAAAGCGCTTGACGAGCTTTACCTTGCTCCCACCTGATGTCTTGAAAAACCTCAAAAAAATCGGGATCAGCATAATAAACTGGCTCCTGAGTTTTAATAATTTCACGACCTGTTTTATCATTTACATGAAAAATATCTCCACGTTTTACAATAGAACCTACTTTTTCAAATCCTGCAATCTCATTCCTGGCTGCCGCCATAAAAGGTATCGGAACACCGGCAGAATAATCGTCAAAAGCATTGTATTTCCAATTGGTTACAACTCTAAAAATTCTATCCTCATTTTTAAACCCTTCATCAAAACTTAGTTGGTACCTGATGAAAATAAAAATCAAAATACAACTTGCCATCCCGATAGATAAACCAAGTACATTGATCAGCGTATAACCTTTATTTTTCCAAAGATTTCGCCAGGCGATTTTTAAGTTTAATTTGAACATATTTGGGTTATTGGTTATGTGTTACCTGTTACGAGTCCATACTTTCAACTGGTAACCCGCAACTGTTAACTCGCTTTTATTCATATTTAAGTGCATCAATTGTATTTGCCTTTGCTGCTTTAAAAGAGCGGAAGCTTACGGTAATTAAAGTAATCAGCATTGAGATTACCATAGCTAAAGCGAATGGCCAAATACTCAAATCTATCCGATAGGTAAAAGTTGATAACCATTTTGACACGAATAAATAAGCTAGCGGCCAGGCTACTAAATTCGCAATGAAAACCATCAGTAAAAATGAACCATTTAGCATTTTAACCAACTCTAAAGTAGTTGCACCTAATACTTTTCTAATGGCTACTTCTCGGGTTCTTTGCGTTGCTACAAATGATATCAGTCCAAATAATCCGATGAAGGAAATAAAAATAATTACTCCTGCAAAAACCTTAAACAATACGCCCATTACACGTTCTGTTTCGTAGTACTTGCTAATATCATCATCAACAAATGATGAGGAGTAAAAATTTTCCGGGTAGGTTTCGTTCCAGATTTTCTCAATTTGCGGCATGATCGACAGTATTTGTTTGCTGTCCATTTTAACTGCCAGGTTTTTATAATTTTCTTTAATAGAAGTAATCACTATAGGTGAAATTGGTTCGTGCAAACTTAAATTATTAAAATCTTTCACTACACCAACTATTGTCCCAGTTTTACCCCAAATGGTCATTTTCTTACCTAGCGCCTCATTAAAATCGACCACATTAAGTTTTCTTAACAGGGTTTCATTTACTACTATTTCTTTAAGGGTATCACTTTTAGAAAATCCTTTGCCGGCTGCAAAAGTTAAACTAAATGTTTTAAAATAATTTTCGTCGGCAAGTTTTGTATTTGCCTGGAAACTTGCCTTTTCTGTTCCATTATATCTGAAATTGCTTTCATTATTATTAGATGATGATGGTGGATTTCGACAAAAACTTGTAAATAACACCCCAGGAATTTTGGAAATTCTTTCTTGCAAAATCTGATATTTCATTACGCTTAAACTATCGTTACGAACACTTACCAATGCTATTGCTGATGGATTAAATCCTAATGGTTTTTCTCGCATGTAGTTCATTTGTTTTAACACCACTAGCGTACCAATTATTAAAATTACTGTAATTGAAAACTGAACCACAACCAGAATTTTGCGCAAGCTTAGGCCGCCTGCATTTGCCGTAATTTTATTTTTAATGGCTAAAGCAGGACTAAATCCCGACATAACCATTGCAGGGTAAAACCCAGCCAAGAAACTTACCACAAGCACCAAACCAACCATAAAAACAAGAATACTTGGATTACTGATGATGCTGAAAGAAATGTCGTCATGAAACAGGCTTTTCATACCAGGCAATGCAACTTCGGTTAAAACACAGGCAAAAAGTAATGCAAATACACTTATGGTTAATGTTTCGGTTAGAAATTGAACAATTAATTGTTTCCTTAAACTGCCCATTACTTTACGTACGCCAACTTCTTTACTCCTACTTACCGCTTGCGCAGTTGCCAAATTAATAAAGTTGATACAAGCCGTTAGCAGTAAGAAAGCGCCTATGATTGCCAAACCATAAAGTTCTTTTTTTGGCATTGTCTTATTCGCAAAGTTGCCAAGATTTTCGTTGTAATGAATATCGCTTAAAGCCTGAAAGCCATTTTGTTCTTTAAACGCTAAATCTTTATGGAAATATTTTTCAGAGAATTTAGGCAGTATGCTAGCCACTTCTTCAATTGAAACACCTTTTTTCAACATGAAATAACATTCATCGTTTGATGATGTAGATCCCCATTCTTTAAAATTAGGGCCGTTGTAATTTTTAAAGGTTTGATAAGAAACAATTATGTTTAATGGAAAAGAGGTGTTTTCGGGTATGTCCTGCAAAATACCAGTAACGGTAAAATCTTCTCTGTTTTGAAAATTGATGGTTTTACCAAGGGCAATGTTCCAATTTCCAAAAAGTTTAGTGGCCATATCTTTTGATAAAACAACCGTGTTTGGCTGGCTTAATGATTGAAGAGGATTACCTTGTAACCATTCGAAATTCATAATTTGAAAAAACTCTGGCTCAGCATAAAAAACATCTTCCAAACTTTTTATGCGGTCTTTTCCAGCAGCATCTTTAACCTTTATTATTCCACCGTCTTGACGAATGGCGGCGACTTTTTCTATTTGGTTTTTGAAATCATTTCTTAACGCTGCAGGCGCGGGTTGCGGTACCCCTTGCGATTCCTCAAATCCATCGGAAGTGGTCCAATTGGTTGTTAATCGATAAATTCTATCTTCATTTTTAAAACCTTCATCAAAACTCATTTGATAACGAATAAAGATGAAAATCAAAATACAGCTCGCCATCCCGATAGATAAGCCGAGGATATTGATGAATGTATAGCCCTTGTTTTTCCAAAGGTTTCGCCAGGCGATTTTTAAGTTTAATTTGAACATATTTGGGTTATTGGTTATGTGTTACCTGTTACGAGCCCATTACACTGGTAACCCGCAACTGTTAACTCGGTTCTATTCATATTTAAGTGCATCAACAGGATTTGCTTTTGCGGTTTTGTAAGCCTGAAAACTTACTGTAATTAATGCCATGATTAAAGTTCCGAGGGCAGCGAGTGGCATAATCCACCAGCTGAATTCGGTATGATATTCAAAATTATTCAGCCATTTTCCCATAGCCAAATAACTAATAGGAACTGCGATTACAATTGCCACTATAATCATCTTTATAAAAGAAAGGGATAATAATTGCATCAAATTTACAACAGAGGCACCAAGCACTTTGCGTACGCCAAATTCTTTAGTTCGTTGTTCGGCACTGTAAGCAACCAAGCCAAATAAACCCAAACACGAAACGAAAATTGCCAGTCCGCCGAAGAGATTAGAAAGAATACCTAAGGTTTTCTCAGCTTTATATTTCTCCTGATATAATGAGTTTACGAAAGTAACTTCGATGGGGTATGCAGGATTAATTGCCTTGGTAATTTTACCGATTGTTTCGATATTACTTTGCAAGCTGTTTGCACTGTTGAGGCGCATGGTAATGGTGCCAGTTTGTCTTAAATTTATAAAAACAACTTGTGGATTGTTAGATTTATAAGGCGAATCCCACACGTAATCATCAAACACACCAACAATATGTGCGTTTGTACCAAAAAGCGTTACTTTTTTACCGATTGGATTTTTGTAGCCAAATACTTTAACCGCCGATGCGCTTACTATAACAGCACTGGTATCTGAAGCGAAGCTCTTCGAAAAATCTCTTCCCTGCAGTAATTTTATGCCATTGGTTTTAATAAAATCATAGGATGTAGCAACCTGATTAAACATCACTGTATTTTCGGGTTTAGTCATTCCATCCCACTTAATATCCATAAAATTTCGACCACGATGAGAAAGACTAACTGACGATTGATACATAGAAGTAACAGCGCCAGATTTTAGTATTTGCGTTTTAAATAAATCGAATTTGTTTTTTAATTCGCCATCCTGAGGGATTTCGACTAAAGTATTTACATCAAAACCAACTGGTTTATTTTTTATGTATTGAATTTGGCGATAGATAACCAAAGTTGAGATAATGAGGATGATGGCAAAGCAAAATTGCCCGATCACTAACACTTGCCTTAAGCTGATATTTAAAAATCCTTTTGAAGTAATTTTTCTTTTTAAAGTTTGAATTGGATTAAAGGCTGATAAATAAAAAGCTGGATAACTGCCCGCAATTAATCCTGTGGCTAACACGATGCCTAAAATACCAACCCAGCTTGCCGCATTGAAGTAAGAAATGCCCAAATTGATATTTAGGAGCGCATTAAATGCAGGCAACGAAAGTTCTAATAGTGCAATTGCAAGTATAACGGCAACTAAGGTTAGCACCATCGATTCGGTTAAAAACTGGAGAATTAGTGAAATACGATTTGCACCAATGGTTTTTTTGATACCAACTTCCTTTGCTCTTTTCTCTGATTTGGCCGTAGCCATATTCATAAAATTGATGCAGGCAATCAATAAAATCCCAAATGCTAAACCCACAAAAAGATAGATTTGTTCAATATCGCCACCAGCAGGTTTACCATTTTCAAACTTCCCAAATAAATGCAGTTTGTTGGCTTGATATAAAAAATGTGGCTGTGATTGTGAATTCTGTGGTGTATTTGTTTTTACTAAAGCCTCAATTTTACGATTTACCAAATCAATATTTGCATCTGGATTTAGAGATACCATGGTTACGAAACTATAATTATTCCAATTCAAATCTTTAGCACTACCATCAACAATTTCGTAAAACGACCATGGCATTAAAAAATCAAAACGATTAGAACTATTTTCTGGCAAATCTTTTATTACGCCAGTTATTGTTAGGTTTTCCTGATCCTGATAACGTACAGATTTATTTAAAACATCGGTTGTGCCGAACAACGTTTTTGCTGTACTTTCTGTTAAAATAACCGAAAGTGGATTTTGAAGCGCTGTTTCTGCATTGCCCGAAATGAACTTATAATCGTACATTTTAAGGATATCAGGTTCTGCAAATTTCGAATCTTTTTTATAGCTGTTTTCTCCGTTGGCAATTAAGCTTCTTTTGCCATAATCCATTCGGGCGACATATTTCACCTCCGGCAAATTCTGTTTCAATAGTGGCGCGAGAGCTGTTGTAGTGCCATTAAATGTTGCAGCAATTTTATTTCCTTCGCCAGGTACGTTGGTCATCGCTACAAAAACATTTGCTGAATTTTTAGCCTGTTTATCGAAATTCCACTCGTAAGAAACATACAACAACAGCATTAAACAAGCTGCAAGACCAATAGCCAAACCAATTACATTAATGAAAGAAGAAGTTTTATTCTTCCAAAGGTTTCGCAAAGCGATTTTTAAGTTTAATCTGAACATATTTTGAGTTTTACGTGGTAAGTTTTAAGTTGTACGTTTTAAACCTATAACTTAAAACGTATAACTTATTACCAACTATTATTCGTATTTCAAAGCATCGACAGGATTAGCTTTAACAGCTTTTTTAGCCTGAATGCTCACGGTAATGATGGTTAATAAAATGGTTATTGTAGCGCTCATTACAAATGGCAGCACTGGCAAATCGATTCGGTAAGCAAAGGTTTCAAGCCATTTTTTGGTAAGGATGTAGGCAACTGGCCACGATATAACATTGGCTAAAAGAACCATAATTAAGAACGAACGATTAATTAGTTTGAAGATTTGAACATCGCTTGCACCTAAAATTTTACGAACGGCTATCTCTTTTATTCTACCATTTGTAATGTATTTTGCAAAGGCAAACAAACCTAATATGGCGATGAAAATGGTAAGCAATGCGGCGGCAAAAAATACCGATTGTAGTTGTTCTTGTTTTTTGAAGAGTTTTCCGTAAAGCTCATCTAAAAATTCGTACCTGAAATCTTCTCCATCTTTAGGATTTATTTGAGGCCATTGCGATTTTAAAGCGGCCAAAGCCGAAGCCATTTTGTTTTCCTCAATCTTCAGCATGATCTGTAGTTTCGGATTTCCACAAGGATTTTTGATTGAATAAATAGTCGGCTGAACAAGGCTTTCAAATCCCTGTGCCTTAAAATCTTTAATTACACCTACAATTTTGTAATCGGTATTACAGCCTTTAATTGTTTTCCCAACTGGATTTTTCATTCCATATTTGGCCACTGCACTTTCATTAATTACTGCAGAATTTACGGTATCGGTACTGAATGATGATGAGAAAAAGCGACCTTGTTTCAGCTTAATATCCAGCGTTTCGAAGTAATCAAAATCTACATCAACAAAATCAATACTGGCTTGCACCCCCTCAAAAGTGTAACCATTTGAACCATTTTCTGCACCATCTGGAACATCGGTTGCCACAGTTGCAGCTTTTATTCCATCGATTTTTAAAATCTTATCCCTAATTGGAGCAAATTTATCAGGTTTATTGAAGTAGGTAATATTTTTAATGTAAACCACCTGATTTGCTGTAAAGCCCAAATCTTGAGTGCGCATATATTTCAATTGAGAATTGATTATCAGCAAACCAATAATAAAAATTACGGCAATGCTAAACTGAAAAACCAATAATCCGTTTCTTAACCATGAACTTTGTTTGCTGGTAGAGAAATTACCTTTAAGCACCAAAGCGGGCTTAAATCCCGATAAAACCAAAGATGGATAGGTACCAGCGATTATGGTTATCAAACATAAAACGAGTGGCAACTGCCAAAACAGATTATTTTCAATTGTCCAGATGGATAGATTGATCTGGAAAAGATTATTGAAATACGGCAAAGCCAGTTCAGCCAAAATTAGGGCAAGAATCGTAGCTACAAAGCATTGTATAAATATCTCTGCAAGAAATTGTGTAGTCAGCTGAAAACGATATGCACCCATCACTTTTTTAACGCCAACTTCTTTTGCTCTTTTTGTCGCTTGTGCAATGCTCAGATTTGTAAAATTGATACATGCTATAACCAGAATCAAAATTCCTAATACGGAAAGGGCTAATAAAATTTTATATGGTGCATCATTACCAGCTTTAGGTCTTAAATGTAAGTTTGAAAGCGGATCTAGAAATGTGGAAATACTTTTTATTTCTTCAATTGTTTTCTGGTCGGTTTCGCCTTTTAATAACTCTTTTCTGTAAAGGTCTGTTATTTTTTGCTCCAGATTTACAACATCAGTTCCTGGTTTAACCTGAATGTATGTGTTATAGTTATTATAACCATAATTTTCACCTTTACCCAATTCGCTTGCTACAGATAAGGCATCAAAAGTTATATTTGAATGCGAATCATTTACAATCGAGCCAGTTATCATTCCTGTTTGACCAGAAGTACTACTTCCCATGCTTACCATTTCTGGTTTTTCATCTTTTTTATTTGGAAAAAGCACCGTCATACCTTCTTTATTTATATAAAAAAAGAACTCACTTTCTCCATTTGGTTTTTGCAAACCTGTGCTCGGATTAAGATTGAGCATTGCAGCCGCCTCGTAATCCGAATACATAAAGTTTTTAATAAACGTTGTTTTACCCTTGTTTTTTAAAGCCAACTCAAAAGTTCCATTTTTGGTAATGCCAGCCCGCACAACCTCAGGAAAGTTCTGCTTAATGGCTTTTGCAAAAGGTGGAGACGTATAATTCGTTTTAAAATCAGGATATATTCTCCCTACTACATAAATATTATTGTAATTCGGATTGGATTTATCGAAACTGGTTTCGTAAGTAAAATACATTACAACTAAAATAAAAGCAGCCAAAGCAATGGCTAAACCACCAACATTGATTGATGTTATACCTCTGTTTCTCCACAGATTTCGCAACGCGATTTTTAAGTTAAGTCTGAACATATTTGGGTTATTGGTTATGTGTTACCTGTTACGAGCCCAGACTTTCAACTGGTAACCCGCAACTGCTAACTCGATTCTATTCATATTTCAAAGCATCAACAGGGTTAGCTTTTGCCACTTTTATCGATTGTATGCTGACCGTTAACACGGCTATTAAAACAGATAAGGTAATGGCTACTAAAAACGGAATGGCCGAAATTGATATCCGATATTCGTAACCAGAAAGCCACTTATTAATAATAATATAGGCTACAGGAAATGCTATTAAATTTGCAATAGCTACTAGTTTGATAAAATCTTTATTCAATAGGGTGAGGATATTACCTGTACTGGCTCCTAAAACTTTACGAATACTGATTTCTTTTTTACGTTGTTCGGCCATAAAAAGCGCTAAGCCTAATAATCCTAAACAAGAAATGAAGATTGCAAAGCCGCCAAACCAGTTTGAAAGCGTTCCTAAAAGTTTTTCACTTTTAAATTTTTTCTCAAAATTATCACTAACAAACCTTATATCTGCAGGGTAAGCTGGATTCAACTTTTTAACTTCACTTGTTATCATATTTACCGATGAGCTAATATTTTGCTTATCGTTTAATCTTAAAATTAAAAAGGTTGCTCTACTCGGATTTTGAGCAATTAGAAGCGGCTGAGGTTTTTGATAAGCCGATTCCATTACATAATCTTTCATTACCCCGATAATGCGAAGTGGCTGATCCCAATCAATTAACTTACCTACTGGATTTTTCATTCCCATAACTTTAACCAGCGCCTCGTTTACCAATACATTGCTTGTATCAACAAAATCTTTTGAAAAATCACGCCCATCCAAAATCTCCATTCCAGTAGTTTTTGCTAAATCAAGATCTGTGAACCTAAAGTTTACCAGAATTTTATCTGCTGGATCTTTACCAGGCCAGTTAACTCCATAAGTATTATTACCTCCAGCGGTTAAAGAGTTACTATATTCGGTTACGCTTGTAACTGCACCCGATTTCAATAGTTCATTTTTGAGCACTTCTCTCTTTCCTTTTGCAGCTAATTCTCCAGTAATCGGGATTTGAATTAAATTTGCTCTATCGTAACCAATAGGTTTGTTTTTAATAAAATTAAGTTGCTGATAAATAACAGCAGTACAAACGATTAAACAAGCTGCAAATACAAACTGGAAAACAACTAAAAATTTACGAATTGAAAGCGAAGAACCACCACCCAATTTGAAACCCTTTAATACTTTTACCGGATCGAATGACGAAAGATAAAATGCTGGATAACTGCCTGCAACAATACCCGTTAGTAAGGTAAGTCCTAAAAAAACAGACCAAAACTGCCATTCTTTGTAATCTATTTGAAGCGTTATGCCCAACAAATTATTAAAATAAGGCAAACTCACCTCAATTAAAACAAAAGCAACTAACATACTTAATGTAGTAAGCAAAATAGATTCGAACATAAATTGGCCTATAAGATTTTTTCTTGAAGAACCTATCGCCTTACGCACGCCTACTTCTCTCGATCTTTTCTCTGATTTTGCAGTAGAAAGATTCATAAAGTTTACACAAGCAATTAGAAGTATGCAAAATGCAAGCAAGAAAAATATTCTTAACTGATCTATTCTACCGCCAACATTTTTTCCGTTTTCAAATTTTTCGTACAGATGCCATTTAGAAAGTGGATGTATAAACGGTTCGCCATTAGCGTCTTTATCATGGGCTTTAATCATCCCATGAAGCTGATTATTAACCTTATCAAAAAATGAATTATCCTGAAGTTGAAGAAATATCATACAAAAATTGTTTCCCCAGCCACTATCTTTTATCCATGGATTTAATTTTTCATATAAATTCCACGAAAGGAGATAATCTATTTCTAAGGTGCTGTTTTTTGGTCTGTCTTCAATAACACCTTCTACTTTTAAGCTTTGATTATTGTCCAACTTAACCACTTTATTTATTGGATCTTCGCTGCCAAAAAGATTTTTAGCAATGGTTTCAGATAAGATTACACCATCAGGATTTTTAAGAAACGTAGAAGGATTTCCTTTCAAAACCTTGTAATCAAACATTTTCAGGAAATCGGGATCGGCAAAGCTCGCACTTGCCTTAAAATTATTCTGATTGTAAGTAAGCAACTGCAATTCTGGATAAGATAGTCGACTAACTTTAGCAACACCAGGAACTTTCGCTTTTATATCATCCTGTAACTTTCCAGGAAAAGCCATAAAACTAAATGTTTCTTTTGCTGTTTTCTGGTTATTGTACATTACGTACGTTTTGTCGTAATCAGTAAATTGCTTATCGTAACCATATTCATAAGCAACATATAAAAGTAAAACCATGCAGCTGGCTAAACCAATAGCCAATCCACCCAAATTAATCAGGGTAAATCCTTTATTTCTCCAAAGGTTTCGCAAAGCGATTTTTAAGTTAAGTTTGAACATATTTCGAGTATTAAGTAGTAAGTTTTAAGTCGTACGTTTTAAACTTAAAACGTAAAACTTACAACCATTCTTTATTCATATTTAAGTGCATCAACAGGGTTAGCCTTCGCAACTTTTACCGATTGTATGCTTACAGTTAGCACGGCAATAATTACAGAAATGCCAGCCGCGACAACAAATGGCCAGGCCGAAATTGAAACGCGATACTCGAATGCAGAAAGCCATTTATTAATGATGACATAAGCCAATGGAAAGGCAATAATATTTGCTATAGCCACCAGTTTTATAAAATCTTTATTTAAAAGCGTAAGGATATTTGCTGTGCTGGCCCCTAAAACTTTACGGATACTGATTTCTTTTTTGCGTTGCTCGGCCATGAAAAGAGCTAAACCTAATAAACCTAAACAAGAAATGAAAATAGCAAAACCACCAAACCAGTTTGACAGCGTTCCTAAAAGTTTTTCATCTTGAAATTTCACTTCGAAAGATTCATTTACAAACTTTCTGTTAACAGGATAGTTAGGCTCCATTTGATTTACCAGCTCATCTATTTTGGCTAATGATGAACTGATATTTTGATTTGGACTTAAGCGAGCGATAATCATACTTGCATTATCTTTTGTATTTAGATAAAAAATCATAGGTGCTACTTTTTGATAAGCACTTTCTACAACAAAATCTTTAACCACGCCAACATTCGTTAATCTATTACCCCAAAAATCAATTACGGCACCTATTGGATTTTTCAAACCCATCATTTTTACTGCCGATTCATTTAGCATTACACTATTCGTATCGTTTAAAAATTTAGGAGAAAACTCTCTCCCACTGATTATTTCTGTACCGATAGTTTCGGCAAAATCATAACCAATTCCTCTGTGATTAAAGGAAACTAGCTCATTTGGATTTTTGCCTTCCCATTCGATATTTGTAGTATTATTTCCACCCTCGGTAAAATCTGAACTAAAAAAAGTTACATTAGTTACAGCGCCCGATTTTAATAACTGAGTTTTAAGAAGTTCTAATTTGTTCTGATCTCGTAATTTTCCATCAACTGCAATTTGAAGTAAATTTGATTGGTTATATCCGATAGGTTTGTTTTTGATATAATTAAGTTGCTGATAGATAACTACCGTGCAAATAATTAAACAAGCAGCAAAAACGAATTGCCCTACTACCAAAATCTTCCTTACCGAAACCGACGAATCTGTTTTAATCTTGAAGCCTTTTAATACTTTAAGTGGCTCAAAAGATGAAAGATATAATGCAGGATAACTTCCAGCAACGAAACCCGTAAAAATCATCAGGCCGAAAAGAAGTAGCCAAAAAGCACTGTTATTATAATTGATAATAAGCTTAATATTCAGTAGATTATTGAAATATGGCAAACTCACTTCAACCAAGATAAAGGCTAAGACAGTAGCAATAAATGTAATCAGCATCGACTCTAGGAAAAATTGGCTCACTAAAGATTTACGTGTTGAACCAATTGCTTTACGCACACTAACTTCTTTAGCCCTACGCTCAGAACGTGCAGTTGATAAATTCATGAAGTTTACACAAGCGATTAGTAGTATGCAAAAGGCTAGCAGTAAAAATATTTTAAGCTGGTCTATTTTACCACCGATCGACTTTCCATTTTCGAAATCGCCGTACAAATGCCATTTAGTTAAAGGATGAAGCATAGCATCTGCTGTAATTTCTTTATTATGCCTTTTATAAATTCCTTTTATATCGTTGTTTGCCTTAGTAAAATCGCTATTATCTTTTAATTGCACCAGGGTAAGACACATGTTATTTCCCCAATTGTCTTCCTTTGCCCAGTTTTCTCTTTTAACAAATAATTCCCATGGCATTATACAATCGAACTTGATACTGCTATTGGCTGGCGCATCATCCATTACGGCTTCCACTATTAAAACATCTTGATTTTCTAACTTTATGGTTTTATTAATTGGATCTTCATTACCAAATAATTTTTCTGCGAAAGATTTAGTGAGGATAACGGTATTAATATCTTTTAAAACCTTTGAGGGGTTTCCTTTGATAAATTTATAATCTAATATTTTAAGAAAATTTTGATCGGCAAACACAATTTTACTCCCGATTTTATTTTCTCCGACAGTGATTAAATTTAGCCTTGGATAGGTTGAATGCGAAGCATATTTAACACCTGGAAATTTCTCTTGTAAATCACGAGCCATCACATTGGGTGTCCACGACCAACTAAATGTTTTGCCATTAGCAACAACGCTTTGATAAACTACATAAGTTTTTTCGTTGTTTTTAAATTGCTTATCATAGCTCCATTCGTAGGCTACATATAAAAGCAAAATCATGCAACTAGCCAAACCAATGGCCAATCCTCCTATATTGATAAGAGAAAATCCTTTATTTTTCCAAAGGTTTCGCAATGCGATTTTTAAATTTAATTTGAACATAGGGTGTAGGGTTTAAGGTATAAGGTTTAGGGCGTCGGCCTTACGCCTTAAACCTCTAAGCTTTTACCTTTAAAAAGCGCCTTATCCGAATCTCCCTATCCAGGAAGATTCGATTGGCTATCATTAAACTAAAACTAAATTTTACTCGATCAAAGTTTTTGAACTTTGGTCTTTGAGCTTTCAGCTCTAAATCTTTATATCAATTCCTCGTTTCTGCTTTTATTTATCTTTTCAGAAATCACGTGACCATCTTTGAGGTTGATGATTCTGTTTGAAAAACTTGCGTCGTGACTTGAGTGTGTTACCATTACGATTGTAGTTCCAGTTTCGTTTAACTCGCAAAGCAATTCCATAACTTCGTTACCATGAGAACTATCCAAGTTACCTGTAGGTTCATCGGCTAAAACCAACTTTGGTTTGGTAACCAAAGCCCTTGCCACGGCCACACGTTGCTGCTGACCGCCAGAAAGCTGCTGTGGAAAGTGACCGCTACGGTTTACGATGTTCATCCTTTCGATGATTTCATTAACCAGTTTTTTGCGTTCTCCAGCAGGAACCTTATTATAAATCAATGGCAATTCGATGTTTTCGAAAACAGTTAACTCATCAATTAAGTTGAAATTCTGAAAAACGAAACCCATATTTCTTTTACGGAAATTAGAACGTTCTCTGTCGTTTAAGGTTAACAATTCGGTGTCAATAAACTTATAGCTACCGCTTTCAGGTTTATCTAACAAACCCATTACGTTTAACAAAGTTGATTTTCCACAACCAGATGGCCCCATTATGGAAACAAATTCACCTTCTTTTACATGAAAGTTAATTCCATTAAGTGCAGTAGTTTCTACTTCTTCAGTTTTGTAAACTTTTTCTAATTTTTCGATCTTTATCATTGTTGAAGTTATTTTACGGTCAGCTGTATATTTGCTTTTTGTCCCTTTTCCATTTTGATTTCAAACTCTTTTTCGCCAAGTGTTTTATGGTAAAGTTTAAAAGTATATACACCTGGTTCAAGCTGTATTTCTGTATTTGTTGATTTTAATGAAATATTAAATTTCAATTCTTCTCCCTGCACCAGATCAATATTATCTAATAGATCTGTATTACCCTGCATTTTAAATATTGCTAATGCTTTAGTTTGCTTGGCGTCTTTTGCCGATTTGCACCAAATATTCATTTCGTAGGCTATTCCGTTTTTACTGTCTTTCAAGTTTGCTTCTCTCTTGAAGATTCCCTGCCCATTTGCAAAGAATATCAAACAAATAAGAGAAATTGTACAGAAGGTTTTTTTCATTTTATTTATTTATCTGTACCTGGTCAAACTGATTAAATTGATCGTAAGATGAGGTAATAACTTCATCGCCTTTGGCCAAACCTTCTAATATTTCGTAATACAAGTAATTTTTTCTTCCGATTTTAACGTTTTTCTTAATTGCTTTACCATTGTTTACCACAAACACCCACGAACCACCTGTACTTTGGAAAAACTGACCTTGTGCAAGGAGCAACGATTTGCTGTTATCAGATAAAGTTAACTTTGTTTGTAACGATAAGCCACGACGCAAACCTTCTGGTGCTGGTATTTTGAAAACCATTTCTACCTGAAATTGACCAGCTGTAACCTCGGGAATTACTTTGCTAACTGTTAAATCGTAGGTTTTACCATTGAATTCGCAAGTAGCAGTCTGTCCTTCTTTAACTCTATTTATATAATATTCATCAACACCAGCCTGCAACTTATAACCTTGCAAAACATCAATTTTTCCTATCATTTCGTTTGAATTGTATGATTTACCAGTTACAGGATCGTAAGAAGAAAGCTTTCCAGAAACAGGCGCTTTTATCGTCATGTTTTCGATGTTTTTACGGATCATTTCTAAACTTTCGTTCATTTGTCCCATCGATTGATCGATTTGCGCCAGCTGCATTTTTCTACTCTGATTTTCTTGATTTATTGCCTGACGAACGATTTTCAGCTTACCCTGATAATATTCGTAATCCTGACTGGACTTATTAAATTCCTGTAGCGTTATTACTTTTTTAAGATACAAGCTACTATCTAATCGATATTGACGGGTTGCGGTACGTAAGTTATTTTCCACATCCAAAACATCTTGATTCAAAATTCTTTGATTTTGCTCTAAATCCAATCTTGATTTGCGTAACTGATTAATTTGCTCTGTAGCAGCAGTTTGCTGTGAAGTATAGCCCAGCATTGCATTCGAATTTGCAATTCTAAGTAAAGGAGTTCCTTTAACCACTGATGCGCCATTTTCGGTAAAAATTTCTGCAACTGTGCCACCTTCCGATGAACTTACGATAACAGATGTTAAAGGAACAACACTGGCATTTAACAAAACAACATCTTCGAAATCGCCATATTCTACTTTACTAATGGTTAATTTATCGGCATCGGCACTATATGTTTTCTTTAATGATAGAGTATAGCCATAAATTACAACTGCTATGAAAGCAATTGCTCCACCTATTATAATCAAGGTTTTAGTGCTAAATCTTTTCTTGTCTATTTTCTTATCCATTGTTCGGTTGTACTGTTTGGTTTGCTTAATATCCAAGCTTGTGCCAAAAGCCCAAAACACAATTAAAATACTAACTATCAGATATTTAAAAGTTTTTATATTTTTTTAATGTTCATTATCGAACAGTTTATGTGCGAGAGCGGACAGTTTAGTTATTTTTGGAGAAAGAACCTCACCCCATTATCCCTCTCCTTGAAGAGAGGGAGCGAAGAGCAGAAAAAAGCAAAGTATAAGTTGTCGAATTGGTTCAAACCACCTAATCGAAATTTCCCTCTCTTCAAGTAGAGGGAGAGCACAAAAGAACAAATACTTTTACCTTTATAGGGTGAGGCATTTTAGAAAAAAATGGAAAACTACGGAGATGAACTTTTCAAGGGAGCAAACCATAAACTCTTTGAGTTTTCTAAGGTATTGAGGAAAACTCAAACTGATGCAGAAGCAATAGTTTGGCGAAGTTTGAGGAACAAAAATATTTTAGGTTTTAAATTTCGAAGACAGCATCCTTTGGATAAATATATTGCAGATTTCTATTCTCATGAGGCTAAATTAATTATTGAAATTGATGGTGGAATTCATAATCAAGTAGATAACATAGAATATGATAAAAACAGAAGTTATGAATTAGAGGAACTTGGAATAAAAGTATTAAGATTTACAAATGAAGAGGTAAACGAAAGTTTGGGGATGGTTATGGATGTGATTAGAGGAAATTTGCAGAAATAAAAAAACCTCACCCCTTTATCCCCTCTCCTAGAAGAGAGGGGGCGAAGAGCAGAGAAAAGCAAGGTGGATAGAAAATTTAATTCAAACCACCTAACCACCGTTTCCCTCTCCTAGAAGAGAGGGGGCGAAGAGCAGAGAAAAGCAAGGTGGATAGAAAATTTAATTCAAACCATCTAACCACCGTTTCCCTCTCTTCAAGGAGAGGGGGCGAAGAGCAGAGAAAAGCAAGGTGGATAGAAAATTAATTCAAACCACCTAACCAGCGTTTCCCTCTCCTTGAAGAGAGGGGGCGAAGAGCAGAGAAAAGCAAGGTGGATAGAAAATTTAATTCAAACCACCTAACCGTTTCCCTCTCCTAGAAGAGAGGGGGCGAAGAGCAGAGAAAAGCAAGGTGGATAGAAAATTTAATTCAAACCATCTAACCACCGTTTCCCTCTCTTCAAGGAGGGGGATAACACAAATAACAAATACTTCTTCCTTTAATTGGATGAGGTTTTTAAAATTTAAATTCATGTTAGACGCCACAGTTTTAATTATTGATGATGACGACGACATTCTGTTGAGTGCTCGTTTGTTCCTTAAACAGCAGGTAAAACAGGTTATTACTTGCAAATCGCCGAAAGAAATTAACGTTCTGCTAAGTAAAAACGAGGTTGATATTATTCTTTTGGATATGAATTACCAGAAAGGTGCAAGCGATGGACGCGAGGGTTTGTACTGGTTAGAACACATTTTATCAATCGATAAAGATTATGTTGTAATTTTAATGACAGCCTTTGGAAATGTTGAGCTCGCCGTTAAAGCGATTAAGAAAGGTGCAACTGATTTTATTCTTAAACCCTGGGAAAATGAAAAGCTTTTCGCAACTATTTCTGCAGCTTCAAAACTGAGAGAATCGAATAGAAAAGTGAAGAAATTAGAGAAAATTCATTCTTCATTACAAAAAGACCTAACTCGGGGTTTTGAAAATATTGTTGGGCAGGCAGAAGGAATTAAACAGCTTCAAACTACTCTTTTAAAAGTTGCTCCAACAGATGCCAATGTTCTTATCTTAGGCGAAAATGGTACTGGAAAGCAGGTTTTTGCTTATGAAATTCATGGAAATTCGCAACGAAAAAATCAGGTTTTCATGCATGTAGATTTAGGCTCATTAAATGAAAATTTATTCGAAAGCGAGCTTTTTGGCTACGCAAAAGGTGCTTTTACTGATGCTAAAGAAGATAAACCTGGTAGGTTTGAACTTGCTGATGGCGGAACAATATTTTTAGATGAGATTGGAAATTTAACCCTACCTCTGCAAGCCAAGCTTTTAAGTGTTTTGCAAAATAGAACAGTAACACGTTTAGGCGAAAGCAAAGAAAGAAAAGTTAATGTTCGTTTAATTACGGCAACGAATATGCCACTAAATGAAATGGTGGCTAAAAATACATTCAGACAGGATTTACTTTTCCGTATTAACACAGTTGAGCTTTTGCTACCACCTTTACGCAAACGAGGGACAGATATTTTATTGCTTGCTAATCATTTTATGCAGGTTTTTAGTTCGAAATATCATAAAGAAAACCGAAGTTTAAGCAATAAAGCAAAGGATATGCTTTTAAGTTATAAATGGCCTGGAAATGTTAGAGAACTACAGCACGTTTTAGAGCGGGCAGTAATTATGAGCGATGGTAACGAAATCACTGAAGAAGATTTACAGCTTAGTCCGCAGCGATTTGCACAAAATAATACCATGCCCGATGAAATGGCACTTGGCGATATGGAGAAAATGATGGTGCAAAAAGCTATAGATAAACACAAAGGAAATATATCGAAAGCAGCCGCAGAATTGGGCTTAACCAGAGCAGCTTTATATAGGAGGATAGAAAAATTCGGAATTTAATTAAGGTAAGCGGTAAATGGTTTAAGGCGTAAGGTTAAAACGCATTAAGCCCTGCCCTAAACCCTAAACCTTTTGCCCAACACCTTTAAAACATGTTTTACAAACGCTTTACTTTTCGTTTAATATCAAGGTTGCTCGTTATTAACTTGCTTGCCTATCTCCTATTTTACCTTATCCAAAATACGCAACTTTGGTTTACCATTATCGGTGTAACCTTGGTTTTATTGGGCACCATTATTTCGCTTTATTACTACATTAACGAAATCCGTTCGGATATAAAACGTTTTATTTTAGCCGTTAAAACCCGCGATCATACTTTAAATTTCAAAAATAAAACCACTAAAGGCAGCTTCCCAGAATTGTATGAATCATTTGGCGATATTCTCCAGGTGCACAAACAAATTCGTTTGGAGCAAGAGGCGATGTTTCAGCTCATTAAAACCATTTTAGAACAAGTTCCTGTTGGCGTAATTGTAGTTAATAATACTACTCCTGAAAGCGAAAATGAAGAAATCGCTTTTTTTAATCAGGCGGCATCTAATCTTTTGAGTGTTCCAGCCTATAAATATTGGCATCGCTTAAAGCAACATTTGCCAATTTTCGCAAATGAAATTGAACAAATCGCTAACGGAGGCAAAAGATTTTTAGAACTCAAAATTCAGGATAAACTGATTCAACTTTCTACAGAGGTTATTCCGCTAAATCTTTACGGAAAGAATTACACCATTATTAGTTTCCAAAATATTAAGGATGAAATTGAACAGAAGGAAACAGAGGCATGGAATAGGTTAATTGGTGTTATTTCTCATGAAATTTTAAATTCAATTACCCCGATCAGTTCTTTGTCTGATACAATTAACAGCATGGTAACCGACAAAGAAAATCTGGATTTGGATGAAATGGAAGACTTAAAAACAGCCCTTCAAACCATTAAACGTCGCTCATCTGGCCTTTTAGATTTTGTTAAAGATTATCGTTTAATTGCAGAATTACCAACACCAAGCCTCGAATCGCATACCATAGGCGAAATATTGAAGCACATTAAAGTGCTAATGCAGCCTTTTGCAAAAGTTAAAAATGTAGTTTTGGATGTTGAACAAACTTCATCAAAAATTACGGTTCAATTAGATTTAAAACTGATAGAGCAAGTACTGATTAACCTAATTACGAACGGGATTTACGCTGTCGAAGAAAATGAAAGTCCTCATATTTCTGTAAGTTATCGATTAGAAAACACCAAACTTTATATAGATGTAACCGACAATGGAAAAGGTATCGATGCCGCAGATTTAGAAAAAATTTTCGTTCCGTTTTACACTACACGTAAAAATGGCTCGGGCATTGGTTTAACGATTAGTCGCAACATTATGAAAATGCATCGCGGTAGTATTGAAGTTTTTTCCGAACCTCATCAACAAACAACTTTTTCGTTGATGTTTAATTATGTCTAATAAAAATCAATCAAAATTTATGCGAAAAATTTATTTTGTTAGTGCTGCAAATTTCGACACATACGCAGTTTATCAATTTACTTTAAATCATTTGAATGTTTTATTAACCAAATAATTCAAACAAAAACTATTTTAAGCGCTTTTATTTATGTGGATACATCAAATACAAGCATGAAAACAGTTATAATATCGAACAGACTACCCGTTAAAATCATTGAAAAAGACAACGAGTACATTTTTATTCCGAGCGAGGGTGGCCTCGCAACAGGACTTGGAGATGTTTACAAAACTGGCAACTCTATATGGATTGGCTGGCCAGGCATCGAAGTCCCAGAAGAACGACAACAAGAAGTAATAGACAAACTTAGCGACCTCAATCTCTACCCTGTATTTCTAACTCAAGACGAGATCAATCTTTACTACGAGGGCTTTTCAAACGAAGTTTTATGGCCCGTATTTCATTATTTAGTTACTTACGCCCATTACGAACAGAGTTATTGGGATTGTTATAAATCAGTAAACGAAAAGTTTGCGGCGGCAGCTTTGAAAGTTCTTTCTAAAAAAGATAAAATATGGATACAGGATTACCAATTATTACTTTTATCAGGTATTTTACGCGATAAACTACCAGAATCAACAATCGGTTTTTTCCAACATATTCCTTTCCCATCATACGAAATTTTCAGGTTAATTCCATGGCGAGTTGAACTGCTGAACGGAATGCTTGGCGCAGATTTAATTGGTTTTCATACTTATGATGATGTACGCCATTTCTTAAGTACGGCAACCAGGTTACTTCCTGTAAATTCATCGGCCAATATTTTAAATAGTAACGAAAGGCAAATTGTTGTCGAGGCTTTTCCAATGGGAATAGATTTTGAAAAATTTTCGAACTTAACAGCCTTCAACGATGTACAGCGGGAGGTAGAATATTTCAGAGCTGGAAAAGAAGATATGAAAGTAATTCTTTCTATCGATAGATTGGATTATAGTAAAGGAATTTTAGAACGTTTGAAAGCACTGGAATTGCTTCTGCAAACCCACCCCGAATATATCAATAAAATTGAGCTATATATGATTGTGGTTCCATCGAGAGATACGGTTCCGCAATACCGCGATTTAAGAGAACAAATTGACCAGTTTGTTGGAAATTTGAATGCCAGATATCGCTCCATTAACTGGATTCCAGTTAATTATTTTTATCGTTCCTTTCCAATTGAAGTTTTATCGGCCCTATATTCAACTTCGGATATATGCTTAGTTACACCAATGCGTGACGGAATGAATTTGGTGAGTAAGGAATATGTTGCCAGTCGGAATAACAACGATGGGGTGCTTATTTTAAGTGAAATGGCAGGTGCTTCGAAAGAATTAACCGATGCCATAATTGTAAACCCAAATAATATGGGCGACATTATGGAGGCTATTGTTATGGCGCTAAAAATGCCTTTAGAAGAACAACAAATCCGCATGAAAGCCATGCGGGATATTGTAGAAAAATTCAATGTTAAACATTGGGTTAATAATTTTATTTTAAGACTAAACGAAGTGAAAGATTCACAACATTCATTACTTACCAAACATGCCGTTAATTTAATTAACGAAAATATAACAAAGCGATACCATGAAACCGATAAAAGGGTTTTATTTTTAGATTACGATGGGACATTAGTTGATTTCGCTGGCAATATCGATGATGCATCTCCAGACGAAGAGCTTTACAGCTTAATTGAAAAACTTACGGCCGATGCATCAAATAGTGTGGTTATCATCAGTGGAAGAAGAAACGAAACTTTAGAAAACTGGTTCGGGCATTTAAAAGTTGATTTAATTGCAGAACATGGTGCATGGCAAAAAGCGCATGGCGATAAATGGAATTGTTTACCGCTTTTAACCGACCAATGGAAGCAGGAAATGAAAGCTATTTTAGAAACTTACACAGATAGAACGCCTGGCTCTTTTATCGAAGAGAAAAGTTTCTCATTAGTTTGGCACTACCGCAAAGCGGAAGAAGGTTTAGGCGATTTACGAGCTAACGAGATCGTGAGTCATTTAAAGATTTTAGCTGCTGACAAGGGTTTGCAGCTTATGCCAGGAAACAAAGTCATCGAATTTAAAAACATGGAAGTGAATAAGGGAAAAGCAGCTTTAAACTGGCTCTACGGTAAACGCCCTGATTTTATTTTGGCTTTAGGCGATGACCATACCGACGAAGATATTTTTAAAGCCTTACCAGATGATGCTTTTACTATTAAAGTTGGAAATAATATTTCAGAAGCCAAATATTACCTTAATGACTATAATGAAGTAAGGAAATTGCTTTGGAGTTTGGTTAAGGAAGATTTTGCAGGAAGAGATTAAAATATTGTCTCGTTTCGTGTCTAAAATAATGTTTCGTGGGGACACGAACCATGGCGTAGAAGAAATTAATTGTAACCCATCGTCATTTCGACAAGCTCAATGTGACATACTATTGCATCCTCGGTTCCTGTCCTCACGAATCGAAACAATAATTAAATAATGTTCGTGAGGAAACGAAACCATGGCATCAGGAAATTAATTTTAAACCCATCGTCATTTCGACAAGCTCAATGTGACAATTATTGCATAATCGGTTCGTGTCCTCACTAATCGAAATGAGAATTAAAATAATGGTTCGTGAGGATACGAACCATGATGTAGAAAAAATTAATTTTTACCCACCGTGATTTCGACAAGCTCAATGTGACATACTATTGCATCCTCGGTTCCTGTCCTCACGAATCGAAACAATAATTAAATAATGTTCGTGAGGAAACGAAACCATGGCATCAGGAAATTATTTTTTAACCCATCTTCATTTCGACAAGCTCAATGTGACAATTATTGCATCATCGGTTCGTGTCCTCACGAATCGAAACAAGAATTAAATAATGGTTCGTAAGGACACGAACCATGGCATAGATTAAGAAATTAATTTTTAACCCATCGTCATTTCGACAAGCTCAATGTGACATAACTATTGTATCCTCGGTTCGTGTCCTCACGAATCGAAATGAGAATTAAAATAATGTTTCGTGGGGACACGAACCATGGCGTAGAAGAAATTAATTTTTAACCCATCGTCATTTCGACAAGCTCAATGTGACACAACTATTGCATCCTCGGTTCGTGGCCTCACGAATCGAAACAATAATTAAATAATGGTTCGTGAGGACACGAACCATGACGTAGAAAAAATTAATTTTTACCCATCGTCATTTCAACAAGCTCAATGTGACACAACTATTGCATCCTCGGTTCGTGTCCTCACAAATCGAAACAAGAATTAAAACAATGGTTCGTGAGGACACGAACCATGGCATAGACGAAATTAATCTTTAACCCATCGTCATTTCGACAAGCTCAATGTGACAATTATTGCATCATCGGTTCGTGTCCTCACGAATCGAAACAAGAATTAAATAATGGTTCGTAAGGACACGAACCATGGCATAGATTAAGAAATTAATTTTTAACCCATCGTCATTTCGACAAGCTCAATGTGACAATTATTGCATCCTCGGTTCGTGGCCTCACGAATCGAAACAATAATTAAATAATGGTTCATGAGGAAACGAAACCATGGCATAGACGAAATTAATCTTAACCCATCGTCATTTCGACAAGCTCAATGTGACATAACTATTGTATCCTCGGTTCGTGTCCTCACGTATCTTAAATAATGGTTCATGAGGACACGAACCTTGGATTATAACATGTGACAACTTATTATAAATTTTAATTACAAAAAGATCGGTCTATCCAATTTAATTGCGATGCGATAAGCGGCATTCATTAAACCAACATGGCTATACGCCTGCGGAAAATTACCCCACTGACTACCAGTTTCAGCATCAACATCTTCGCTAAAAAGTAACAAGTGATTGCAATATTTAATGATATTTTCAAACTCTTTAATTGCTTCATCAACTCTCCCAACACAAGCCAAGGCCTCAACATACCAAAAAGCGCAAATCAAAAATGTGGTTTTCGGCTTACCAAAATCATCGGCATGTAAATAGCGGTAAAACAATCCATGCTCTGTTTTAAGTTCGTTTTCTAAAGCAATTAAGTGGTCTTTTGCCCGATCTGATGCAGGATCTAAATACCCCATCATAATTAACTGCAAAGTACTCGCATCTAAATGCTTGCTTCCCACTGCATTAGTATAAACTTTTCTCTCTGGGTCGTAACAAGCCTCGATATGCGCTGCAGCTTTATCAATTAAAACCTGTGCCCGCTCTTCAAAATCCTTGTTTCCAATGGTTTTAGCCATTTTTAATGCGGCATGTGCTCCTGCCCATTGAAACAAATTACTATAACAGTGCACATTTGCAATATTTCTGAATTCCCAAATGCCTGCATCTTTTTCGTCAATCGTTCGTTCGATTTTAGAAAGCACACTTTCAATCCATTTTACCGAATCGCTACGCTCTGAAAACACAAAACGATGGTCGGTATAGAGTGGCAACATCGAAATTAAAACCTGTCCATAAATATCATTTTGGATATGCTCGAAAGCCTGGTTTCCAATTCTAATGGGCTGTTCGCCTTTGTAACCTTCTAAATGGTCTAATGTTGTCTCAACAATTTGTCTTTCACCAGCAATGCCGTATAAAGGTTGATATCGTTCATCTTCAGCATAAGAAATATCGGATAAGTAATTAAAGTACTTTTCCATTTCTTCAAAATGACCGATATGGTTTAACGAGGTAAGCACATAATGCGAATCTCTTAACCAACAATATCGGTAATCCCAGTTTCGCGTACTTCCTGGAAATTCTGGTAAACTGGTTGTACTGGCAGCGATAAATGCACCTGTATCTTCATATTGATGGATTTTTAACACCAAGGCCGAACGAATTACGAAAGGTTGATAGAAACCAGCGATTGAGGAATGTTTAATCCACAATCTCCAATAAGCAATCGTTTCACGAAGAAAATTCTCAGCTGTACTTACTATTGGTGCTTCTAAGTTTTCACCATAAGTCATGATGAGATATTTCGCTTCGTTTAATACAAACGCTTTTTCATCGAGAATGTAGGTTAGCGAAACGTTTGTACTCAACCGAATATTTTCATCACAACCATGATAATCGATGTGATTACTACCTCTACTAGCTCGCATTTTATTTTTTCCATAATCACAAACTGGTTCACATTTAATGGTAATTCTTGGATTTCCCTCCAAAGGTTCAATCTTTCTGATGAACATCAGTGGTTTAAAATACCTTTCGTATAAATGAAAGCGAGGAGCAAAATCAGTTATCCGATATTTGCCATCAGCAGCAGCAATTTCTGTCCTTAAAACATTAGTGTTTTCTATATAATATTGCGTCGAAGTGTACTCACCTTGCGGTAAAATTGAAAATTCGCCTCCTTTTTTCTTGTCCAATAAGCTTCCAAAAACGAAAGGACTATCGAAACGTGGCCAGCAAAGCCATGAGATATCTGTATTTTTATTTACGTGTGCTAAAAATGCACAATTTCCTATTATTCCTGTCTGATAAAGGTGTCGTTCGGCCATAAACTCATTTTTGTGTTTATTTACTAACAAGAGAATGCCAAAAATGTTGGAGCGAAGGAGGATTTAACGGAGGATTATCGTGATGCATGGAACAAGCCGTTGTAGAATAAGCCTCATTGAAGTGAAAATATTTTTTTTTTGCAGCAACTTTGAATATGCTGTCATTCTGAGGAACGAAGAATCTGCAACCGATGAAACAGATTCCTAGTGCCTCGGATTGACAGAAGTTAAAAATATTGCAACGAAAAGCAGGGCTGCGATCGGCAATGAAAAGCTAAACGTTCACTTTCAAAAAACCTCTTTATGTTAAAGCAGTTATTTGGCTAAGTATCTTAATCTCTATCCTTAATGTGATGCATGAAACAAGCCGTTGGTGAATAAGCCTGATTGAAGTGGAAATATTTTTTTTGCACAAGCTTGAAACAATGTCATTCTGAGGAACGAAGAATCTGCAACCGATGAAACAAATTCCTCGTGCCTCGGATTGACAGAAATGGTTGTACTTTTTACCAAATCAAAAAAAAAGCCAGTTTGAAAGAATCCAAACTGGCCTAGTTAATGATAATGATTATCTTAAATTACTGTTCCGCTTGGTAAAATAGCGCCTTTTTTAACAACTACGATACCATCTTTAACAGCGTAAAGTTCATGGTCGCCGTCTTCTAAATGCGGACCGCCGTTAATTTTTACATCGTTACCGATACGACAGTTTTTATCTATAATTGCGTTGTTTATGTAACAACGATCGCCAATACCTATTAGGGAATTTCCTTTATTGGTTTCGGATTGGATTTCCTCTAAAGTTTGATAACGATCGCTACCCATAATATAAGCGTTGGTTACCACAGTATGTTTACCGATGCGGGCACGAATACCTAAAACAGCGTGTTCTACCCTACTTGCTTGTACAATACAGCCTTCAGCAATAATTGCTTTTTCTAAAGTTGTACCCGAAATTTTCGATGGTGGCAACATCCTTGCTCTAGTAAAAATAGTATGGTTGCTATCAAACATATTAAACTTTGGAATTTCATCTGTTAAACCTAAGTTCGCCTCAAAGAATGATGAAATATTACCAATGTCAGTCCAATAGCCTTCGTATTGATAACTCAATACCCTGCTTTGTTCAATTGCTCTGGGTAAAATTTCTTTACCAAAATCTTTCTCCTCCTCGTTCTCATTTAAAATATTGATTAAATATTCTCTGTTAAAAACGTAGATACCCATTGAGGCTAAGAAATTACGCCCTTCACCCTGCATTTCTGCACCAGTATCTGAAACCCAATCTTCTAAACCTGTTTTAGGTTTCTCGATGAATGAAGTAATCATATTTTCATCATCGGCTTTCAAAATACCAAAATCGGTAGCATCTTTTGCCGTAACTGGGATTGTGGCAATGGTAATTTCTGCATTTGCCTCGATATGCTTCTCAATCATATCTTTGAAATCCATCTGGTACAATTGATCACCAGAAAGAATTAAGATGTAATCGAACTCGTGCGAAACAATGTGGTGCATACATTGACGCACCGCATCTGCAGTTCCTTGAAACCAGCCAGCGTTTTGAACCGTTTGCTCTGCGGCAAGAATATCAACAAAAGCCGTACTAAAATGGCTAAAGTGATACGTATTTTTAATGTGTTTATTTAGGGATGCTGAATTAAACTGTGTTAGCACAAACATACGGTGGATGCCAGAATTGAGGCAATTTGAAATTGGGATGTCTACCAACCGATACTTACCAGCTATTGGAACGGCTGGTTTTGAGCGTGTTTGTGTAAGTGGCGATAATCTAGAGCCCTGGCCACCGCCAAGGATAACGCCTAAAACTTTGTCAGTCATGTTTAAGCTTATTTTAATATTTGGTATAATTCTATGTAATTCGTTGCTGCTTTATCCCAAGAATGGTCAATTTTCATCATTGTTTTTCTAACAGCTTTAAAAGCTTTTTTATCATTATATAATTCTACAGCTCGATTTATGGCATGGGTAACATCCCAAATGCTGGTTTGGTCGTGGCAAATACCAAAACCCCCATCGCCAATATCAATTACTGTGTCTTTTAAACCGCCAACTCTACGTACAATCGGAACCGTTCCATAACGTAAAGCATAAAGTTGATTTAAACCACAAGGTTCTACCCTCGATGGCATTAAAAGGAAATCTGCACTGGCATAAATCTCGTGCGAAACCTGCTCATTATAACCAATGTAAGTATTATATTTCCCTTCAAAAACGCCTTTTAACTGATTCAACCTTCCCTCAACCCAACTATCGCCAGACCCTAAAACCAATATGTTTATGTTATCACCATGTTGTTGTAAAGCGGTGTAAAAAATATCAGGAAGCAAATCAGCTCCTTTTTCATCAACCAATCTGCCTATAAAAGTGAAGAGTGGTTTCGAAGAATCTAATTGAAAAACATCACAAAGTGCCTTTTTGTTTGCGGCTTTTCCTGCTTCAACTGTTTTTAAATTGTAACTTTTACCAAGCATTGGATCTGTTTCGGGGTTCCAAACTTCACTATCAATTCCATTTAAAATACCCGAAGATTTCCAACGCTCCTGTCTTAGCAAGCTTTCTAAGCCACGGGCATTATTCATCATTTCTTCTAAATAACTTGGCGATACAGTTGTTACTCGCCATGCACATTTAATTGCAGCAGCTAAAGCATTTATCGCATCTTCCCAACCCAGTAAACCACCTTTCCACAAATCAAAAGCCGGTAAATAATATAATTTATCCCAGCCAAACTGGCCTTGGTATTGGGCATTGTGGATGGTTAAAACTGTAGGAACTTTGCTTATATTTTGATATTTTAAACAGTTGGCAACCATGAAAGGAACTAAACCAGTATGATGATCGTGACAATGAATTACATCTGGGCGATGCTCCCATTGCGCAATCCAATCTAATGTTGCAATTTGAAAAGCTACAAAACGCTCGGTATCATCGGTATAGCCGTAAACATTAGGCCTATCCGTTAGTCCTTGAATGTGAACTAAGTATAAATCAAATCCAAGTTTATTAGTCTTTTCTCTTAATACTCTATATTGAAAATGATGATTTCCATAGTTCGACCACGCATCATAGGCAACTTCAAACTCACTTTCGCGGATAAATTTTGTATCGTAAGCAGGCACAACCACTTTGGCAATGTGCCCTATTTTATTTTGATATTTAGGTAAAGCCCCAACCACATCAGCTAATCCGCCAACTTTTGCAGCAGGGTAACATTCGGCGCTTATATGTATAATTTCCATCAAATATTTGGTGTAGATAACTTCGTTAAGTTAGTAATTGTTTTCTGATTTGGAAATAATTCAAAATTTATTTTTGGGAATAGATTTTCCCGCAGATTTAGAAGATTATCGCAAATTAAAGTCACTCAGGTTGTTAATTGAATCATGATTTTTTGAAAGTTAAAGCCCCATGCTTTTCGGAGATTGCAGTCCTGCTTTCCGTTCAAATCTTTTTAACTTCTGTCATTCCGAGGCACGACGAATCTGTTTCATCGGTTGCAGATTCTTCGTTCCTCAGAATGACGGGATATTCAAGGTTGCTGCAAAAAAAGTATTTCCACTTCAATCAGGCTTATCGAACAAAAGTCTGTTCCAAACAAATTGCCTAACCTTTTCAAATTTAACTTCTGCGAAAATCAACGTAATCTGCGGGAGATCATTAAAACAAAAACCGCTAAGCTTTCGCTAGCGGTTTTTAACAACAAAACAAATAAATGTGGTTTAGGTTAATTATTAATACTCTGCAGCAATAATTTCATAGAAATCTCTGATCGGTTGAAACTGTGGATGTAAGGAAACAACATCTCCAAAAACTAATAAAGCTGGAGCTGTTATTTTTTTATCTTCAACCAACTCTGCAATAGTATCTACAATGCCGATAACAATTTTTTCTTCAGGCGTAGATCCATTTTGGATAATAGCAACTGGTAATAAACCTTTACTTTCAGCCTGAAAAATAGCTGCGATTTCTTTTACCTTTTCAATACCGTTTAAAACTACGATTGTTGCTTTTGTCTTAGCCGCGACGTATAGATCTTCAGAAATTTCGCCTTTAGAATTTGTACCAGTTACGGCCCAAAAGCTTTCGCTTAAATCTTTATAAATCATTGGTATTTTTTGCAAACTTGGCGCACCAGTTGCACTAGATATACCAGGAATAATTTCAGTTGGAATGCTGTAAGATTCTGCAGCATCAATTTCTTCGTAACCTTTGGCAAAAAAGAAAGAGTCGCCGCTTTTTAAACGAACTACATGACCGTAGTTTAAAGCATAGTCAATGATTAATTTATTCACTGCATCTTGCGAGAAATCTTCATCATCAGTACGTTTACCTACGTAAACTTTCGGAATACCATCTGGAGCATGACATAGTAAAGCTTCGTTCACATTTGCATCATACAAAACAACATCAGCTGTTTTTAATGCTTTAACACCTTTTAAACTAAATAAATCAGGGTCGCCAGGACCAGCACCTATTAGTGTAATTTTTGGTTCAATGTTCGCTTTTTCTACTTTATTTAAAATCATGACAGAAAATATTAGCTCGTTTTTATTTTTATTAATTATTCAAATATACAAAGTCTATAGAAATTGTAGTAATTTATTTTAAAATATTTTTTTATTATCGCTTACCGTCATTGCGAAGTGCGAAGTAACCTTGATGCGATCGCTAATATTTAACCCACAGTCGTAAGATTGCTTCGTGCCTCGCAATGACGACTCCACTTGACTTTGTGTCATTCTGAGTGCAACGAAGAATCTTAAGGCGATCGCTAACATTTAATCCACAGTTTTAAGATTTGCTTCGTGCCTCGCAATGACGACTCCACTTGACTTTGTGTCATTCTGAGTGCAACGAAGAATCTTAAGGCGATCGCTAATATTTAACCCACAGTTGTAAGATTGCTTCGTGCTTCGCAATGACGACTCCACTTGACTTGTCATTCTGAGCGCAACGGGGAATCTTAAGGAGATCTCTAATATTTAACCCACAGTTGTAAGATTGCTTCGTGCCTCGCTATGACGACTCCACTTGACTTTGTGTTATTCTGAGTGTAATGAAGCATCTGCAACCTAAGATCACAAACTTGATTTGTTCCACTACAGTTTTGTGGATTATCAACGAAAGTACTCTATCGCTTGCGGATTCTTCACTTTATTCAGAATGACAGAAACAGCTAGAAATTTCAAAGTTCTATTATCAATAGAAATCAATGTTTTCCTTAAATTGATTAAACAAAAAAGTCTTAGCGAGATGCTAAGACTAGAATACATACGATCTATATTAACTACTTACAAGGCACTTCTACAAAAGTAAACTTCCCTGCCGCGTAGTTAATGGGCTTGCCTTTTACAAAGTAAGACTTACCTAAAGTTGTTTCAATTTGAGCAACACCCATAATTAACTTACCATCCTTCTTTAAAAAAGCCAAGGGATTGGTAAAAGCTTTCGTGCTGTCTGTTCCTGTATTAAATCGATAATCAACCAAAAGCGTATCGCCATGAAACTTACCATCTATTTTACCATTGTTTTGAGGTTTATCTCCATATTTAATTAACATTGAGCCTGTGACTTTACCAGATGCCATTGTTTTTAATATCATTGCAGCGCTATCTTTTTCAAACGAAGAGGCGTAACAGGTTTCACTAATCAGCGAATCTACCTTTGCAGTCTCAGCCTTTTTATCGGATGAATTGCAGGCGTAAACAAATGGAAAGGCAGCAAAAACGAGGTAAATAATTTTATTCTTCATGCTTTAATTTTTTGGGATTAATACTTATTTAAATATAAAAATATGATGAAATGTTTTCATCATTTCCATAAAGAAAACTTACAATAAAATATTATTCTCTGGCGTAATTGCAGCTGGCAAGTCAGTTTCATCCAACATATCTCTCATATCAATTTCTATTGTTCTGGAGATATTAGTAATCGGGACATCGTTTGCACTACCCTCAAATGGATTTGTTGAGCTCTCCCCCACCACATCCAAAGTATTGAAAACCCAGGTTAACAATAAAGCAAATGGAATATTTAGCCAAATAGAATAGCCCTCTATTAAAGTTCCATTCCCTAATTTATTAAAGTCGTTTAACAACCCATACGGAACCAGAAAAACAAAAAGGTTAAGCATAATACTAGCGATAGACGAGAAATGACGTGGATAAGGAAAGTTTTTGATTCGCTCGGCCTTGCCTTGATTATCATAAAAATTAGAAATTCCTGTCTGAAGTGACTGCAATTGTAAATCAGATAAATTACTCTCAGCAGCCAACTTATTTATATGAGCCGATTGTAAGGCCATTATTTGCGTTGCTTTATTTTTCTTCGTCAGAATATAAGCCAACTCATCAGTTGATAAATATTTAGCCAAAACATTTTCTATTTTATCTGTTTTCTCTGCAATATGATAATTACGGGCGTACTCAACATTCCTCCAATCATTCATATTTTCCCAGGTGCGAGCTTCTCTCAATTGAAAACGCAATGCCGTTAACCATGCGAAATGACGGTAGAAAATAATCTGCACATCTTGCGATTTATTTTTTGAAGATAAAAAATCTCGGATCATCACGCCGAAAGAACGGCTTACATTTATAATACCACCATAAATTTGACGTGCCTCCCACAAACGGCCATAACTTGCATTATTTTTAAAGCCGATTATAAAGGAAATTGCAGTACCTAAAAGCGCCACAGGAACCCAGGATATAGACAGAAAAGTAAAGCCGCAAAAATGATAAAGTATGGTGGGAATTACAGCGAGTATTGTTAAACGATAAATATCGCGACGAGTCCACAGGATAAACTCTTTTAAAGAATATTTCTTTCCAGCATGCATAAAAAAGCAGTTTTAGTTTGGGATGTTATTTGTGGGATGGGCGAAGATAGAAAAATTTGATTGAGGATTGTTAGACAAACTTTAATAGCACAATTTACTACGTAAAATAAACCTGGTTGAAGTGGAAATACTTTTTGTTGCAGTGCCCTTAAATAAAGCTGTCATTACAACCGATGAAACAGATGCTTCGTGCATCAGCATGACAAAAGTTTACAAAAAGATTGTAACGAAAAACGGGGCTATCGTAACCGATGCCCCGCTGAAATTGCTTTCCTCTAAATTAAAAATCTAGAGTTTCTCATATAATATTTGGTTATGGTTCTGCTTGATTATAAAAATCTCCATCACTAATCTTTATTCTACTGCCGCTCTGAACATTAATGCGCCAACGGTTAAATTTGTACGGCTATCCACCAAAATTGCCGAACCGTTTGCACGGTTATCGTCGTATAAATCGAAAGCTAAAGCATCGGCAGTTTTAATAATGACGCGGCCAATATCGTTTAATTTGAATTCATCTGCATGATGTTTTTCCAATGTATTGATATCAACCTTATGCAAAATTTCGCTGATTTTACATTTCGTAACCTTGCTGTTATGCTGAATCAGGTACATAATTGAGGTATCTAAAGCACGTCCATCCATCCAGCACAAATCGGCCTCAATTAATTTAGATTCCTGTGGCAAAGCCGTTGCATTTACTATGGTATCGCCACGACTAATATCTACATCATCTTTTAAGTGGATGGTAACCGACTGACCTGCGTGAGCAGCAACTGGCACCTGATCAAAAAATTCAATTTTCTCGATGGTAGAACTCGCTCCCGAAGGTAAAACCGTAACCTTATCGTTTACGTTAAAAGTTCCGCTCAGCACACGACCAGCATAACCACGATAATCATGCAATTCTTCTGTTTGCGGACGAATAACCCATTGCACTGGCATACGGGCCAATTGCGATTTATCGAGATTATCGGTATCAACTTTCTCTAAAAAGTGTAATAAACTTTCGCCTCTATACCAATCCATGCGCTCAGAATTTTGAACGATGTTATCGCCTTTTAAAGCACTAACAGGAATATAATTTACATCAACAAGCTTAAGTTGTTGCGCTAAAACTTTGTATTTATCTATAATTGAATTGTAGACATCTTCGCTGTAATCTACCATATCCATTTTATTGATACAAACCACAATGTGTTTGATGCCCAACAAAGAAACCAAATACGAATGGCGAATTGTTTGCTCTACTACACCGTTTCTGGCATCAATTAAAATGATTGCCAAATTTGCTGTAGATGCACCAGTAACCATGTTTCTGGTGTACTGAATATGTCCTGGCGTATCGGCAATAATAAACTTGCGCTTATCCGTTTGGAAATATTTGTACGCAACATCAATGGTAATTCCCTGCTCACGCTCCGCTCTCAAACCATCGGTTAAAATGGCTAAATCTATCGTTCCATCATCGTTTTTGCGGTTCGAGCTTTGTAAAGCCTCCAGCTGGTCTGCTAAAATGGAATCCGTATCGTATAACAAACGGCCGATTAAGGTACTTTTACCATCATCTACGCTGCCTGCTGTGAAAAATTTTAATATGTTCATGTTTTTGGTTTTTTAGATTGTGGTTGTTTGGTTTTTTGGAAGGTTTACTAAATCTAACAAACTAAAAACCGAAACAACTAACCAACTATTTAAAAATATCCGCCTTTTTTTCTATCCTCCATTGCTGCTTCCGAAACTTTATCATCCAAACGTGCACCACGCTCTGAGATTTTAGATTCGCTGATTTCGGAAATAATATCATCAATTAAAGTTGCTTCTGATTCTACTGCAGCGGTACAAGACATATCGCCAACTGTACGGAAACGCACTTGTTTGCGGAAAATAAAATCCTCTTCATCCATATTTAAAAATGGCGACGCGGCCATTAATTGACCATTTCTGGTAATTACCTCGCGTTCGTGAGAGAAATAAATGCTTGGTAATTCTATTTTTTCTCTGCGGATATAATTCCAAACATCAAGTTCTGTCCAGTTGCTGATTGGGAAAACACGCACATTTTCGCCTTTATGGATTTTTCCGTTATAAATGTTCCAAAGTTCTGGCCGTTGGCGTTTTGGGTCCCACTGACCAAATTCATCGCGAACAGAAAAAATACGTTCTTTTGCTCTGGCTTTTTCTTCATCTCTGCGGGCTCCACCAATACAAGCATCGAACTCGTATTTAGCAATGGTATCTAAAAGGGTTACCGTTTGCAAAGCATTTCTGCTGGCATTTTTACCTTTTTGCTCTACAACTTTACCCTTATCTATAGACTCCTGAACCGAACCAACGATTAATCGTTCGCCAATTCTTTCAATCATTTTATCACGGTAAGTAATGGTTTCTTCAAAATTATGGCCCGTATCGATATGCACCAGAGGAAAAGGAAATTTCCCTGGGCGAAAAGCTTTTTCTGCTAAACGAACCAAAGTGATGGAGTCTTTTCCACCAGAAAATAATAAGGCGGGTTTTTCAAATTGCCCTGCTACTTCACGTAAAATGTGAATGGCCTCGGCCTCTAGTTCATCTAAGTAATCAAAATTATATGTACTCATTTATTGATATTTGAATTTTGAATGAGAGAATGAGTGATTGTGACTTTCTATAATCTATCATTATCGTCTTCAAATGTTATATTCATTTGTTGTTTGTTGTTGTTATTCGCATTAAGATTGCTTCGTTCCTCGTAATGACGATTTGGTTTTGCAATTCACTGTAATACCTTCGCTTTAGTCTTTTCGCTTTAATCTTTCAGCTTAGCCTTTAACCTCTGCTTCAGTAGCATGCAAGCCACATTCTTTTTTGCTTTGATCTTCCCACCACCATCTTCCTGCTCTAAAATCTTCTCCTGGTTGTACAGCTCGTGTACAAGGTGCACAGCCTATACTTGGAAAACCTTTATCGTGTAAAGTATTGTAAACGATATTATTTTCTCTAATATAGGTTTTCACATCATCCAAAGTCCAATCAAAAATTGGATGGAATTTTATCAATTGATTGCCCTCATCCCATTCTAAATCGTGCATATCTTCTCGGTTAGCGCTCTGCTCAGCCCTAATTCCAGTTACCCAAATTTCGTTGCCTTTTAATGCTCGTTTTAAAGGTTCAATTTTACGGATGTAACAGCACTCTTTTCTATTCTCTACCGATTCGTAAAAGCTATTTGGGCCCTTTGTGTTTACCATATCCTGCAATAATTCGTTTTTAGGATAATAAGCGTGAATCGGTTTATTGTAAACCTCTAAAGTTCGATTCCAGACATAATACGTTTCTGGAAAAAGTCGACCTGTTTCTAGAGTAAATACTTTTATAGGAATATTATTTTCAAAAATTAAATGTGTTATGGCCTGGTCTTCCCAACCGAAACTTGTAGAAAAAATTATTTTATTGGCATATTTATCTGCCAGATATTTTAATTTATCTATGGCATTTAAACCCGAAAGTTCTGCCTTTAGCTCCTCAATTCCCATCACTAAATTAGTTTTAAAATAAACATAACCACACTGCGCAAACTTACAATCATTACTATAATTCCAACGGCTACCATAATGGTTTTTGCTGAAATTTTATTCGAGACCCGAGCTGCAATTGGCGAAGCAATAGCACTACCAATAATAAGGCCTAAAACAGCCTCCCAATGTTTGCCTCCTAACATCGTAAAAAATGTTAAGGAACTCAAGGTTGCAATGAAAAATCTGCTGATTTTTACCGTTCCTAATGAAAATAGTGGGTGTCGACCACCTGCAATTAAACTCGATAGTACGATAGAACCCCAACCACCACCAAAAGCCGCGTCTATAAAACCTCCAACAAAGCCTAGAAACCCAATTTTCTTTATTTTTTCATTTCCTTTTTTTCTCTTGATATTAAACGCTTTCATTAAAATTATGCCGCCTAAAAACAATGTATAAACAGCAACAACTGGCTTAACATAAGCGCTATAATGTTCTAAGGATGATAAAATATAAGCACCTAAAACGGCCCCAATAACGGCTGGAATAATTAGAATTTTAAACAACTTCCAATTGACGTTGCCCATTCTGTAATGCATCCAACCTGCAATTCCATTACTCATTACTTCAGAAATGTGAATAGCCATACTGGCTGATGCAGGTGGTAACCCCATCGCCAAAGAAAAAGATGCAGTAGTTACGCCGTAAGACATACCAATTGCACCATCAATTAATGCAAATAAAAATCCAGCACCTAAAAACCAGTAAAATAATGGATCGATGTTGATTAGAAAAGCCTGAAATTCTGGTTCGGTATTCCATAAAGAAAAACCAATGGCGCCAATTAATAATATCGCAGCCAACCAGATTAACCATTTGATATTACGCTCGGCAAAGCTTTTGCGTGGATTAATCAAACTCTGCGTAACCTTATTCAGCTTCTTAACTTTTGCTGAAAAATCGCCGTTCAAAGTTTGGCGTAAGGCACTCATATTTTGTAAGGTTTCATCCAGCTCTGCCGGAATCCCCTCGTTTAATATCTGTTTTAATCGCTTTGCAATAGTTGGCGATTTACCGTTTGTAGAAATGGCAATTTTTAAATCCCCTTTCTGAACAATGGAACCCAAATAGAAATCGCACAAATCAGGTTTATCGGCCACATTAATGAGTAAACCTCTTTCATGAGTAACTGCCCTGATTTCTTCGTTTAAAATATTGTTGTTTGTTGCTGCGAAAACGATATCGATATTTTCTAAATCAGAAACATCGAAACTTTTCTGTTTCACTTTAATTTGAGGATATTCTGCAATAAGTGCATAAACCTCTGGCGAAACAATTTCTGCAACGATGGTGATTTTAGCCTGATGACTGTTGTTTACAATCGCTGTTAATTTTTCCAGACCAATATTCCCTGCACCAATTAATAATGTACGCAGCTTGTTCAGCTTTATAAAAACTGGAAAAAGCTGATTTCCTTTCTCCTCTTCAGAAAAAGTCGCTGCATTATCGGGTTGGTTAGGCAATACTTGCATACTGTTTTACTAAGTTTTTAAACGACGGATGTAGCGAAACCACTTCGCCGAAAATTAAAAGCGCAGGCGCTTTAACGTTTTCTTGTTTAACCAGGCTTTCGATGGTTTCTACCACACCAACAACTAGCTTTTCATCTGCTGATGAACCATTTTGCACTACAGCTGCCGGTAAATTGTGTCTGCCCGCTGCTTTGAAAATTTCGACGATTTTAGAAAGTTTTTTCAAACCCATTAAAACCAAAACAGTAGCATTAGATTCTGCTGCCTGATAAATATCGTTAGAAACCTCGCCCGAAGTAGTTGTACCTGTAATTACCCAAAAGCTTTCGCTTAAACCACGGTGTGTTACCGGAATTTGCTGTAATCCCGGAACGCCAATTGAACTCGAAATACCTGGAATCACATCAACCGGGATACTGTAAGAAGCTGCATAATCCAATTCCTCGTATCCTCTTCCAAAAACAAATGGGTCGCCGCCTTTTAAGCGTACCACATGACCATAATTTAAGGCGTAATCAATCATTAATTTATTAATCGTTTCTTGTGGGTAAGAATGTTCTCCAGAACGTTTGCCTACGTAAACTTTGATGGCATCGGCTGGTGCATGTTCTAATAATGCCTCATTTGTTAATGCATCATATAAAACTACATCAGCAGCCTGCAATGCTTTTACGCCCTTTAAGGTTAATAAATCTGGGTCGCCAGGACCTGCGCCTAAAAGGGTTATTTTTGATTCTTTATATTTTTTTTGACTACTCATGATTAAGCTTTTACTACTGATCTTTTTTCTTTAATCTGATTTAAAAATGCTTCAGCTTCGCTAAAATATTTTGCTGCAAATTCTGCTGTTGGCTCGTTTTTATTGATTTGTAAAACCAAATCTGAAAAATTAGTCGATAAATTAAATTCGCCTGTTTCCACATAGTGGTTATCAAACTCTCTGATTACGCCAACCTGTGTGCTACTGTTTACGCCTTTATCTAAAAGCAATGATTTTGCAGCGCTAACGAAAGTGCTGTAGGTATGATAAATCGCATCAGCGTGCGCCCCCTTATCTAAATTTTGCTTTGCCCAACCGAATTTTTCATCAGCTTCTAGAAGCAAAGTTGCTACCAAATCAATTACAACGCCCGCACATTCTCCAACACCAATCGCGGTAACAAATTGCTCTACATGGCCCCAATCAACAAACTCTTCTTGCTGAAGATTGGTTAAATCGGCCAATGGCTTTAATAGTTGATAAAAATGATCTTTACCTTTTCGATCATAATATTGGTGGAAGTTTTCGTTCTCTTCGTTATTGGTTTTAAAATCATTTAAAATGAAATGCAAAACGCTGGTTGCTCTTTTCGATGGCACTTTAATTACACGTTCTGCCACACGGCCAACGCCGTTTCCAACTGTTCCACCGCCAAGCATAACCTGAACCGCTGGAACAACTTTCCCCTCTGCTTTTACCGAACTTCCGTGGAAACCAATTTCTGCTAAACCATGCTGACCGCAAGAATTCATACAGCCGCTGATTTTTATCTTGATATTTTTCTCATAGATAAACTCAGGAAAATCTGTATAAATCACATCTTCCAACACTTCTGCTAAAGTCATGGAATTCGAAATACCCAAATTGCAAGTATCTGTTCCTGGACAAGTGGTAATATCCGCCAGACTATCGAAACCAGCTGTTGTATAACCAATTTTATTTAAAGCGTTGTATAATGATGGCAAAGCTTCTTCACGAACAAATTTTAAAAGCAAGCCCTGATTTTGAGTCACTCTGATTTCATCTGCAACGTAAGGTTTAATCGCATCAACGAAAGCCCGAGCTTTGTCTGTTTTAATATCGCCAACCTGAACTTTAACATAAACCGAATAAAAACCATCTTGCTTTTGCGGTACAACGTTTGTTGCAAACCAATGTTTATAATGCGTTTCATTCAGGATTTCGACAGCTGAATACTTTCGTTCTAAAGGCAAAGCTGGTTGAGGAACGGTATCTCTGTCGATTGCAAAAGTTTTCACTTTGTTCGCAATTCGCTCTTCAGCAACTAAACGTAATACTTCTTCCAAGCCAAGCTTCTGAACCAAATATTTTAGACGTGCCTTATTTCTATTACTACGTTCGCCGTAACGATCGAAAACTCGTAGAACTGATTCCGTAAAAGGAATCAATTGGTCTTCAGGTAAAAACTCATGAACTGCACTCGCTAAAAATGGCTGAGCACCTAACCCACCCGCAAATAAAACTTTAAAACCACGTTCGCCATTCTCGTTAATCTTCGGAATGAAACCTAAATCGTGGATATAACTAAAAGCCGTATCCTTATCGCTCGAAGAGAAAGAAATTTTAATCTTTCTGCCCATTTCCTGGCAAATTGGATTACGTAAAAAGTACTTAAAAACTGCATGAGCATAAGGCGAAACATCAAAAAGTTCATCCTTATCAATACCCGAATTTGGTGATGCCGTTACATTACGAACCGTATTTCCGCAGGCCTCACGCAAGGTTATATCATCTTGTTCCAGTTTTGCCCAAAGCTCTGGCGTTCTATCTAAACTCACATAATGCAACTGAATATCCTGACGGGTTGTTAAGTGTAAATTGCCACTTCCATATTCATCAGCGATATCGGCGATACGCAATAATTGCTTAAAAGTTACCTTTCCAAATGGCAGTTTAATGCGAATCATTTGTACGCCAGGTTGTCTTTGTCCGTAAACACCACGGGCTAAACGTAAACTTCTAAATTTCTCATCGTGAATGGTTCCATCGCGAAAAGCCTTGATTTTATTCTCTAAATCGATAATGTCCTGCTCGACAATATTGTTTTCGAGTTCTGTTCTGAAACTTTGCATATGTGTTGTTAGCTTTTATTCAAAAAATGCCTCTCTTTAACTGAGAAGCATCCAATATTTTATACCTATAAATTATCTTAATACCCTCTCCTACTTTGTTTTACAACAATAGTGCATCATTTGGGTATTAATTTGGCTATGTATAAAATTAATGTTCATCTGCCAAATATATAAAGTATATAGGAATAGTCGTAATTTTTATTAAAAAATTTGCTTATTCCTTGAGGAATAAGCAAATAAAACTTTAAATATTGTTTAAACCTAACTTTAGGTTATCTTCTCTACCAATAACATCAGCTATGCTGGTTTCGCTTAAAACCTTAAGTGTTGCATCTCTAACATCGATAAATGCACTTCTAATGCCACATGTTTTTTCATCTACACATTCATCACATTTATGATAAAAGTTTAAGCTTGCACACGGCACCATAGCAATCGGCCCATCAGTAACACGCATAACCTGAACCAATAGAATTTCTTCGGGCTTTTTATTCAAACTATAACCGCCTCCAGCACCTTTTTTACTGTACAAAAAGCCTGCATTACGTAAATCTAAAAGGATTTGTTCTAAAAATTTTTTAGGAATATGCTCCTCCTCGGCAATCTTTGAGATTTGCATGGGTGGTTTTTCTACATTTTTACCAAGTGCAACGAGTGCTTTAATGGCATATTTAGTCTTTTTAGATAGCATATATCGTACAAAGCTAGTAAATTAAGTATAATTTTAAAATTAGTAATATTGAATGCAATATAACCAGCCATTTTAAAGATCTATTAAATTATTTATCTTTAAAAATTAAAATTGATTTGATGTGTTAAAGAATTTTAAATTATTAAACATCCGAAATCGTAAAATAAATGTAGAATCCAAGCTCTTTGCGGTTTTATGTTTGTGTGTTACAATAATTTCTGTTATTGCAATAATTACAAATTTCATTCTACAGCTAACATGGACAATCAATTTAACTGTATTTCTTGGCATCTTAGTTCACTTAACATTTTATTATTATGCTATAAAAGGCAAGGTTTCAGAAACTGGCCGTTTTTGGTACTTCATCTTTAATTGCGCTACCATGTTCCCTGCATGGTTTTTAAATGGAGGCGCGTTAGGCTCTACGCCTATATTCTTAATTTTTTATTTGAGCATCGCCATGCTTTCTCTTTCTAAAAAACTAAGGATTATTTTTATATCTATCTTTTTCGTTATTGCAGTTTCTTGTATTGTTTTAGAGAATAAGTTCCCCAGTTTAGTAACCCCTTACCCAAGTGATTATGAACAAAAATTAGATTTACTTTTTGCTCTACTAAATATGTGCTTTATGATGATTTTCATGCTAGCTGCATATAGAAATGTAACAGAGTACGAGCGTTTTTTACTTTTAAAAAGCAAGCAACGATTAGAGGTTTCGCAACAAGAGCTTATACTAGCTAAAGAAAAAGCTGAAGCTGCAACAAATGCAAAATCAAACTTTTTAACCAACATGAGCCACGAAATAAGAACACCTTTAAATGGTATTATTGGGGCTTCAGAATTACTTAAACTTACGCCGCTTAATGATGAACAATTACAACTTCTAAATACTTTACAGGCAAGTAATAATATAATGATTGATATTGTTAACGACTTACTTGATATTTCCAAAATAGAGGCAAATAAAATGGAAATACATAAGCATTCGTTTAATATTAGGGCTTCTATAATAGATACTGAAAGTATTATTAAACCCATGCTTAAAAACAAAAACCTTAAGCTTAACATCAATATCGATGAAAATTTACCTCAAATTATTGTTTCCGACGAAATTAAATACAAGCAAATATTAATTAACTTATTAAGTAACGCGATAAAATTCACCCTTATTGGTGAAGTTAATTTATCTATTAAATATGAATACAGAAATGGAATTGGCACATTAATATCGGTAATTAAGGATACTGGAATTGGTATTAATGAGGAAGATATGCGAAAATTATTTCTGCCGTTTTCTCAAGTTAACCCATCTATAACCAGAAAATACGGAGGCGCTGGTTTAGGTTTGGCAATTTGCAGAAAGCTGGCCGAAATGATGGGCGGCAATATTACTGCATTTAGCATTAAAGGCAAAGGTTCTGATTTCACTTTTAAAATACCAATTGAATTAAACCAGCCAAATAAAGAGTTAGCCTCTACTAGTGAGATTAAAGTTAAAAACCATATCCCAGTTGCTGGGATAAAAATCTTAATTGCCGAAGACAACGTTTTTAATCAGATTATTACTTCAAAAATGCTTCAAAAATCTGGTTATCAATTTTCGGTTGCCAATAATGGAATAGAAGCCGTAACACAAGTTGAAAAAGAACACCATAATATTATATTGATGGATATGCAAATGCCCGAAATGGACGGAATAACAGCTACCATCGAGATTTTAAAATATTATGAAAGTAAAAAACACACAGCCCCAATAATTATAGGTTGTAGCGCCAACGCTATGGAAGAGGATAAAAGATCATGCTTAGATGCAGGCATGAAGGATTTCCTGACAAAACCTTTCTCACTCAACGACTTGAGGACTATTATGATAAAATGGACTAAAACTGAAGAAGGATTAAATTAATAATCAAATTTTAGTCAAAAAATATCCATACCGTAACTTAGCTACGTTTTGATCGTCATTAGGTTTACATTTACAGTATTACCAGAAATTTAATTGATGAAAAGAAAGATCAATCTATTACCCTTCGCAATATTTGCCGCATTATTTATTTTTTTAAACGCCTATATCCTATCAGGATTAACCACTATAATAAGTTCTAAAATTTTAGCTCCAATCTTTTGGATTGTTATTGTAAGCTTAACCTGCGCCACACTTTTTGCGATACAAAGAATGCGAGCAAAGGGAGTGGATAAATTTTTTCTATTTACCGCCCATGCATTTTTAATTCTATTTGTTGCTGAACTGATCTTCGCAATTTTCTTGTTTCTAGGAGATATTTATCGCCTAGTTTTAGGTATAATATCTAATTTTCAACCAGAAGGATTCCATTGGCTGGCTAGAAGCTCATATTGGATAGATTTTACATTGGCTATGTTTGCCTTTACCATTGTTTTATTTATTTATGGAATAACTCACGGAAAATATGCGTATCGCATTATAAAGCATACTTTATATTTTGATGATTTGCCAGAAGCTTTTGATGGTTTTACTTTGACACAAATATCAGACGTACATGCGGGCAGTTTTACAAACCCTAAAGCAGTGCAAAAAGGTATTGATTTAATAAACGAGCAGAAAAGTGATCTTTTTGTTTTTACTGGTGATTTGGTTAATAATGCAGCATCTGAAATTGTGCCTTACATTGGTCATTTTTCTCAAATAAAAGCACCGTTCGGACAATTTTCAGTTTTGGGAAATCATGATTATGGCGACTATGTAAAATGGCCTACAGAAGCTGATAAAATCAAAAACCTTCAACAATTAAAAGCCCATCATGCCGATTTAGGCTTTAAGTTATTACTTGATGAACACGTTGAACTACACAAAAACGGACAAAAAATTATTCTTGCTGGAGTAGAAAACTGGGGAATTGGTTTTGGTGAGCGTGGTGATTTGCAAAAAGCAATGCAAAGCACATCTACAAGTGATTTTAAAATTCTCCTATCTCACGATCCTACGCATTGGGATGCTCAGGTAAAACAATTTCCATCGAAAATTCAACTCACCTTGGCTGGTCATACACATGGTATGCAATTCGGAATTGAAGCATTTGGTATAAAATGGAGCCCTGTAAAATATAGATATAAACATTGGGCAGGATTAAAATCAGAAAATGGAAGGTATTTGAATATAAACCGAGGTTTTGGATTTATTGGTTTTTCTGGCCGTATTGGAATTTGGCCAGAAATTAGCGTAATTGAATTGAAAAGAAAAGTGAATTAGTAAACCAGAATTTTTATCTTGTTGCTTAAATCAGATAATAATGAACGCTATATCTTTTATTTTTTTCGCATTGCTATTTTTTCAAAATCCAACAATCGAAACCGATAAAGATAGATGGAAACCTTATTATATTGATGCAAATCCATCGCAAGTGGCCGAAAACTGGCTTATACCATTCGAAGCCGAAAACAGAAGAAGCATCAACAGCATTAAAATAATAAGTATTTTCGGCGATCATCGCGACAGCTTTTTTAAAGGACATATTCATACAGCTATTGATATAAACCCTGCTAAACCAAAAGGTAAACTAATAAATGTTTACCCAATGGCCAATGGAGTAATTTGTTCTATTCATCTTGGCGAAAACCAAAGAACAATTGTGGTTAAACACAAATTAAAAAATAATCAAATCGTATTTACAACTTATAAACATCTAAAAGATGTGTATGTAAACACAGGTCAACAGGTTAATACAAATACCAAAATAGCACGCTTATTTACAAAAGAAGAAAGTAAAAAATACGGCGGTGATTACCATCATCTTCATTTAGAAATTAGGAAAAAGTTCGATGATTATGGCTGTGCAAGCTGGTTAACGATGAATAAAATCCAACTAAATGAGCGTTATTACAATCCTCAAACGTTTATTAAAGAATACGTAAAGTAAGCAGTATAATGTTGATCTATTTTTCCTTTTCTTTGAAAAAACTAATCAATCCCATCTAATAAAACAAAATACTTAAAATGAGTAATATAGATTTAACAGACCGCTACGCAACAATGAATTATCGTCGTTGCGGAAAGAGCGGCTTAAAACTACCAGAATTATCACTTGGCTTGTGGCATAATTTCGGACATGTAAATGTTTACGAAAACAGTAAAAACCTTATCGCAACAGCTTTTAGCAAAGGCATAACGCATTTCGATTTAGCTAACAATTACGGCCCGCCTCCAGGTTCTGCCGAAGAAACATTTGGTAAAATATTAAAAGAAAACTTTAAGAGCTATCGCGATGAAATGATTATTTCATCAAAAGCAGGTTATACCATGTGGGATGGCCCTTATGGAGATTGGGGGTCGAAGAAATACTTAGTTTCTAGTTTAGATCAAAGTTTAAAGCGAATGAAGTTAGATTATGTAGATATTTTCTATCACCATCGCCCAGATCCAGAAACACCATTGGAAGAAACAATGGCCGCATTAAACTTAATTGTTCAGCAAGGAAAGGCCTTATATGTTGGTATTTCAAATTATCAGGCTGATGAGGCTGCAAAAGCTTTTAATCTATTAAAAGAAATGGGTACGCCTTGTTTAATTCATCAACCAAAATACTCGATGTTTGAGCGTTGGGTTGAGGATGGATTAATGGATGTTCTTAAAGAAAATGGTGTCGGTTGTATCCCTTTCTCGCCTTTAGCGCAAGGTTTACTAACGGATAAATATCTGCACGGAATTCCTGCCGACTCGAGAGTGGCTACAAGCGGTGTTTTTTTAAATGAAAGTAACCTTACACCAGAAACACTTTCTAAAATTTCTAAATTAAACGAGGTTGCAAAATCTAGAGATCAAAAATTAGCCCATATGGCAATTGCTTGGTTGCTTAAAGATGAACGTGTAACATCTGTATTAATTGGGGCAAGTAAGCCAGAACAAGTTACCGATTCGTTAAAAGCTTTAGATAATACAGTATTTAGTAAAGAAGAACTCCAAAAAATAGATGATATTTTAGCTTAAAGAGTTTGATTTGCAGGGCCTCCAATATTATAATTAATGTTGGAGGATTTTTTTTTTACAAAAAAATTAAAATTTTTAAAACCAAACCTAAATGGAACTTGTTACTACAAGGACAAAAAAGGATTTATTATGAGCCAACAATCGACATTTGATTCGAAAGAAGAATTTATAATGGTTGCCGATGAGCAAAACAGAAATTACTGGGCTGCAACATTAGGTGTAAGTATCGAAACTTTAAAATCGGCAATTAGAGCTTGTAAAAGCACAACCGTTAAAAGTGTAAGAAATTACTTAGATAGTAGCAGCAAAATAGCCATCCAAGCTTAAGTTTACTACAATTTTATCTACAAAAGTTAGCTTGCAGTTTAAGGCTATTGATGATTATTGTCCTTTTATGCGAAATCTTCTTCTTTAAACTCTTCTCTAAGTTGCTCAACCACTTTTGTAATTACAGTTTCTGTATCTTTTAATAAAGTTGGTAACGAAGAACCATCTAAATTTTCTCTTCCAATAGCTTCTATATCCCTTATTGTTCTTAGTAATGGAAATATGCTTAGGTTATCAATATTCGATTTTAACTTATGTGCAATTAATCCCATTTGTTCCAAGTCATTTGCATGGTAAGCATCAATCATTTCTTTTACAGTAATTGGTGTTTGCTCACAAAACATATCCACCATTTTCTTTACAAAAGCTTCGCGTCCTTTGCTTATGGCCCTTAATCCAGCTAAATCATACAAACCTTCAACACCTTCATTTTCTAGCAAGTTTTCCATCTCAATATTCATTTCACTTTCAGAATCTTTTGTAATCCATTTATCTATTGTTTTCAAAAATTGTTCTTCGTTTATGGGCTTAGTTATATAATCATTCATCCCACAAGCAATACACTTTTCTCGTTCGCCTTTAATTGCAGAGGCTGTTAACGCAATAATTGGAATATCATTTCCGCTTTTTCTAATCAACTTTGTTGCTTCATAACCATTCATAACTGGCATTTGAATATCCATTAAAACAACATCAAATGTTTCTCTCGAAATCATCTCTAAAGCGATTTCTCCATTTTCGGCCACCATTACGGTCGCTCCGAAATCTAACAGTAATATTGATGCAACTAAACGATTTAAATCATTATCATCAGTAACCAGAACTTTTTTGCCTACCAAAAATTCTTCGCTAAATTGCGTTTCTATTTTCTCTGGCATATCTGTGCTAATGCCTTTCGGAAACTCGACAACAAATGAAATAGTTGAGCCTACACCTTTTACACTCTCTACAGAAATCTCCCCCCCCATTTGCTCTACCAGTTCTTTACAAATACTCATACCCAAACCTGTGCCGCCGTATTTACGGCTAACGGATTCATACTCCTGGCTAAATTTCTCAAAAAGGTGCTTCACAAAGGATGCGTCCATACCAATTCCTGTATCTTTAACAGAGATATGGATAACCTGGGAATCGGGTTTATCTGCAATAACTCGGCAATTTAAATCAACAGACCCTCTTTCTGTAAACTTAACTGCATTTGTCATTAAGTTTAGTAATACCTGATTTAAGCGGTAAGGATCGCCCATTAATACCTTTGCAATGTTTCCATCAAAATAGAAATTATTAAGGTCTAATCCTTTTTCTTCCCCTTTGTGGGTAATAACCTGCATCGCATTTTGAAGTACATCGATCAGATTAAAACCAATATTTTCTAAACTAAGTTTACCAGCATCAATTTTAGATAAATCAAGTACATCGTTAATAATAACCAGTAAGCTTTTAGAAGCAGTATGAATAGTTTCTAAGTAAAACTCTTGTTGAGGTTCTAAATTAGTTTTAGCAAGCTGATTAGCCATGCTCATAATCGCATTCATTGGTGTTCTAATTTCATGGCTCATATTTGCCAGGAAAATTTCTTTTGAATGTGCTGATTGTTCAGCCTCAATTCTCGATTCTACCAATTCCAGCTCCTGAACTTTTTGATCAGTTACATCGAGGTGAATACCAATAGAGCCAACCAGTTCTGCCTTATCATTAAAGCGTGGTGCACCACTAACTAACCACCATTTTCTATCGCCATTTTTATCTTTGGTTTCTACCTCATAAGCGTCTGCAAGGCCCATTTCTCTGTTTTTCCACATCTCTTTCTCTAAATCAGAGCTGTCGTTAAACAGAAATAATTCGGCCGATTTTTGACCGATTAACTCGGGCATTGTATAACCGCTCATATAGCAAAAACTGTTATTTGCATAAGTTATTTTGCCTTCTTGATCAACCTCGAGTAAACCAATTTTCATGTTGGCTAAAATACTTCTGTATTTCTCTTCGTTAATTCGAAGCGATTCTTCAATACTTTTTCTTTCGGTAATATCAGACATGAAGCCTGTAAAAACCTTAGCATTATTTTGATCGGTATAAGAGTATGATGAATGAACGGCGTACCATCTGGTACTTAAACCTGGTATCGTTATTTCAGATTCATCATAAAAAGGCTGAAGTGTTTTTCGACTATATTGCTGCTTCTCATTAATTCTTTCCTGATCGGCTGGAGCGATGTATTTTTGATTCCAAAATTCATCAGCAGTAATGCCAAAAACACGCTTTATTGCCGGACTGATATATCTTAGCCCATCGGTACCATCTTCTCTGTATTCGTATTCGTAAATTACTCCAGGAATATTTTCTGATAGCGATTTAAACTGTTTTACGCGCTGCTCAAGCTCTTGTTCCGTTTTTTTAATTGGTGTTATATCGGTATGTGTGCCAACAACCCTAAGCGGGCGGCCATGCTCATCTTTTTCGATTACAACACCTCGATCTAAAACCCATCTTATATCGCCATTTTTATGAATAATACGATATTCTTCATTGTGAGATTCTATTTGACCTCTTCTATATTTTTTAAAATTGGAAAGCAGTAAATGAAAATCATCTTTATGCACATTATCCCACCAATTTGTATCGCCTTGCTCTAATTCTTCGTTGGAATAGCTCCAAAATTCGTTATTCGTTTTCGAGAAAAAGGTTTTTCCTGTTATAAAATCGTGTTCCCAAACATTACCTATTTTTTCTAATGCTACTCTAAATCGGTTTTCCGATTCTTTTAACCTTTCCTGCGATTCCTTTTCTTTTGTAATATCCTCTATTAGCGCAAAAAATCCTGTTAATTCTCCGTTTTGGTTATGAATGGGTTGTCCTTTTATTCTAGCCCAATAAGGTACTCCAGATTTTGAATAATTATAGATATCGGCATTAAAAGAACCGCCTTTAGATACCTGAGCATTTAAATAATCTAAAGTAGTTTGACTAGTGCTTGGTCCATGCAACAAATGTTCTGGTTTTCTGCCAATCGCCTCATCAAAAGAATAACCAGTCATAGTGGTAAAACTTTGATTAACCCAAGTAATAATATCCTTACTATCAGTTATAATAACAGAATTAGTATTTACTTCTGCAATTTGCGATAAGATTAATAATTGCTCTTTTTGTTCTCTGGTGGTTTGCTTTAAATTTGGTTCGATTATTTCCAAATTATTAACCGAAGTACCTGCAAACAGAAAATAGCTATCGTTTTCTATAAACTCGAAATTTCCAGATATTAATTTACTTAAATCGTTTTTAACGATAAGGCTAACCGATTGTTCGTTAATTGATTTTAAGCTTAAAAAATCTACTTGTTGATCGCTTATATCAACAATTGCAAAATTTTCAGAGAAAGGTGAATTAACAATATTTTGACTTATTTTTTCGAAACCAGTGCCACAAGATTCCACAATTAAATCTTTATTAATAATAATAAAAAAAGGAAATAATCTATTTAATTGGTTCTGGCTGAATGAAAATAAAGATGCACTCATATTTTTCAACGATAATTTAATGTTCAAAGTTTTTATGCTTTGAGAGAGAGTTTAGTTAAATTATGCCTTTAACGACATTGTATATTTCTTTCCTCCAGTTTTTGAAAAAAAATGTTAAATAGGGAGTTAAAAGAAATTAAAGATATGGGTTTAAATTTTAAATCTATATAGTCCTTAATATTTTTCTGCATGCTTTGCTACCCAATTAACCGGGTTATTTGGATTTCATCTAATAAATTACAAAAAAACAGCTTGTTTATTTAACCAAAAGCCTTACACCATACATTTTCGTCAAATAATTATTTTTTTAAATTATTATTACCTGAAATGAATTTGTAATTAGATACCTTTTTTATATCATTGCACAAATATCTTAATTGATTTTTTTAGTCTTTTATAAATAAGGTAATTAGAAAAACTTGTAGTAATAATAGAACCTACAATAAAACACCGATTATTTGATTAGATAATTTGCTTTTTTTTGTTAAATCCCAACAAATAAATGAAAATAATTATTGCTCTAATTCACAAAATGGCTTTTAAGTCATTACAATTTTACCCCATACTAAATAGTCGAAAATTGTTGTCTATTGATCATAATTACGCTGCAATAAATGTTAAGTTAAAATTATTAGACCTTTCAATAATCCAAAATAAAAATTTTTACAAGTTTTACAAAACCTTTTAAGCCGTTTTTACGTTAATAGAAGCTGCATTTTAAACCTATAATCCCAAAGATGAATTTATCAAGTACACGTTCTATCAAAATTTTGATTGTTGAAGACGACATATTTATGCAGGCAATACTTGAAGAAATTTTAAGCTCGACTTACAACGTAGAAATGAGATCGAACGGTTTAGATGCTTTATCTTTTTTACAAAATGGAAACATTCCTGATTTGATTATTGCTGATTTAAATACACCTAAACTAAATGGATTGCAGTTGATCGAGCAAGTTAAAGCAAGTGATTTTTTTAACTCCGTTCCAATTATAATTCTATCGGGAGAAGAAAGCTCTGAAAAGAGAATTAAATGCCTAGATTCGGGTGCTGATGATTTTATAGTAAAACCTTTTAATCCAGCAGAACTAGAAGCCAGAATTAGAGTTGTTTTAAGACGAATGGGAAAATTGAATGCTTAATATGAGTGAAGAAATCTACGCTTCTCCAGGCAATCCAATTATTGCCCTTATAGGCTTTGAAGATGCATTTGCGAATGTATTTGCAGAGTGTGATTTTGAAGATAAAGAGCTGGTTCATTTCGAAAATGGAATGAAAATGGCTTCGGCCTGGATTGAACATAACCTGAATATTGTCGCTATAATTTCGTACAGCGAAATTATGGCTCCTGCTGGCTTAGCCTTAGTTGAAACACTAAAAAAGAAAGAACTTCCTTTAGTACCATTTTTTTTAGTTGTAAATTATTTTAACCCTAATTTAAGAAAACTAGCGCTCTCTGCTGGAATTTCTGATGTGTTCAAAATCCCGATTAAAGTTAATAGAATAGAGAAACGTATTAATTTTTTAATCGAAAATTGGAATCAATTAAGAGATAACATTATCCCCAATATACCTCCGATAAAAAACATAGGCTTTGCAAAAAGAGTTTTTGATATTTTCTTTGCTGGGCTTGCTCTTTTTATGTTATCGCCATTATTCTTAATTATTTATATTCTTATAAAAATAGAATCGAAAGGACCAGTTTTTTATTATTCTTTGCGTGCAGGAACAGGCTTTAAGGTTTTTAAATTTTACAAATTCCGTTCGATGTTTGTTAACGCTGATCAAAGTGTTAAAGATTTAAAACATCTTAATCAATACGACATTGATTCTGCCAAAGAAGAAGACAATACCATACGAGAAAGTTTGTGTAGCCAATGCGCTGTAGAAGGCAAATGCCAATACCCGCTTTACGCCGATAACATTCAATGGTGTGAAAAGGATTTTAAGTATTCGAAAATGAATTCGGGCTCTGCTTTCTTTAAAATTAAAAACGACCCACGAATTACCAAGGTTGGTAATTTCATCAGAAATACCAGTATAGATGAGCTTCCTCAACTTTGGAATGTAATTATTGGCGATATGAGTATTGTTGGAAACAGGCCTTTGCCGCTTTATGAGGCAGAGAAGTTAACCACTGACAAATATGTTTTACGTTTCGCTGCGCCAGCGGGTATTACAGGTTTGTGGCAGGTAGAAAAGCGTGGAAAAGGCGATATGAGTGAAGACGAGAGATTAATGCTTGATAACACTTACGCTAAAAACCAAAGTTTTGTTAACGATATTAAACTAATACTTAAAACAATTCCTGCGTTGCTCCAAAAGGAAAACGTTTAGGTTTATAAATTAAAATTCTTGTAAAAGAACAGATTTAGCTTCTTTAACTCTACAAAAGATAGATAAACTATATAAGTTTATTTTAACTAGCAATCAAAGAAATATCAACCGCGACTAATCCATCGGATCTCAATTCTATATCGAAATTAACATCTGCCCCTTTTAGATTATAGAAAAAAGAATGATCGAGACTAAACGGAATTTCCTGCTCATTTTCATCTGTAATTACACCAGAACCGTTGTCGTCAATTAAAGTTATTTTGCCTTTTCTTAACATTTGATTAATAAATTGTAGATATCAAAATTTAAAATTAGGCAATTATATAAAAAATTGTCTAATTAATTCGTATAATTTAAAATACAATTTACAACTTATCTGAATAAAAAAAAGGCAGGAGTTTTAACCCCCTGCCATACTAAACCAAACACTAAAACAAACTTATTTTTTTGTTACTTTAAATTCTGTTCTACGATTTTTCGCCCTTCCTTCTGGATTATCTTTTCCTTTTTTAAATTTGTTTGGAGCAATAGGCATTGTTTCGCCATAACCTTTGGATGTTAACCTGCCCACTGAAATATTTTTACTTATCAGATAATCTACACAAGATTTCGCTCTCCTATCTGATAAATCCAGGTTATAAGCATCAGTACCTATATCGTCTGTATGGGCACCCAATTCTATTTCCATTTCGGGGTTATCATCCATAATTATCACCAAAGCATCTAAAACTTTCTTCGAAGATTCGGTTAACTCAGCGCTATTAAACTCGTAATAAATATTATCGAGGACAATTGGAACGTTTATTTTAAAGGAATTTATGCAGTAATCTACATACATTAATGTATCTGCCTTTGCTATTTCCTCATAAGTGTAGCTTTTACTTAACGCGAAATAGTTTTCTTTGGTCATATTAAGCTTAACAGGCCTCCTGCTGTCCATTTTAAACTCATATTTTCCAGTTTCGTCTGTTAAAACATGTCTTTCAATTTCCTGATCGAACATTGTAACCGAGGCATTATTTAAAGGTTTTTTCGTTTTACAATCGGCAACTATTCCAGCTATTGAGATATACTCCCGCTTTACTTCAAAAACTTCTAAACAACAAGAAGATTCTCGATCAGAACTGATGTAACCTTTACTTCCATCGGCATTTATTGCTGTAAAATAAATATCATCTTTTGATGAGTTGAAAGGATAGCCCATATTTTTAGGCGTAGACCAGTTTACCAAATCCCCTTCCGATTCAAAAAAATCTAATCCACCAAAACCTACCCTTCCATCTGTGCTAAATATTAATTTTTTAGTTTGAATATTGTAATAAGGCGCTTTCTCGTCTGCATCGGTATTAATTTCGGCACCGAGATTAACTGGTTGACCAAAAGAGCCATCAGCCCTTATTGCAGAATACCATAAATCATAATTACCGTAACCACCAGCCCTATCTGATGAAAACATCAGAAATTTACCATCGGCGGTAACAAACGGCTGTGCAGAATTAAAATCCTTGCTATTAATTTGAAGGCCTAAAGATTGTGGCTTTGTCCATTTATCATCAACTTTCGAAACGGAATAAATCTCATATTTGCTTTTATCCTTCCACGCAGTAAAATAAGCGGTTGTACCTTCGTTATTAAAGCTTAACGCAGCGTATTCCATATCTTTTGGCAAATCCAAATCAATTAATTTTACGGCAACTTCTTGCTCTTGCAAGCCATTTTTAGCCAAATAAATGTTATTAATATAAGGGTTTGCCTTTGTAGATATTTGAGTTTCGCCCTTTACAGTTGTAATAACATCGGGCTTGCCCGAAACAGAAACGGGTCTTGATGACGTAAAATAGAAATTATTGCCGCTTACAACTGGTGCATAATTAGACCCTAAACCATTAACATTACTGGGTATTTTTTTTAATTGAACAAGTCGAGGATATCGCATTTCTTTGATTGCGAACTTGCATGACAAAATCTCGAGGTTGGCCATTTTAACCAGCTCATCAGTTTTATTTTTTTGAATAAATTGCTCAAAAGCAGTAATGGCTTCCGTAAACTTTTTATTTGCCCTTAAACTTTCGCCATAGTAAAACGAAGCTCTTTTATATTTTGGATTGCTAAAGGTACTTGCAACAGCATAATATTTTTCTGCTTCAGCATATTCTCTGTACATTCGGCTAGATTCGGCCAAATTGTAAAGAGAACCTTCATAATCTTCGATTAGCTTGTCATCGCTATTTAACTTCTTCTCTTTTCCATAAGGCAAAATAATCTGAGTGCTATCAGAAGAAATTTTTAAGGCTTTTTTATAAAATGTAGCTGCAGCATAATAATCTTTACTTTGGAAATAGGTATCGGCTACTTTTTTATAATTAACTACATATTGTGCTTTAAGTGTTGTAACTGAAGCTAGAATAAACAAGATGATTAATTTTTTCATAACATTAATTATAAACGAGGACAGAAAAAGTTAGGACCAATTATACCGTTACGACCAATTAAAGAAATAGATAATTCTAAACCGCCATTGCTATTTGATGCTCGCTGGAATGTAGATGTGTTTACATCATAACTTAAACCAAAAACCATATTCTTAAACTGTAAACCAACAAAAGCTATGGCTGCATCTTTAACTCGATAATTACCTCCAAACAGAACATTAGATTGATTATTTACCATTAACTGCGCATAAGCTCCAACCGAAATCTCTCTTGTATTACCCTGGTACATAACCAAAGCGTTAGGTACAACATCTAAAATTTCAGAGGCTCTTATTCTAGCCCCACCATGCCCTGTAAAACGAATTGGTGTACGCGAACTGTTGTCAGAAAATCTTTCTACTGGCCTGTTTAAATGAGCCGCACTTGCACCTACAAACACATTTACATTTTGATTTGGATTACCATCAAAGTACATTATACCTGCGTTAACATCAGGTACGAAAGATGAAGTTGACGAAAAACTTTCACCGCTGATCATTCCACCATCGTAACCAGTTATGGGATTAAATTGATTTCCAAAACGACCTTGCGACAAATCGAAACTTCTATTTACAAAGCCAGCTTGTAAGCCAAAACTTATCATTTGAAGTCCCTCAATACCAAATCTTAACCGGTAAGAACCTGAAACCAGGGCGGTTAAATAGTTAAAATCTAATTCCCCAGCTCGTTGATTTAGAATTGTAGCTCCAAATGCAAAATTCTTTGTTGGTGCTACATCAAACGATGCTCCTCCTGTTAAGAAAGAATTAGAAAGTGCCCCCCACTGTTGTTTAAAATTAACTGAAGCTCTATAGTCGCCATCTATTACGCCTGTTAATGCAGGGTTTAACCATAATGGATACGCATAGTATTGCGAAAAGTGAGGATCCGTTTGTGCGCTTGAATTTATCGATACGATACTTAAGATCAGTGCCCCTAGATATATTTTGAATTTTAATAGAATTTTCATAAGATGTAGTTTAAAGCTGTTAATTATCTGATTAGAGTTACTGTACCTTTTTTAATCACTTTTGTTCCGTCTGATGATTCTGCTTCGATCATATAAACATATACACCACTTGGTTGCGCAACTCCTTTAAAAGTACCGTCCCATCCCGAAGTGGTTGAGTTAACTTGGAAAATTAGTTGTCCCCATTGGGTATAAATATTCATTTTAACAGAAGCTATAGTTGTTCCGTAAACTAGAAATACGTCATTTTTACCATCATTATTAGGGGTAAATACATTTGGAATATAAATTTGATTCCCAAGTGGATTGGCTGCTTTCCCTGGTACAGGTATTGAATTAGCACTTGTTTGACACCCAATCTGGCCTAATGCCCGAACAACTAACGTAACGCTTTCACTTGGTTTTAAGCCCGTTATTAAATGGCTTGTTGCACCATTAGATACCTGCCAGGTTGCTCCGTTATTTGTTGATACTTCGTAACCTAAAGCCCCGCTAACAGCATTCCAAGCAAAACTTACGCTATTTGGAGTTGTAGTTTCTACTCTTACAATTGGTACAGCTATAATAGGTAATACGGTAATGGTAACTAGCGTTCTCGAAGCACTTGCACAGCCTGAAGAATTAACACTTTCTACATAAAAAATAGTTGTTGCGGCCAATGCTGGTGTTACAAAAGTACTTCCCTGACCTAATGAAGTGCCACCCGAACTCGTTGCATACCATCTATAAGTTAAGGTTGGATCTGGCGAGGTAACATTCAAAACTGTTGTGTTCCCTACACAAATTATTCCGTTTGCTGCACTTATTAAAGTTGGGGCAACAGGAATTGGTAAAACGGTTACTGGAATTGCCCTTGCGTTACCTGGAGCATTTTCGCATTTATTATCGCCTTTTACGGTTACATAATAAGTGGTTCCAGCATTTAAAATAGATGTTGTGAAGACTGGACCTACAAAAGATATATTAGTAAGTGCCGCATCACTATACCAGGTAAATACTGGATTGGTTACTGTTGTGGATGAGGCTGATAAAACCGCTGCCGAGCTGGTACATACTGCCGTATTTCCCGATACGATTATATCTGTAGTTGTTGCTAAAGGATTAACGGTAACGGTTACAAGTTTCGCATCGGCTACACCGTTTTCGCACTTGTTTGCGCCTTTAACGGTTACATAAAAATTAGTAGTTGTGGCAACCGAAACATTGTAAGATGGCCCAGTGAATACTGGAACGGTTAAAGATGCATCGCTATACCAGCTAAATACTGGCTGTGTTACGGTTAAACTAGAAGCCATTAAAGTTACGGACGAACCTGAACATATTTTGGCACTATTCAACGTAATATCGGCAGCAGTTGCATAATCTCTTACTGTAACAGTAACAACTTTGGCATTTGCTGCGCTGTTTGCACAACTATTATCCCCTTTTACGGTAACATAATAAGTAGTTGTTGTAGTTAACACTGGTGTTGTAAATGATGCTCCTGAATAAACTACCGTGGTCAAGGCTGCATCGCTATACCAGGTAAATACTGGATTAGTAACCGTTGTTGATGAAGCCGATAATGCTACAGTAGAGTTTTTACAAACGGTTAGTGTACCACTAATATTAATATCGTTTGCATTTGATAAAGGATTAACAGCTACTGTTACCGCTTTTGCTGTAGCTGCCGTGTTTTCGCATTTCCCATCACCTTTAACTGTAACATAATAAGTTGCTCCTGTAGTTAAAATCGGTGTGGTAAACGATGCTCCAGAGAAAGCTACGTTGGTTAAAACTGCATCGCTATACCAGGTAAATACTGCATTTGGCACAGAAGAACTTGCAACCAGCGTAGCTGATGAGCCAGCACATTGAGTTGTTGTACTCGATACATTAATATCTGTTGCAACCGCAACAGGATTAATACCAATATTTATAACTGCAGCGTTTCCTACACGATTAGCACAACGATCGTCGCCACTTACGGTTACATAATATGTTGCATTTGAAGTTATTTGAGGAGTAGTAAATGTAGCACCGACATTAACCACATTGATTAATGATGCATCGCTATACCAGGTAAATATTGGATTAGCAACCGTTAAACTACTGGCAGTAAGCACAGTGGTACTGGCATTACATAAATTTGTATTTCCAGCAACCTGAATATCTGATGCCAACGCATTTTGATTTACAGTAATTGTAACTGGTGTTCTTAATGAATTAGTACAACCTGAGCCTGTTTGCGCTTCAACATAGTATGTGTACGTTCCAGGTAATAAATTTGCATTTGTAGTAAAACTACTGCTGTTACTAACCAATAAACTACCTCCCGCAGCTGCACTATACCAATTGTAGGTTATACCAGCAACAGGTTGAACGCTTAAAGTTACAGGGGCATTTATACAGGTTGCCACAGGGTTTGTTGTTGATGGTAATGGAGCCGCAGGCGGTGGTGTAATGGTTACAACAACTTTTACTTTTGCAGTTTCGCAACCATTGTTTCCAGTAGCAGTTACAAAGAAATCATAACTTCCTGCGGTTAACGTTGCATCAGTTAAAAAAGTTGCTCCATCTTTTCCTGCTTGATAAACGTTACCCTGATACCATTTATAAACTGTGTTTGGTTTCGGATTATTAACACTTAAAACAGCAGATGAGCCTACGCAACTACTAGCAGTTGCCGAACTCACTTCTGGCGCTGTAATAGAACGTTGCGCATAATTAAAATTGATTGACGTTAAAACTCCTACAAGGCCAGAATTTAGGCTAAGTTGAACACCATCAAACTGTTTCGAAGGTATAAAGACAATTGTTGCTTCACTTCCGTTAGCAGCAAGATCTAAATCAATTAGCTGGCTGTTCAGAGAAACGGCATCTAAGTTCGATGTAGAACCGTTGTAGGTTGTCAAAGTTATATTAGGTAATACCGCAGTTGATAATAAATTACCTGGAGATGAAATTTTAATTCTCAAAGTATCTCCAACATTTGATAAACCACCTGCAAAACCTAATCGATGGTAAACTGAAGTATTTAATACTCCTGCTGGTATAAATAATATCGAACCTGTATTAATATCGTTATCAATCGCAGCACCTGGGTTAAATACCCCAGCCCCTGCATTTACACCAACAACATTAGTTTCTAAAGTAGTGTTGGCAATTCCGCAATTGGTTGTGCCTGGCGTAGCTGGAGTAACGGTAACAGTTGCCAGGACTGGTATTGAAGTTCCACATCCAGCAACAGTTGTAGTTACATAATAGGTTGTATTTGCCGTTAAAACTGGTGTAATAAATACATTTCCTGTGTATACTGATGTAGTTAATGAAGCATCACTATACCAGTTCACCGTAGCACCAACTATCGAAGTGGTTGCCGTTAGTAATGCTGTTGTACCTGAAACAATAGTTGCTGAAGTTGGGGTTATTACTGGTGCATTAGGAGTAGCGCCGATGTTTACAGTTGCTGGCACTTTTGCCGATGCTAATCCACAATTATTTACAGCTTCAAGTTGGTAAACTGTATTTACTAGTGGAGATACAGTTAACGTTGTGCCATCTGGCCCTGCAGAATTATTATTAGCATCGTACCATTTGTAGATAATGCCATTAACAGGATTTTTAACCTGTAAAATAATAGTACTCCCAACACATGCATTTACTATAGGAGATAATAATTCTGGTGTAGCTGGCGCAGGCTGTGCAATTACATCAACTTCGGTTTTTGCACTAACACAACCTGAAGCAGAAACAATTGCGACATAAAATTTTGCATCGGCGGTTAAAGGTTGGGTCGAATAAATCGGTCCATCGAAAACTGCATTCTGAGCCGCATCAAACCATCTATAGGTAACTCCAGGAATTGGATTTAAAACCTGAAGCGATGCCGCTACACCAATACAACCGCTAACATTCGATGATACAACTGTTGGTGCAAGCAAACTACGTTGCATATAATTCAGGTTAACTGAGGTTAATGCGCTGGCAACTCCCGAATTTAAACGAAGTTCTGCGCCATTAAAAGCAGCAGATGGGATTAAAGTTATTAATGCCTGTGTATTTCCATTTAACAACTGAACGTTTAGTAAATTGCTGCTTAACAAAGTGGCATCGTTATTTGATGTTGCTCCATTGTATGTTGTTATAGATATATTATTTAAAACTCCGACTGATAAAATACTTTGAGGAAATGAAACTAAGACGCTTAAAGTATCGCCCACGCTGGATAAGCTACTAAAATATAAAGTTTGATGTACGGAGGCTCCAAGTGCGCCTATAGGCATAACTAAAGAGGAAGCTGTTTGTGCATCGTTATCTATGGCAAGTCCAGCATTAAATACTCCAGAAAGCAATGCCACTCCTGTTACGCCATTTATTTGAGTTGAGGCAACTTCACAAGGTATCCCTATGGGTGTACCAGTTCCATTAACAGTTATTGTAACACCTACACGACTTGATGAAGGACAGCCCGCAGCGGAAACAGCCTCTACAAAATAACTTGTAGTAGTCGTTAAAGGAGGTGTAACAAATGTTGCTCCACTATAAATCGGATTGGTAGCACTAGCAGAATCATACCAATTAAAGGTTACTCCACTTTCAGAAGAACTGGCATTTAAAGTTGATGTTTGCCCAGCGTTTACAGCTGAAGATGAAACCGTTACCGTTGGTGTTGCAGGTAACGGATTAACATTAACATTTGCAGCAACTCTATTTGCACTAGTGCAGCTTCCATTTGCTGCCTCTAAATAATAAGTTATATTGTTATTTAAACCTGGAGTTACAAAAACACTACCTGTAAAAACTGGTGTTACACCTGCTAAAGTCGTATACCAGTTATAAGTTAAGGCTGGATCTGGATTGCTAACAGAAAGCGTTGCAACAGAACCTGAACAAACATTTGCTATTGGTGCTAAAACAGGTGTTGTAATTGCTGGAATTACAGTAACCACAACAGGAATTCTATCCGAATTTGGACAAGTTCCTTTGGCTACTTCGATATAATAAATAGTTGTAGAAGTTAAAGCTGGGGTGTTAAAGTTCTCGCCTGTTGCCAGAAGATTCCCTCCAGTAGCTGCATCATACCATTTCAAATTTGTACCGCCATTGGCTGTTGCGGATAAGTTCGCGATTGCCCCCGAGCAAATTGTTTGTGAACCGCTGATAATGGTTGGCGCTGGATAAACAATTGTTGCACCATAGATATCTAAACTGCTAATAGCTGATACTAATCCGCCAAATCGAAGTTCCACTCGATCAAAAACGCCTCCTGCAGGTAGAGTAGCTTTAAACCTTGTACCACCTAATAATGCTAGCCTTAATGTTGACGAATTTAACCTGTAGCTGCTAACCAATGTTGTACCATTTAGTACATTTACGGTAATATTGCTCAAAACGGATAGATCCAGTAATCCTGTTGGTAAACCTAAATCTAAACGAACGCTATCGGTAGCTGCTCCTAAAGAAGGAAATATCAATTGTTGATATCCTGTAGCTAAAGCACCTACAGCTAATGAAATTCTTGTGAAATTATTAGGATCCGTATCCGTTGAGTTTCCCGCTCCAGTAATGCCACATAATACACATATCCCAACAATACCTGTATTTTGCGCATTTGCAAAATTACAATTTGCATTTCCGCCGCCAGTAATAACAGTAACTGTAACTGCCACTCTATTACTGCTTACACAACCACTAGCGTTTGTTGTTTCAACATAAAAAGTAGTTGTAGTTAATAATGACGGTGTTGTGTAATTTGAACCTGTTGCTAATTCAGTTCCACCGCTTGGAGCATCATACCATTTTATTGTATCCCCAGCATCAGCTGTTGCAACTAATGTGGTGATTTGCCCTGAGTTGATGGTCTGATTATTTGTTGTTACAACAGCGGGATTTGCCACTGGATTAATAGAAACTGCCACAGCCGTTCTCGCACTCACAGCAGTACCAGAAATAGCTTCTGCATAAAAAGTTGTGGGTGCATTTAAAACTGATGTTACAAAAACCCCATTATTATTTGTAGCCAAAGGCGTATTACCAGTTGATGCGTACCAATTATAGGTAACACCGCTTTGAAGGTTGCTAACACTTAAGGTAGCTGTTTTGCCAACACAAATTGCTACACTAGCAATTGTAGGCTGATTAACATTAACAACGATTGTATAATCGGTATTAACTCTATTGTTGTTTGCATCTGATGCAGTTAATGAAATTACAAATGTCCCTCCTAAAGTAGGCGTACCCGTTATTTCCCTTGTGCTTGTATTAAAATTTAAACCTGGAGGCAAATTGGTGGCCAAATAACTATAAGGCCCCGTGCCACCCATTACAGATGGTAATGTTTGTGTAGGATAAACATTACCGACAATGCCACTTGGAAGCGTTGCCGTTGGTAACGATAGTAAACCAATAACTTTTAGCGGATAAGTATTAGATGCAGTATTATTCTGAGCATCAACCACCCTTAAAGAAATTGTATAATTACCACTTTGATTCGGAGTTCCCGTAATCTCACGTGATGTGGGATTAAATGTTAATCCTGGAGGTAAGCCTGTGGCTGAATAAATATATGGACTTACACCGCCAGTTGCAGATGGCAGAGTTTGGCTGACATAAACAACTCCTTCACTTCCATCAGCAAGTACAGCTGATGGCAAAACAAGTGGATCGGTTACAACAATTGTATAATTTGTGGTTATAGTTTTACCATCTGCATCAGTAACCGTAACAGGAAAAGTATAGGTACCAGCCGCAGAAGGTGTACCCGTAATCTCTTGAGTTGCTGCATTAAACACCAAACCTGGAGGCAGATTAGTAGCGGCATACACATAAGGTCCTGTTCCACCTGTTGCCGACGGAATAACCTGCGCAGGATAAGGGTTGCCTGTTGTACCATTGGCCAAAACCGCTGCTGGCAATACCAATGGATTGGTAATTTTAACGTTAAATCCAGAAGTTACGCTATTTCCATTGGCGTCGGTTACTGTAATGGGAATAGTATATGTACCAACTTGAGTTGGTGTTCCACTTACTTGTCGGGTCGATGGATCGAAAGTTAAACCTGGAGGCAAATTTATTGCCGAATAAACATAAGGTTCTGTTCCGCCCGTAGCTGCAGGAATAATTTGTGGCGAATAAGTAGTGCCAGTAACTCCATTTGGCAAATTACCTGGTGTAAGCACTAATGCAGCAGTAACTACAATTGTAAAGTTAGCTGTCGTTGCACACCCTTTACTGTCGGTTGCCGTTATAGAAAAAGGGAAAGTTCCTGTAACAGTTGGTGTTCCAGAAATTAATCCGCTAGACGATAAAGCTAATCCTGAAGGTAAAGCACTTCCACTTGTAATAGTATATGTAAAACCTGGAGTTCCACCTGTCGCAGCATCAATTTGTTTGGTATATTGAAATCCATTAGTGCCGTTTGCTAAAGTACTTGCATTAAAAACAATTGCTGGATTTACCGTAACGGTAATTGGTACCCGTCCCGATTCCTGTAAACAATTAATCCTTCTAGTGGCTACGTAATAAGTTTTATTTGCTGTTAAAGCTGGTGTAGTATAAGTACCATTAAAAGGTGTTACCGCTAAAGCAGCGCCACCTTGTATGGCATCGTACCAAATTAATTCATTAGTATTTAAGGTTGTAGCAGTTAAAGCAGCTGTTCCGTTATAGCAAGCGGCAACGTTATTACTAGCTGGCAAAACAAATGTTGGCCTGCCAGATGATCTTGTTAAGCCGTAAATTAAAATCGTTTGTGTTAAATTAACATTTAATAAGGACGACAATCTTACCTCAACCCGATCAAATGCTACACCTGGAGAAAATGGAACGGTTACTGGCTGACCGTTATTAAGCAATGCCAGTAAATCGACACTTAATAGCGTAGATGCTGATTGAGAAAAAACCTGAGCGCCCCCGTTATATGCAATAACCGACAAGCGGCTTAATACGCCCGCATTAAGCAGTGCCGATGAAGCACTAAATCTCAAATTTATATCGTCTCCTACATTGGAAGGCGTATCAAAATAAAAATTCTGACTAATTGATCCTGCAACTCCTAATGCACCTAAACTTAATTCTGAGTAATTATTTTGGTTGGCATCAATGGCATAACTTGGATTAGTTACACCTGCTTTGCCTAAGCCTAAAACATCGAGCGTTATGCCATTCCCTTCAAATCCTGTGGCGAAAGCTGGTGCGCACGAATCAACTCCACTGGTATAAAAAGCATTATAAACCCTTGTGTTATTCAATGTACCTAATAATAATGCACTGGTTACGTCTCTAACATAAACCCTGTCATAATCTTGTGTTGGCCGTAGCGCTACATAAAAAAAACCGTCAGCACCCCTTAACAACCTTAAGTTCGAACTCGTAAAAACACCTGTGCTAGAACCACTTAAAACAGTTGTTCCAGCAGTATTTCTTGCCCCAACTTCGATAGAATGATTACCTAAAGCGACACCACCAACTACACCAGACAGCAATCCACCTAAATTTCCACCCAATAATTGGTTTAACAAAGTTGTATCAGTACTTATTCGAACATAAGATGTGGTTCCAGCAGGAATTGTATTCGGAAACTTAAGTTCTATTTCCCCTGCATAAGCACCCAATCCAAGTGCTAAACCACCCGAGGATTTTACAGTAGCAAATGTTAAAGGATCTGAAGTTATAGCGTTTGCAGAATTTTCTACCGTGGGTGTAAAACAAGCGCCAAGGCCAAGTGTACCACAACCAGTTAATGATGATTGACCATTACCAGTTACCGAACTTACTTCATTTGCATAAACTTTTGTTTGACTATACGATTTCTGATAAATCAGCGTTATTAAAAGGAGTGTAATTAATTGAACAATACACAGTTTTCCCAATGGGGATGGGTAGGTAAAGTTTTTCATCATGTCAGGCGTTTTTAGGGTTGATTATGTGAGCAAAAAAAACATCCCCCTAAAGAGTGCTTTTGTTTGTCATTTCAAATCTACGTCAGCAATATGCACTCAGTTTTATCCATTACCGTTCATTTATTATCTTAAAAGCTCATTCATTTTGTTCATAGGTATTTTGTTACCTAAATGATTTCCGCTATTGCATAATTTTAGTGACATTCGTATTATCATCCTCTATTAATGAATACAAACGAATTGCTCTCTCAACTAAGGAAGTTCGTTCTTATAAAATCGGGTTTAAGAAATATTGATCCCGCCCATTGTAAGACAATTTCGGAGCTTATCTTTAAGGAAACTAAAAATTACGTCAGCGAAACCACGGTGAAACGGTTCTTTGGCTTCGCACAAACTGTACATAAATTTTCGTTATTTACATTAAATAGCTTGTCGCAGTATATTGGATTTGTAGATTGGGAATCGTTTTGCAAAGACAAAGAGAATGAAACCGCTGATGTTAATGACATTTGGCAGGATTTAAAGTTAAAGTGCCAGGCCATTACCGAAATTTCTTTAATTGCAAAGAAGAACAGTTCTGGCGTTCCTTTCGATGCTACGGCTAACCGAAGTTTTTTATACGCCGATTTTAATTATTTTTTAAAAAACAACTACCAGTTTACAACAATTAGTGCCCAGCCTGGTCAGGGAAAATCAATCCTTCTGGCACACCTGGTAGAACATTTTTTTTATGGCGAAGATGCGATTTATAAAAAGGATATTGTTCTCCTTATTAATGCTGGAACAATTAACGACATTATTCAGAATGGCTTAACATTAAAAGATTGGTTTTATAAGGAGCTTAAATTTGCGGGTGTTAGCGAACTTATTGCTCATTTTAAAAAAGATCAAAAAAATGCGAAAGGCCGATTTATATTAATAATTGATGGTATTGATCAGTTTTTATCAAACATTAAATTTTTTAAAACATTTACCCATTTTTTATTCAGTATTGAAGAAAGCGATTTTGTTAAAATTGTATTAGGATTACGGGTAAATAACTGGGTAAATCTGCAACCTGCAATAACTGGTTCGGCATTTTTAACAAAGGTATGGTATAAAGGTTTATTTTTTGATGACGACAAAAACACAAATGTTCCGCCGTTAAATAAAGAGGAGATTTTATTTACTTTAAGCTGCATTGAAGGAAAAGTAGTAAAAGAAGATGAAGTCCATCACAGTTTACTCGAACAGTTTAGAACACCATTTTGGCTGCAAATCTATTATAAACTCAAGCAAGAAAATTCATCGCATAAGCTTATTAATCCTATTTTATGTTACGAACTGATCAACTATTTTTTAGAAAATAAAATCTTTCTATCGAAAAACAGTACCGAGAAAACTTTTATTTTAAAGGAAGTAAGCGCAAGTATATCCAAAGGAAACATTTGTCATCGCGTTGCCAAAGAAAATATCCTTAGTTATATTAAAAACTATCAGGAATCTTATCAGGAACTTATTTACAGTGGTATTTTAATTGAAGAAAAAAGGTTAACAACTTCTATTCCAACCGAAATTATAAGGTTTTTAAACAATGATATTTACACTTATTTTTTATTCCTTCAATTAACCGAAAAATTCCAATTTAAACCTAATAAAGCCTTTTTTGAAGAAATTTTAACTTCCTATTCTAATCAGCCTGACTTAAGAAACTACATGCTAAATTGGAGCATTAGGTTTTGCGTAAACAGAAATGAGATAAAGACCCTAAGTTATATTTTTCAATTACCATTTTCTAATACAGAAAAAAACAAGGCTTTCGATTTTATTTGCGATGTAGCCTTATTCGAACTAAGTAAAGCAAGCTCTAACTTTAACGCACAAACCATCGATATGAATTTTATCGATTTAATGGTTATGAGTAGGTTAATGAGTAAAAACTACAAAGAATGTATTAAAAAGATCTCTGAAAAGGTATTTGATGAGGATATCCAAATTATGCTTAACGTTATTGAAAGTAGCATAAACGTTATCGATATAGATAAAGCTGGATTAACGGAAAGTATGCAACTTCTTAAAAGAAACGGCAAAAAACTGGCAGAATTATTTCCCATCAATCCTTACGATTTCATTTTATTCTTCTCTAACCTTTTACAAAACAAACCAAGCAACAGCAAAATACTTAATGAGAAAATTGATAATCTTTGCGAACAAGTTAACAATAGTGGAGTTTACAGAAATATTGAAATAACTAGTGCAGAAATTATCTGTTACAGGTTAGTTTTAATTGTTTTGTTTGCCGATAAAAATTATAAAGGTTGCTTAAAATTTTTAACTGCAATATTAAAAAAATATCCAGGTCTATTTTATTTACGATCATCAATTTTCCCTCCTTTTTTACTAGTAATGTTAGCGCAAACCTATATCAAGCTTAATCAGAATAAAAAAGCGCAAAGAATTATTCAGTACCTCGAAAAGGCTATCGACAACGAAAAAATTTACTATAGCTCGTATATTGAGGGTGTATATATTCTAGCTAAAGCTAACTTTTTAAATCACACAGGTAACTACCCAAACGCTTTACTCGAAATAACCAGAGGAATAACCTTAGCACAAGATCATAAGTTTAACACGTTAGAAATAAGCTTTAGATTAATGGAAATAGATGCTTTAAAAAGCAATAATGAAATCGAGAAAGTTAATCAAGCCATTAAAAGCTTGTTAAATTATCTAGTGCTGCATAAATTATCGATGCCCAGTTTTACAAATATCAATAACGAAGACTTTGATCATACCTTTAATATTCTAAGATCTTATAAGTAAAACGCAACTGTACTAAAACGATTTGTAACAGTTTAAACGCACTTTATCAGAAAAATATAAATTATATTACATTCGAAATAAAAAACGAATACTGATGAAAAAAACATTGTTATTTTTTGCTGCATTTGTGCTTTTATATGGCGCAAGCATGGCTCAAACACCGAATACCTTAACCAAAAAAGAGGTTAAAAACGGCTGGAAGTTATTGTTCGATGGTAAAACCACAAAAGGTTGGCATACTTACCTTCGTGATACTGTAGGTTCAAAATGGACTGTACAAAATGGTGCAATTGTTTTCGACCCGTCGAAACCGAAAAACGGCGGTGGCGATATTGTAACTAACGAAGAGTACGAAAATTACGAATTAAATCTGGAGTGGAAAATATCTAAAGGTGGTAATAGTGGTATTATTTTCGACATTCAGGAAGATCCAAAATTTTACGCAACCTATTTAACAGGCCCTGAAATGCAGGTACTAGATAATGTTGATGCGCAAGATAATAAAAAAGAAAATCACCTTGCTGGTTGTTTGTACGACATGTCGGGTAATGCTTCTGTATCTAAACCTAAACCCGTAGGCGAATGGAACCAGGTAAGATTAATACAAAATAAAGGTCACCTAACCTTCTATCTTAACGGAACAAAAACATTTGATGGACAAATTGGTAGTGAAGAATGGAATAAATTGGTTCAAAACAGCAAGTTTAAAGAAGCTTCCTTTTCAAATTTCGCTAAAGTAGCAAAAGGTAAAATTGCGCTACAAGAACATCCTGGTTCGAGCCAGTGGAGAAATATTAAGATTAAAACATTATAATCTTCAGTAAAAAAAATCAAAAAGCCTTAAACACATATGTATTTAAGGCTTTTTTATTAAGTATCTAGTAAACTGCTACTAGTTAAAATTATTTCTAAGCAAACACACATTATTATTTTATAGCATTAAAATAGATTTGCAAATGGATCATTTTATTAAATTAAATTGAATACAAATAAAAAAATGTTCAAAAATAAAACGCTCAAAATCAAAAGCAGTTGATATTTTTGCGGCTATGTTACCAAAATTCAAAACCCTATACTTTTTTGAAAATACTGATATAATTATAATGGAAATTCAAAGAATGGATTTAGCAGATCATGCTGATGCTTCTGAACTGTACCATTGGTTATTCTTAGATAAACTTTCCGATTCTCTGGTAAAGTTATGGTTTCGTTCTATGGATACTTCTACCGAAATACAAGAACGTTACTTTGAACAAGGTTATCTTAAATTTAATTCTTTAGATGCAACCTATATAGAGAAATATAATTCGGCACAACACAAGCTTACAAATTTTAGCGAAAGACCACTATTGCCTGAGCTCGAAATAGTTATAGAAAATTACCTTAAAAAACCTTAGCAAATACATTTTGTTAAGATTTAGTAAAGAAAAATAAATTTATAGCCAAAATTTGGAAACATCATGTAATAACTTTATTTTCGATTCGAGAGCGTTAATTTAGATAACGGGCATTAAAACAGTTTTGTTTTTTGCCCGTTTTTTTGTTCCATTTATTGGAGCAAAAAAGACCCTTAAAACAAAAAAGCCCATTAATTAAAATGGGCTTAAGTTTTTGCAAAGAAGCAGTAAAAATCTACCTAAAGTTATATAAACAAAGGTAAAAGATTATGTCATCTTCGCCATTTATACAATAAACACGACAATTGGCCTTAGATGAATAAAATCGAGCCTTAATAAAGGTAAGTTCTATTCAAAGCAAACAGGCGCATCTAATGGAGCAGTTAACGAAACATTAACTGTTTATTATATCCTAATTTCAAAACTATAATAATACGACGATAAATACAAATAACATCTATTAAAAACTTAACTTTTCGAAGCTGGTTGTTTAATTAAACTATTATTAAAGAAAACGGAAAGTGCTTCGTTTGCTTTAAGTTCGGCAAAGTCTTTTGTTTTAAAAGGTTTTGTTAAATAGGCTTTAACGTTTTTATACGAGCCTGCTTTAATTTTATCGCTCTGATTATCAGATGAAGTTAATAAAACCACAAAAATCTGTTCTTTAAAAGGATTTTTTTCGATTTCATCGAGCATATCCCAACCGCTCATCCCAGGCATATTTATATCTAAAAAAACGAGAAAGCTTATCTTTAATGAAGCTCTTAATTTTAAAAACTCTAAAGCCGAACTCGCATCAGGGAAGTAATCTGTATCCCAAACTGGTTGGCAATCTTCAATCATAATTTGATGAATAAACAAAACCAGTTTATCGTCATCAATTACTATGGCTCTAACACGCTTCATAAAAAGACCTTAAATTTCCTATTTAAATAGATGTGGATTGCATATTCGCTACAACATTTTTTCTGCTACAATTTAAACGCTTTAGTTTAATTACCAAAATAATAAGGGCTTGTCATTCTGTTCATTATTTAGTGGCTTTATTTTCATAACAGTTATAATCAAGCGCAGGCTCAAAATAAAAAAAAGAATAAATTTATATTATTCGTTAACATTTTTACATAAAAACGGCTATTAAACTTCGCAAGTTGATTTCTGATTTTTAATTTAGTAATTAAATTGTCCCAACAAAGTATGTCTACCATTATTGAAAGAAACCATGTTAACGTCATTGGTTCAGGCGAACGGGTTATTATGCTTGCTCATGGCTTTGGTTGCGACCAAACTACCTGGAGATTCATTACAGATGCCTTTTTAAAAGATTATAAACTTATACTTTTCGATTATGTGGGCTGTGGCCTTTCAGATATTTCTGAGTATGATTACCACAAGTACGCTACATTAGATGGTTATGCTTGCGATGTTTTAGATATTATAGAAGCACTTAAGCTAAAAGAAGTCATTTTCATAGGCCATTCTGTTAGCGGAATGATTGGAATGCTTGCGGCACTACAGAAACCAGAATTATTCGAAAAGTTGATTTTTATAGGCGCTTCCCCTAAATACATAAACGCTAATCAATACTTTGGAGGTTTAGAGCGAGATCAAGTGGAAGAGCTGTTTAACTCTATGGCTAATGATTATCTGGGCTGGGCAAAATATATGGTCCCCGAGGTTATGCAAAATGCAGATCATCCAGAGTTTGGTGAGGTATTGCTCGAATCCTTTGAAGCTATGAATCCAAAAATGGCTTTAGCCTTTGCCAAAGCAACATTTAACTGCGATTACAGAGATCGTTTGAAAGAACTTACAGTTCCAAGTGTTAGTTTGCAAGCTAAAGAAGATTTCATTTCTTCTGAATCTGTTGGAAATTACATTAAACGCCATACGCCACATAATGCAATGCATATGATGAATGCAACTGGCCATTACCCGCACATTAGTGCACCAGAAGAAACCATAAAAGCAATTAAATCTTACATAGAAACCGATAACAAACTGAAAGGTAAGATTCGCGATTCCAGATTACAACCTGTATAACTAACAAAAAAGCCTTGAAAGATTATTTCAAGGCCTTTCATTATCTATTAGAAAAAATTAATTCTTCTTAAAAAACAAGGTTTCCATCATGAATGAGCGATTTAACTGGCGATACCCTCGAAACCGCTTCTGCTGAACAGGAGGCATCCACTAATACAACGTTCGCTTGGTCACCAACATTTGGCCATTGTCTATTTCCTTTATCATCTAATGGAACAATATTTCCCGTAGCAAGTTTTAATATTCTCGAAAGGTCGAATTCTGTACGATATCCGTAAATTTGTGCGGCGATATTTGCCTTTTGCAAAATACTACCTGTACCAAAAGTACTCCAATGGTCAACAATACAATCATTACCAGCAACTACTTCTACCCCATGTTTGTACAGGGTTGGTATTGGCATCGGATTACCAGAAAGCGGAATAGTTGATGCAATTCCGATTTTCGCAAGCCCAAGTTTTTCGGCAATTTCTTCTGTTTTATTTTTATCCAGATACCTTAGTGCAAAAGCATGACTAACATAGGTTTTGCCTTTCAGCACTGGATTCTCCATTACTTTGGCAATCAAATATTCGATTGTTTTCAAGCCCGATTCGCCACCTTCATGAAGATGAATATCAATACCTTTTCCATGATCAAGCGCTAGCTGCACCACAAAATCCATATGTTTTTCAATACTTCCATCAATGCTAAATGGATCAAGTCCGCCAATAAAATCAATATCCATTTTTGCGGCTTCTTTCATTAATTCCTCAGATTTGGTGTAGTATATTCCATGCTGAGGAAAAGCAACCAGTTCTGCCTGAAAAGACGACTTTTTGTTTTGAAGTGCCTTTTCTAAATGCTTTAAAGAATTTAAACCAGAGGTAGGTTCGATATTTACATGAGACCTCGCATAGCTTGTACCATATGATTGAAGTAATTCAATTAGCTTTTCGGTACGTGGTACCGATGTTTTTAAAAGCTCAGGAATTATTTGCTGTTCAAAAGCAATCATATCCTTAACACTTTTATTTTTCTTCAAATGCGCCTGCCACGGAAGTCCATAATAGGTTTTATCTAAATGGATGTGCATATCTCTAAATGCAGGAAGCATCAAAAAACCTTTCGCATCAATTCCTTTGCCTTTAGGGTTATTTGGTAAAACACTTTTAATTTTCCCCTCTTCTATCTCAATTGTAAAAAGTGCTGTATTTGTTTTAATTACGTCATCCTGATCATAGGTAAATCCTGTTTCGAGCATAACGTTTTTTAGAATAAGCGTTTTGCCAGCAAAGATTTCCGTAGTATGCTCACCTTCCATTGCCTGAGCCGAATTGAGCATACAGGTACTGGCAAGTAATATAGACGAGTTGCGGATAAAATCTTTTCTTGAGATAGATTGTGCTGTCATAATATCAAATTTCTTTGATACGAAAATAACACTATACTGCATTAACTCCTAAGTAGGATTTATGCTAAAAATTGTATAATTTATAACAACACGATTTTAAGATTGCTTATTAATCCGTTTTAGCCGAAAAAAATATTACAATTTACAATTGCCCTCTAAATACCTTTGGGGTTGTTTGCGTATATTTTTTAAAAAATTTAGAGAAATAGGCGATATCATAAAAACCAAGTTCTGATGCGATAGCTTTTATCGGCTTATTTGTGGTGAGCAACATTCTTTTTATTTCTAAAATTAAACGTTCGTGAATTAGAGCCGTTGCAGAAACATGAAAGTACTTTTTACAAAGTATGTTCAAATAATTGGCCGAAATATTCAGTTGGTTTGCATAAAATGAAACCAGTTTTTCACTTTTACAATGAGTATCAACAAGCGAGCGATATTTAAAAAGTATGGGTTTAGTTTTATAAACCGTTTGATTATTAAATATCATTTCTGCCTCTTCACTTATCATTAAAGCAATAAGTTTAACCCTTGCATTAATAATTTCAGAAAATATTAATGGTTTTCCGAACTCGGATTTAATTTGTTGAAATTCGTATAAAATTTTATTTAGCGTTTCTTTACTAAGGCTGATTACTGGATAGTTTTGATAAAGCGTTAATGAAAATCGCAAAGAATTAACCAGGGTTTCAAACATATTTCTGCTGATCATAACCTGATGTGCATGTGTTTCTTCCCTCAACTCCCATTTATGAATTTGCTCGGGAAATAAAATATGTAGTTGTGCCGCAGCTACCTCATAATCAACAAAATCGATGGTATGTGTTCCGCTCCCCTGCACAAAAAGCATGAAAAGAAAAAAATCGTGCTTATGTGCTTTTTCAATAAGCCTTTTTCCTTTTATTTCATGATACAATAAATTGCTTTCCGAATTCTTACTCGAAAATTCAGTAATATCTAATATTGGGATTTTTGTAATTACATCCAATGCCAAGTAGTGTTTTAATAATCCAACCGAATAAGATCTACCTCTAAACCTTCATCCCATTTCAATTCAAAGTTAAGAATCGATTTTCAAAACCATCAACTACTATTTTTATCCCTAAAAGAGGCGCTATTTAATTAGATTGTAAAACTGGTTTAGTAGGTTCTTAAATCTTTCTGACTTTAAAAAAAGTTCGAAGGTTACTATCGCTAAAAGAGAACATAAAACACCTGCAATTACATCAAGAACATAATGGTGACTGTTGTAAACTGCTGCAAACCAAATCCCCAACATGACAACAGCAAAAAGTATATTTATAAATTTCAACCTGCTTTTAAGTCCGTAATACAAAACAATAACTGGGTAAGCCGAATGTAGAGAAGGCATAGCGGCAAAAACATTCGAGCCTTTACTGTAAATCCCCTGAAATAGTTGAATGTTAAAGTAATGGTCAAATCTGGATAAGCCAGCGGTATTTCCTGCAGTTGCAGAGATAAACTTAAAACCATGCTCTTGCACATACCAAGGTGGTGCGGCAGGAAAAATGTAGTAAATTATAAAACCTAAAAGATTAACCCACACAAAGGTTAGGGAGAAGTATATAAAGTATTTTCTATTTTTAAAGAAGAGATATGCAGCAAAACCTAAGGGCACTGGAATCCACATTAAATAAAAGAAACCCGTAAGCACATCTAAAAATGAGGTGGTATTAAGTTTCCAGTATTCATTTGGTGTAAGTAATAATCCATCAAAATTTATCCCGAAAAGCTTTTTTTCAAACAGATATAAATCCTCTATGTGTACAGCGTTGAAAAGATAGTTTGGAAAAGCCTTCATATAGTCGAAGATTATCCAATAAACGATAAATATGGAGAATGCGATGATAAATTTTCTGGTGCCAGAAGAAATATAAAATAGGGCATTAAAAATAAATACAAGTACTAACTGATCGGTTTTAAAACCAACCAATAGCACCGATAACAAAAGGTAAGCAATTGAAATAATTGCAGTTTTAATAACTGTACCGCTGGCGAAAAATGATTTTTCGAGGATGACATTTTCGGGCATACTACCTTTTATCAAAATTCGACTTAAATATATGATCCCAAAAAGTCCAGCTTACACCATAGCCTTTTGTAGAATCTGAGTAGTGATGCAACATATGATGCTGTTTTAGTTTTTTCCAGAAACCACTTTTAAAATTAGCATGATGTAATGCATAGTGAACCATATCGTAAAACAGATAACCAATCATAAAACCAGAAAAGAATGGATAAACTTTGGTTTCTGGCAATAACCAATCGAACAAAAAGTAAAAACCCAAAGCCATCGGAATGCTTGCAGAAGGCGGCATTACCAATCTGTTTGCATCGTTTGGATAATCATGATGCACGCCATGAAATATAAAATGAATTTTTTTCCCCCACGCTACATCGGGTTCGAAGTGAAACACATAGCGGTGTAAAATATATTCGGTAATGGTCCAGATGGCTAAACCCAATAAAAACCAGCCAGCAAAGCTGATAACCGACATATTAATTTCTGCAAATGATTTATAAAATAAGTAACCAATAACAGGAATATATACGACTAATGGTACATAATATTTAACCTTTGAAAGGCTTTCCATAAAATCGCTTTTAAACATTCTTATGGATGATGATGAATTCGAGATAAAATTCTTCTTCATAGATTTTATATTTTAATTCGCTCTATTAATAATTTCGATGGCTCTTTTGCATCGTAACCTTTTATTTCTACATATTTAACGTTGGGGAGCCAAAAAGAACCACCTTCAATCCTCAAAAAAATACGCTCAATTTGTAGTTTTTTCTTATTAATTGTAGCATAAACATGATAACGCTTGTCAGCTTCTGATTTATTAAGATACATAGGTAGTTTTTTATGCGAGGTAAAGCGAAGCTCGAACTGACCGTTTCCCATATTTTTAGTTAAAATTCCGTAAGCAAATTTTCGTTGGATATAGCTTAACTCTTTCTTTTCGCCCTTGTCATCATATCGCATCCAAAAAACATTAACAGGGTTATCCGCATTAACTTCTCCACTTTTATCTACATTTAACTGACAGATAATGGTATTCGTATTTGGATCTCGCTGAAGATAAAAAAGCTGATTACTGATATCTTTTGGTACTGGAAAAGTTATAGGTGAAGGATCTTGCGCCATAACAGAGTTGTTTATACCCAACAAACCAAAAACAAGCGTAAAGCCAACAATTAATGCCGCTTTATTACCGATTGTTCTTTCTGCTTTTTCCTGAGCTTCTAATCCCCTTTTTGCTTCCTGCAACCTTTTAACCGCTGTGATGTTGGTTAACAATGCCATTAAAGTTATCGGCATAGTGAATATCGACATAGTTTCGAAAACGTGAAATGAAATACCAGGAAGATAAATTTTGTAATCACCGCCAATGAAATGACCAGCAACACCGCAGGCAATAGCAAAAACGCCTATTGTTACCACACGCTCTGGCCGTTGCATCAATCCTCCTTTGCATTCCACACCAAGTCCTTCGGCTCTTGCTCGGGTATAACTTACCATCATCGAACCAATTAATGCGATAAAGGCAAATAAAGAACTTAAGAAATAATGATGAGCAACCAGATAATAGCAAATCCCTAAAAACATAATCATCTCGCTGTAACGGTCTAGCACGGAATCGTAAAGCGCTCCAAATTTCGAGCTCATATTTCCTAATCTTGCTACCTGCCCATCCAACATATCGAAAAGCCCAGCGAAAAGCACCAAAGCACCACCCCAACCAATGTAAGACATATCTCCACGATTCGATTTTTCGGCACCCAATACAAAAATAACCGCAACACCAATATTCAATATCAAACCAAATGTGGTGACTGCATTTGGCGTTAGCCCAATCTTAATCAAGCCTCTTACAAAAGGATTAATTACCTTATATATGCCCAACTGCAAGCTGTCTCTTAACTTTGCTTTCATAACTTTAATTTTAAAAATCGAATTTTACCCTGGCCCTAATTCCCCACTCAGATACTTCTGGATGATTTAAATAATTGAATCGCTTAACTAAGTCGACCCGCAGTAACTTAAAAATATTCCCAACCCCAACGCTACCTTCCATGTATGGATCATTTCCCAATGCGTAAGTTCGTTTCGAACCATCTTCATAATCAGGAAGTCTATATAAACTGGAAGTCAATGCAGGGTTATTTTCATCACGCAATCCACCATAAAGTGCCTTAAAAGAAACAACTTCCCTTAATTTTAACTTTTTCAATAAAGGGATTTTGTTAAAGAAAAAACCATTAAAATTATGGTCTATGTTGATGCTCGCATAATGGTCGCTTACAAATTCTAGAAAATTCATCAAATTGTAAGAGTTAAGCTGATAAGCGTAAGTTTGGTTGGCTCGATGGATATCTAATAAAGGAAAAGGAACTTTACCAGCAATATAACCTCCTTCAATGGTTACATCACTGTAGCCCAATTGAGAAAGATAAAACCGCTTATCAATACTCCCCATAATATTGTGGTAGTTATATTCTCCACCCAGTAAACCCTTTAAGCCTGCAGTATATTTGAAATTAAAGACAGGATATCGATCGGTAATCGGTACCCGATATATTTTTCCCTGATAAAACTTTTCGTTTGGCGCATAACGCAGTTGTAACGACAATTCACTGGTTGTCAACCTATTTACAAACTGATTTGCATCATTCTGATAAAATAATCCTCCAGCAGGTGTTTGACTCCATTTTTTAAACCCCAAAGTATAAGAGAAATGATTTTCGTATTCCTTTACGTAATCTAAACGATAGAAATCGTTGTAGAGTAACATATCGTTAACCCCGCGTTTAAACGAAAGCAAGAAATTATCTTCTTGCACAAACTGTAATTCTTGTCCAGGTATTTTAGTATCTCGTTGAAAACTTGCTCTTATATAATTTTGAGGAAACTCATAAATCGACTTGTTGTTAATTGAGTACGTTGCCGATAAAAAAAACTTCCATTTTTCATCTTTAAAACCATAAGCGGCATAATTCTCAAAATAATAACGTTTGCTTAATTCTGGCGTTGTTCTTCCACCTAAACGCAATCGAAGTCCCTCTACATTATTAAAACTATAAAAGGTATTCACAGGTCCAATTTCGTAAGGACCAAGATTTTGATAACCCGCAAAAAGCAAGGTGACAATTTGCATAGTACGTTTAAATGATGGAAGATTTTGCAGGGTGTCGATATTGCCATAAATCTTTAACTCGTTCGCAGAAATTGTGTCTAATCGATTTTGTTTCCAGAACAAATCATCTTTTTTGCCTGCATCAGCTAAAACTGATGTACTTTTCCCTTGGAAGACAGTATCTGGCAAAGGCGCATCAAACTGGTATTTTTTGAAGGTAACGGTTCGCTCTCCAGTAAAACCAACACCCTTTGTTTTACCGATACCAAAATCCGTAAGCAACTTGCTTTTACTTAAATTATATTTTCCCGCTGCGTTCGGTTCAAAGCTTAAATCAATTTTTAAAGCTCTTACAAAATTCAGGTTTATGTTTTTGTTTACCCCGAATGATGCGCCTGTAATTGCATATTTACCATCATTAGTTACGTATATCTTCCCTTCAAACAGCATATCACCAGTATTACGTGGCGTAAAAGAAAGCTCAATAATTTGCGGTTTCTGATTTTTTAAGGTATCGGTAATAAAGAATTTATAAAACGCTGGCGCACCATCTGCAATCGGACTTAAAAAATCGTTACTAATAACTGATATGTTGTTTTTATAAATATCAATGTCTTGATACATCCGATCGAAATAGGTCTTCATTCCTTTATTATCGATATACCGACTATCAAACTGAACCTGCTTTTGTGCTACAATAACTGTTTTACTCTTTTCGGGTTCTTTACTTAAAAATTTATCCGATAGGCTTTCCTGAATATAAATTGGTAAAAGATTTTTCCCCCCAATTAAGGTTGAATCCTGTTCCTGAAATAGAAATTGATAATTTCGGAACATCTTTTTGTTCTTAAATTTCTCAGACACATTACTTACCGAAAACAACATTTTTTCATATTGCTGATAAGCAACTGTTTGATAACTTTTAATGCGGTTTTCGTCTTTATGCGCAATAACCTGCCTAATCAATTCTACTGCTGGATTATCTTTATTCCGATATTTAATTCTCTTTCCACCAACAATAATCACTTCATCCAGCGAATTTGAACTCGGCACAAGCAACACATCCGTTTGCTGCGTTGCAGAAGGCATAATATTTTTACTTGCAATGGTGTAACCAACAGAATTAAAACTTAAACCGCTTTGAGGCTCGGCCGAACTTATGTTATAATTTCCATTAATATCGGTTTGAGTACCGATTTTGGTATCCTTAAAAAAAACAGAAACATTAGGCAGCGTTTCTTTGGTTACGGCATCACGTACCGTGCCCGAAACTACAGTTGCCTGAGCAAGAGCATCGCTGCTGAGCAATAAATTTAATATTGAAAACAAGCCAATAAAAAAAGAAATTAACGGTAATTGTTTCATTTAACGGAGAAAATAAACAGCTTTTGCATATAATAATTGTAGCTTATACCAACCGAAATCGATACAAATACTTTGGAGAGCATGTAATTGATATTAAAAAAATGAGTAAAAAAGTAAACGCCAAGCGTTACTAGTATTAAGTTGCCAACCCAAACCAAAATATACTTAAGCGCCTGCCATTTGAGTGCTTTTGAAGCCGCATCAAAAACCCAGAACCTATTGATGTAAAAGTTTACCATTCCTCCGCAAACTGTTCCGATAATGCTGGCTGTTAAATACCAGGAGCTGAAAAAGTTCGCTACTAACAGCGTGACTAAAAAATCTACAGCGGTAGCGGTTAACGATGAAGCCTGGGCTTTGAAGTACCTTAACATTAGAGATTAAAATAACCCGAAGGAAACAACCACTTGAAGAACGATGCTTGAATATGCTCCAGCCAATACATCATCGGCCATTACACCTAATCCGCCAGGTAATGCTTCCATTTTTTTGATGTAAAAGGGTTTTAAAATATCGAAAAACCTAAAAAGTATTAAGCCCAGAATAATGTAAACAGGTTTTAACGGTGTCCCCAATAAGGCAATGCACATACCAACAACTTCATCAATAACTACCCTCTGATGGTCTTTGCCCCACTCATCTTCAACAACATCGGCAGAGATTGTGCCTGTTAGCGTTAAAAACAAGGTGATGAGCAGTGGCCATAAATAAGGATTTGTATAAATGGTTTGCGAAAAGTACCAGCAAAGGCAGGTCGCGATTGCAGCGATGGTTCCTGCCCCTTTGCCAATGTACCCTATGCCGAAAACGGTTGATATGATTTTATGGAATAGCACTACAGCGTTTCTACCAATTCTTCTTCATAATCTTGGCCTAAATGCGTAATAAGCTCCTCGCCCATTATGTAGCGCAAAGTATTTTGAAGTTTCATTAATTGTTTAAAAATGTCGTTTTCTGCAGGTACACCTGGAATGGTTTGTGGCGATTTTAAATAGAACGATAACCATTCTTGAATACCAGACATATTAGCTCTTTTCGCCAAATCCATAAACAAAGCCAAATCCAAAACAATTGGTGCAGCTAAAATCGAATCGCGGCATAAGAAGTTAATCTTGATTTGCATTTTATAACCCAACCACCCGAAAATATCGATGTTATCCCAGCTTTCTTTGTTATCGCCATGCGGCGGATAATAGTTAATTCTGATTTTATGGTACATATCGCCATACAAATCTGGATTTACTTCTGGTTTAAAAATATCTTCCAGTACGCCTAATTTTGATACTTCTTTTGTTTTAAAGTTATCTGGGTCATCCAATACTAAACCATCGCGATTACCTAAAATATTATCAGAGAACCAGCCATTAACACCTAAAGAACGTGCTGCTAAACCTGGCGCCAAAATAGTTTTCATTAAGGTTTGACCAGTTTTAAAATCTTTCCCAGCGATTGGCGTATTGGTTTCTTTTGCCAATTCGATTAAAGCTGGAATATCTACTGTTAAGTTTGGAGCACCATTAGCAAAAGGAATGCCTAATTTTAAAGCCGCATAAGCATAAATCATACTTGGTGCAATTAGTGGATCGTTATCTCTTAAGCCTTGTTCAAAGGCCGCAAGCGATTCGTGAACCGCAGATGGTTCAAAATAAATTTCGGTAGAACCACACCAAACCAATACAATTCTATCGCAGTTATTTTCGCTTTTGAAGTTTTTAATATCTTCCATCACCTCTTGCGCCAACTCGTACCTGTTTTCGGTTTGCTTAACATGCGTACCCGTAAGGTTTTTTACATAATTCCGATCAAACGCAGCACGCATTGGTTTTATTGCCTGTAATTCCTCACGCACGTCACGCAGAAGGTTTGCATCTAAAACCCTTGCATTAAGTGCAGCTTCGTAAACGTTATCTTCATATACATCCCAACCACCAAAAACGAGGTTTTCGAGATTTGCCAAAGGCACAAAATCTTTAATTTTTGGTTCTTTTTTCTCTGTTCTTTTACCAATGCGGATGCTTCCCATTTGGGTTAAAGAGCCAATTGGTTTTGATAAGCCTTTTTTTACAGCAGCTACCCCAGCAATCATGGTTGTGGCAACAGCACCAAGACCTGGCATTAATATTCCAAGTTTGCCATCGGCTGATTTTACTTGTTCTTTCATTCTATCTTATTTTAATTTTATTTATAACCAATTATTTTCTTTGTACCAGGTAATCGTTTCCTTAATACCACCCTCCAATTGGTATTTTGGTTTAAACCCAATATCATTTTGTAAACTGTCTATACTACATGCCCAACTGCTTGCGGTTAATTCTTTTATTTTATCCACGTTAAGCGTTGGTACTTTATTAAATACCTTGTAGGTGTGCTCCAGGCCCCACGCAAGCCCCTTAATAATTGTTGATGGTACCTTAACTACAAGTGTTTTCTTTTTTAATGCTAGCCTGGTGTATTCTGCTAAAGAGAAGCGATTGTAAATTTCACCATCAGAAATATGGTAAGTTTTATAAACCAAATCCGACTTGAGCACCTTTAAAATGGCCTCTGCCAAATCTGTAACATGTATAAAAGTTAGTGGTTGCTCCTGCGTTCCTATGTAAAACTCCAAACCCGAATTAATTGCTTTTATCAAGATAAAAATGTCTTTTTCGCGGGGACCATAAACTGCAGTCGGCCGAAATACAATTAATGGCAAATTTTTAAGCTGACTTAAATAGGTTTCGGCTAAAGCTTTGCTTCTTCCGTAATCTGTTACTGGGTTGGATAAACTAATTGCATCATGTTGACCCAATAATGGACCTCTTGCAGCCAAACTACTTACAAACACAAATTTTTCTATTTTATGAGTAGCCGTTGATGCCGCGATTGCAAAGTTTCGGGTGTAAATCGCGTTGATATGAAAATAAGCTTCACGGTTTTTTGCCTTGGTTGTAGCAGCCGCATGAATAATGTAATTGTATTTCTTTTCTTCGATATGATGTTTCATATGCCCTATCGATTCGAAATCTAATTCAACATAATTAACAGCAAAATCGGCTAAATGAGCAACTATGCTTTGCCTGCGTACACTAACATAAACTTCCAGATTATTATCTAAAGCCGCCTGAATAAGATGATATCCAACAAATCCAGTTGCACCAGTAATCAACACCCGCTTTTTCATATCGCCTTTTCTAAAATTCTATATTTTCGGTATAGCTTTCCCCCTATATCCTCAATTGGCTTGTTAATCATATCGTTATGATCCAACGTCCAGCTTGCTTCGGCATATTTCATATTCTTTGCAGAAAAACTCTTAATAATATGTCCATATAAGCATGCCTCAATGCCCATTTTCCGATATCCATCAACTACCCCAAGCAATAAAATTCTAATGCCGTCTATCTTTTTCTTACCCGTTAAAAGCTTAATTAAGCCTGTCGGAAATAATCGTCCACGTTTTATTTTAATCTGAATTTGGTTGATATCGGGAATTGCCAAGGCAAAGCCAACAATTTTGCCGTTTTGCTCAGCCATTATGCAGAAATCTGGATCAAGAATGAGTTTTAAGTCTTTCGCTGTATAATCAAACTCCTTATCCGTCATAGGTACGAAACCCAGGTTTTTATCCCAAGCCTTGTTATAAACCTCACGGATAGCTTCTTTATCCTGATTAAAGTTTTTCATATTGATGGTCCGAATCACGATATCATTCCGTTTTAAACGCTCTTCAATCCGATCAATTAGTTTTACCGATCTATCGCTATAATTACCTGTAGTATATCGGTACGCTCTTAAATCAACATTTTTTTCGAAACCTAATTGCTCTAACCTATTAAGGTAATAAGGTGCGTTATATGGCATCATGGCAACTGGAGGCCCATCAAAACCATCTATCAGTAAACCACAGGTTTCATTTGTCGAGAAATTTACTGGCCCTAAAATCCGATTTAATCCTTTTTCTGCTAGCCAGTTTTGAGCGGCCTCGAATAATAAACTAACTATATCCTGACTGTTAACCACATCGAAAAAGCCAAAAAAACCATCTGTAGCATTATATAATTTATTATGGTTGGTGTTGTTAATTGCAGCAATCCGTCCAACTATTTTTTCATCTTCATAAGCTAAAAAAAGCTGGATTTCCGAGTGCTCATAAAAAGGATGCTTTCCTGGCGAAAGTAAATCGCGTTGAGCTATAAAAAGCTCTGGCACATAATTTACATCATTCGCATAAAGCTCATGCGGAAAATCGATGAATGCACCAAGCTCAGTTTTAGTTGAAACTTTAACTATTTTTTTCATGATTGTAGCCCCACCAAATCAACATTAACAGCTTTAAAAGCACTTGTAAGTTTTTCTATGGCAATTTCGATTTGCTCAAAACTGTGCGTAGCCATTAAAGAAAACCTAATGAGCGAAGAACCTGACGGAACCGCAGGAGAAACTACTGGATTTACAAACACCCCATTTTGCTGCAAGATGTTGGTAATCATAAAAGTTTTAGTATTATCTCTAATATAAACTGGAATAATTGGGCTATTGCTATGACCAATATCAAAGCCTGATTCTAAAAGCAGTTTTTTTGCATATTCTGTATTTTGCCAAAGCTTATCAATACGCTCAGGCTCAGACTCGATGATATCTAAAGCAGCAATTACACTTGCTACGGCCGAAGGCGGCATACTTGCGCTAAACATAAGCGAGCGGGCACGATGTTTTATAAATTCTATCGTTGCGGCATCACCAGCAATAAAACCACCTAAAGAAGCTAGTGATTTACTGAATGTACCCATTATTAAATCGACTTTATTGGTAAGATTGAAATGAGATGCCGTTCCAGCGCCATTAAAACCAATTACACCCAAACTATGGGCATCATCCATCATCACGTTAGCGCCAAATTCATCAGCAATTTGAACCAATTCTGGTAGATTAACCAAATCGCCTTCCATACTGAAAATACCATCGGATACGATTAACTTTGCTGCATCTTCTGGTAATCTGCTCAATTTCCTCCTCAAATCGCCCATGTCGTTATGAGCGTATTTTATCGTTCTGGAAAAAGATAATCGACTTCCATCTATAATTGAGGCATGGTCGTACTCGTCTAAAATCAAATAATCATTCCGATCAAGCAAACAGGAAATTACCCCTAAATTAACCTGAAAACCTGTACTAAAAAGTACAGCTGCCTCTTTAGAAACATACTCCGCTAAACGGTTTTCTAAATTTATATGAATATCGAGCGAGCCATTTAAAAACCTTGAACCTGCACAGCCTGTTCCATATTTTTCTATGGCAATTTTTGCTGCTTCTTTTATTTTGGGGTGGTTAGTTAGACCTAAATACGAATTCGATCCAAACATCAGCACCTTTTTTCCATTAATAATCACTTCAGTGTCTTGAGCAGATTCTATTGATCTGAAGTAAGGATAAAGCCCTTTTTCCTTAATGATAGAGGCATCTTTAAATGCATCAATCCTATCTATTAATTTTTTGCGCATACTGGATGGTAATACTCCCTTATTTTATTGTTTATTAAAACCCTTGTCTTTTTGTTTGCACGCATTTGGCGCAAAAACAAGTTCCATCAGATTATTATTTGCAAACAATTTGATAACGCAATTTTAACGTTGAATGCCTCGATAAAAAAGGTTCAAAAGTGGGAACTATTGGTCAAAAAGGTGGATTGAAAAAATGTGACATTTAAATGAATTGACTATTCGACTTCCTGACTTTTATTATAAATAGGTAAAACAGTAGAAATTAAGCGATTACAAAGCAAATACTCAAACAAAAATCTATATATCAATAAGTTATTGACAATTAAAAATCAATCAAACGATTAAATTCTTATCAGAAATTAGTCATAATAAAAAAAATAAATTTGAAAAATAGATTGAAATATTAGATTTGCTACCGTCAAAAACAGTCAGATATCAGGGGATTATATTGCGAAAAATGAGGCTTTATTTTTATTAAGAAAGGCGTGGAAATATCTGTTAAAAAACTGTTACGAAACACTAAAAATCCATGCAGCAACAGCTTCTTAACAATAACGATCAGGTCGTTAATATCGACAAGAAATTTCCGCCATTAGAAGATTTGGAGGTTAGCTATTTCGAGAACTATTTTCCTGATTTTTGCCACAATCAACCCTTTCGGGCCAGCTCCTACGCATTCATCCTAATTATTAAGGGAAAGTTAAATATTAAGACTAATTTCTTGCCCGAAACTTTAAAAGAAAGGGATATTCATTTTGTTTTTCCAGATTCAATTTACGAGATCACCAACGATCCGAACATATCCTTTATAAAGGTTGGATTCAGCAAAGCGTATTTAAAAAAACAGGGTATATTTTTAAGTAGCGCTCAAAGTTATAGATTATTTATGACGCAATCCATTAATAAGTTTTCACTTACTAAGGAAGAGTATACAGATTTATATCATGATATAATTTCTTTACAAAAAAAATTAAAACTCCAGGCAGATATCCCTCATCGAAATGAAATTATTAGAAATAGTTTCACAGAAATAGTTTACGATTTGATTTTGCTAAGCAACAAAAGACAAGTTTTAGAGCCCGCAAAAAGGGATAGTAAACTGGAGTTAACAACTAATTTTCTTAATTTACTTTCAGAGCATTTTAAAGAAGAAAAACGGGTAATTTATTATGCAAATAAATTATGTATTACGCCAAGGCATCTTTCGCAAGTAGTAAAACAAGTAACTGAAAAAACCGCAGGAGAGCTTATAGACGATATAGTTATCGGGGAAGCAAAAATTTTACTGAATAATCCGTTGCTAAATATTTCTGAAGTTGCATTAGCATTGAAATTTAGCAATTCCTCTTTCTTTGGGAAATTTTTCAAAAAGCAAACCGGCCTTTCTCCCTCTGATTACAAACAAAAAAATCCGATTGCACAGCATACTATTTTTTAAGAGCAACCAAAGGTTTCTTTGCTTTTTTCTCTATTTCTGATCGTGCCATGTACGATTTTCATTCCATTTATCTTTAAACAGGGCTATAAAAATTGAGTCAGATTAATCCTTTATCACTATTAAGTGACAAGTATTATATTTGAAATAAAACCACCGAATAGTCACATATTTATAAGCTTGGTTTAGTTATAAACAATTAACCGAAATAATAGATTAATTGGCCCACATTGCAAACATTAAATTTGATGAAAACAGCCAACACAAAAAGAATGACCATATTTTTAGTTCTCGGCTTGATATCAATATTAGCCATAATAATTTCATCCATAATCTTAATAAATACCAATGGTATGGACCAAAGGCTACAAGGGTGGGTAAACTTACTTTGGATTCCTCTAGCACTTGTATTTCTGATTATTGATCGAGTTTGTGTAAGAAAATTTGGTACTAGAGCCGTAAATAAGATCGAATTTTATATTTTAAGCATCTTATTTTTACTGTTTATAATTAACTGGATCAGACTGCAGCTTCAGAAATAGAAATCAGGAAACCAATATATTCTTAAAGATATTAAATCTGTTAGCAAGATACTTGCCCTCTTTAACAGAAAAAGCCTAACAGTAAGCAATATCTGTTAGGCTTTTGCTTGGTGGATTATGCCGTCCTATTGTAGAACAGTTTGGCTTTTGAAATCATACACAATAACCGCTTTCAGCTTCCTCCTTATACTGTCTATAAACACTAGTGTTACAGTTAAGGACTCAACCGCACTTTGTTCGTGTCTTGTTCGTCTCTCGTTCGTCTTTCGTTTGGGAAAATTGAATCAAAATACGGAGAAAATACGGCCAATATACAGGCCAGCTTTAGGCCAGTTGTAGGCTTAACATTCTCTTATCCTTAACGAGTCCTTAAACTAAGCAGAAGATGATCTTTTGTTTGATATTTAACTTTTCGGGAACAACATTATAATGTAAATATGTTCCGCATAAGCCAATTAATAGATTAGCATTTAAATACTTTAAAATTCATCATCCGTTCAACACCTTATATAATATTTACTGTCAAATAAACTAAATGTCTAGATCGTCCTATTGATCACGATTAATACATTTTGATGTAATTGGTTTCGCTTAAAACGCCAACATTAACTATCAGTAAAACATTTTTTTGCTGTAACAGATTATACTTTAAAACAATTAGTATATTTATAAACTTTATTTAATCAAATTAGTTTATAAATACTTAAACTAATTTCAATGTTTAATCATGAGGTTTAAGAGCAAAAATATCCTTGTTATCGGCGCAAGCTCTGGTATCGGATTCGATTTGGTTAATTTACTACATATAGAGGGAGCGAATATTTTCACCGCCAGCAGAAACAGTTCACCACTATGGCCTGATTCCGTTCGCTATCTGGAAATGGATGTGATGAGTTCGACAGCAGCATTAGTCTCATTCTTACCCGATGAACTCGATGGCCTGGTATACTGTGTTGGAAACATCAATCTTAAGCCATTTACACGAATGACAGAAAGCGATTTTATTGATGATTTCAAACTCAACGTAGTTGGGGCTGCCACATCTATACAACAATCCTTAAAATCTTTAAAGAATGCTTCCTCAGCATCTATTGTGCTAATAAGTTCTGTTGCAGCAAGAACTGGAATGGCTTTTCATGCGAGTATTGCGGCATCAAAAGCAGCAATTGAGGGCCTATCGATCTCATTAGCAGCAGAATTAAGCAGTAGTCAAATCAGGGTAAATATAGTTGCACCGTCTTTAACGGATACACCACTTGCTTCAAAACTACTTAACACGCCCGAAAAAATGGATGCATCAGCCAAAAGGCACCCATTGGGAAAATACGGAACGCCAAAAGACATCAGCGCTGCTATTGCATTTTTACTCTCGGCAGAGAGCAGTTGGATAACTGGGCAAATTATTCCGGTAGATGGAGGCCTTGGTAATTTAAAAACAACATTTTAGTAAAGAATAGAACCTAACGAAATCGAAATTATAAACCATTAAAATAAAAAAAGATGATGTACAACCTTTTAAACGACTTATTGTTGTTGGTAAAAACATACGAAAGTAGCAGCATGGATGCAAAGGACGATTTAAAATCTTTTCTAAAGTGGAGTAATACGCAATCCGATCAAGGCGAAAATATAAAACCCGAAGAACCTGAATGGACTGGTAAAATTAACGGTCGTTCTGCAGATAGCGTAATCAATACGGCACTTGTTCATCTCTACAGATATGCTAAAATACAGGCGAAAGCAGCTATAACCAATAGTTTATTTTCAACCCCCGATGAATTCATATACCTGATTAACCTCCAGTCTGCTGGAAATATGAGTAAATCAGCATTAATAAAAGAAAACATTCACGATAAGCCAGCGGGAACATTAATCATTAAACGCCTTCTGGATAAGGGCTTAATCACCCAACAATCCTCTGGGATTGATAAACGCAGTATGATTATGAGCATTTCGGCAAAAGGAACACAGGAACTGAACAAAAGTATGGACAAAATACGGGCTGCATCGGCCAACGTAACAGGCCCACTTATTCTCGAAGAAAAAATTAAACTTATTACTTTGCTTCAGAAACTCGAAGACTTCCATTTTGCTCAAAATTTTGAAAAAATTTAAGACTGATATTGAATGAAAATTATTTTTGATCGTGTATCTGCAAAGTGCAGTAAAATGGTAACTAAAACCTACAGCACCAGCTTTTCTATGGGTATCCGTTTTCTAGACAAAAGCCATCAGGAAGCCATTTATGCAATATATGGATTTGTAAGGCTAGCCGATGAAATTGTAGATAGTTTCCATGATTACGATAAGCCGCAGCTGCTTTGGAAGTTTAAAAGGGACTGCAATGAAGCGATTCAGGATCAAATTAGCCTGAACCCTATTCTTAATGCTTTTCAAAAAGTTGTAAACCAATATAATGTAAAACAAGAACTCATAGATCTTTTCCTGGAAAGCATGGAAATGGACCTTCGCCAGGAAAAATATACACCTCAAAAATACGAACGCTATATATTGGGGTCGGCACAGGTTGTAGGCTTAATGTGCCTCCAGGTTTTTGTACAAGGTGATGACGCAAGTTATGAGCGGCTAAAAGAATCTGCTATGAAGCTTGGCTCCGCTTTCCAGAAAGTAAATTTTTTACGAGATGTTAAGGCAGATTTTCAGCTCTTGAACCGAAGTTACTTTCCTGGAGTGGATTTATCTAGATTTTCCATTGCTGAAAAACTTGTTATTGAGAAAGAAATAGCAGAAGAATTTGAAGCAGCATTGCAAGGCATAAAGCAATTGCCCAAATCATCACGAAGAGGTGTTTATTTGGCCTATATCTATTATAAAAAGCTTTTTGATAAGATTAAAAGGAAAACTACAAATGAAATCATGAGTGAAAGAATTCGAATTTCAAATCCCCAAAAATTCGTACTTATGCTTAGTTCTATGTTTAAAAGCAGGTATTACGGAATTTGATTAGAAGATGAAAGCAGTTAAAAAGGAAAATCTGCGCTCCAAAATCTGTGCAAATTGCGAGAAGCCGTTTACTTGGCGCAAGAAGTGGGAAAAAGTGTGGTTGGAAGTAAAATATTGCAGTGCTAAATGCAGAAGCAACAAGGGTTTATCGAATTGCTAAAAAAACAGTTAGATAGATTTTAAAAAAACCACTATTTAGCTTTTTGAACCATGCTAGCAAGACTACCTAAAGTTTTAAGTTTAAACTTTAACTCTGCTGTCCAGGGTAAACCTATATTTAAGCGTATACAGTTTTCAAACTGGTTCTGCAGGGTAAACATTCTGCCTGGTGCAATACTGATCTTATGTTTTATAGCCAGGTTATAAAGATTTAAGGTATTGGTTCCTTCGGGTAGCTCTACCCAAATGGCCAAGCCTCCTTGCGGTCTGCTGGTTTTGGTCCCAATTGGAAAATATTCGGCTATAGCTTGTACATAATTTTGATAATTGCTATATAATGTTTTGCGTAGGCTACGGAGATGATTCTCGTATTTGCCAGACTTAAAGAAATTCCCCACTGCTTCCTGAATAAGTGATGCTGAGGAGATGGAATGAATAAGCTTCAATTTTAGCAGCTTGGCTTTGTATTTTCCAGGAGCAATCCAGCCAACTCGAAATCCTGGCGCCAAAGTCTTGGAAACCGAACTGCACCACAGCACATTCCCTTCAACATCGAAAGATTTACAACATTTAGGGCGGTTCGTCCCAAAGTAAAGGTCTCCGTAGATATCATCCTCAATGAGTGGAATCTCGCTGGCAGCCAATAGGCTAACCACTTTTTCCTTTGCCTCATCTGGCATGCAGCCTCCCATGGGCGTATTAAAATTAGGAACCAATAAACAGATGCTTATTGTAGGAATTACTTTTTTGAGTGCATTTACATCTATACCAGTAACTGGGTGTGTCGGAAGTTCAAGCACCTTAAGTCCCAAACTAATAATCAGTTCGAGGGTGCCAGGAAAACAGGGACTCTCTACTGCAATGGTATCCCCAGGCTTTGCCAAGGCCATTAGACAAAACGAAAGTGCATTCATTCCACCGTTGGTGGTAATGATATCATTTTCATCAAGATTCCCTCCCCAGGCGGGAGAGCGAGCGGCAACCATTCTCCGCAATTTCAAATTTCCTTGCAAAGGCTCATATTCCGTTCCACCACCTTTTAATGCCCGCGTAGCTAGGATAATCTCTTTTTTCAATTTCGCGAAAGGCAAAAGATCGCCCGATGGCACGCCAATGGAAAAAAGGGTAAGGTCGGCACTCCCCATATTTGAATATACTTGTGTAATAATCTCATCAGGTTCTGTGTCGGTGGCAATGAGGGATGGGTTGCTCGATTGAGAAAGTGGTAAGTTTAGTTCAGGCCTATTGGTTACATAATAACCTGATTTAGGCTTTGACTCGATTAGCGACAGACCTTCAAGTTCTAGAAATACACGTTTTGCGGTATTCATACTAATATGGTGTTCTTCACATAGCTTTCTAACGGAAGAAAGCTTTTCCCCTGGTGTAATAATACCGTTTTTAATTTGATGCGCAATACGCTCAACTACCTCATTATATAAGAAAACCTTTTCCATGTCTAAACTGTGTCCATTCAAATATACAAATCTGATACTGTAATAACTTAGTTCTTCTGGTTAATATTGTACATCCGAAGCGTATCAGCTAATGCTGGATATTAAATTTATTTGATTAATGAAAAACCTAAAATATTATCTGGCAGCTATTCTCGCTTTTTCGATATGGGGAACTTTTAGTTTAGTTTTAAAACCATTGCACGCTTACTTTGCTCTTGATATTTTGTTTTATCGCGTATTCAGTTGTGCAATATTGATGTCAATCATATCAATTCTTTTCAAACGCAAGGCGATGAAAGAGAATTTTGAGCGTTTTAAAAGATTACAAAAGAAAAAAAGAAATCAAATTATTGGCTTGAACATTGGAGCCAGTATCTTTTTAACGATCAATTGGTTCTCCTTTATTTACGTAATGAACCATATTAATGTGCGTGCAACTTCAGTAGCCTATCTTATTTGTCCAGTTCTGACAACAGTACTGGCATATATTTTTTTACGGGATAACCTGGAAACAAGGCAATGGTTCGCTGTATTTTTAAGCTGTATAGGATGTATTCTACTTTCCTACTCTAACCTGATCAATATGTTTTACAGTGGAATAATTGGGCTTAGCTATGCTTGTTATCTGATCAGCCAAAACAAAAACACTGGCTTTGATAAGTTCCTCACCTTGAATTTTCATATTGTGTTATCGGCAATTATCCTATTACCATTTTATCCATACTATTCAGGTCCTTTGCCTACCCAGATAAACTTCTATTTTTATGTAGAAATCATAGCTATTGTTTATACAATTATCGCATTGTTCTTGAATTTATATGCTTTAAGTGGAATTAGCTCATCAAAAGTTGGAATGATCCTTAATTTAAATCCCATTATTGCCTTCATACTATCCGTTGTTGTATATCATGAGCCCCTAGGCGTAATTCCAGTTGTCGCTTACAGCATCATCCTGATCGCTGTTATTATTTTTAATAGTGATAGCTGGTTTAAGTCGATTGGCTGGAAAATTTAACACTGCCACAAGTAATACGCTCAAACAACTGGTAACAGCAAATTAAAAATATTGATTCTGGGCAAAAACCATAATTTAGTTAATCCATTAATTTACTGATCTTATATTTTTCATAAAAATGAATTTTAAGCCAAAACTTGGTGGCTGAAATCATTTATAACATGTAAAAGCCTTAACAATCAATTGGTTAAGGGCTTAAATTTAATGTACCGATCAGCGGGAGTACTTTCAATATTTAAAAGCGCTTTTACTGCTTATAGAACGAATAGTGGACGATTTAAAGTTGAAAGGATTTATATAATTGAGCATAAAATTTTAGCAATAACACTTTCAAGAAAACCTTTACGGGGAAACTTTGAACCAAAAAACTTGAGGTTATTATCCAATAGACTTTTGTTTTAGTAACTCAGTCTTATAAAAAATAATTTCCAACATTGAGTTAGTCGAAGCTATTTCACCAGCTTTGAAACCAGGGGTTTGTTGCCAAACTTTCGATTGTATGAATATTCTTAACCATCTAAAATTTTAGGCACCATTCGTACCTGTCATCACTCAACTATTAATTATGCGATATGACTTCAAAAGATTTGGCCATTCTTATACAATTCACTAAATTAATTGCAAATCACAAAGAGAGCTTGAAAGGGAAATTAATTGAAATTACTATGAAAAAAACAACCATACAGAAGATAAATCATTTGGTATGTGCAGCCATAGCTATCGGAACGATGAGTTCGAGCATCACTTCTGCACAAGAAAAATTAGATTATGTCAAAATATTAAAAAACGGACATTACACTAGTTCGAATGATCCTAATCCAATACCATTCAAATATCAGAACTCTAATGATAGCGCACTTGTATCTTTGCGCAGCCAATATAAGCTTGATTCAATTTCTGGTTTTGGAAACAGTCAGTCAAGGGTTTTAAATGTACTGCATTGGGTACACAATACGATAAGGCACAATGGGACAGAAGAAAGTGGAATTAAAAGAGTAAATGCTCATGAAATATTAGCAACTGCAAAAAACAAGGGAATTGGAGTTTCTTGTGGAGAACTTGCGACAGTTTTAAATGACTGCTATCTTGCATTGGGATGGAGTTCAAAAAAAATATACTGCTTTCCTAAAGATAGCTCAAAAAGCGATCCTGACTCTCATGTTATAAATGCAGTATATCTCCCTAACGAAGGAAAATGGATAATGGTAGATCCAACAAATGATGCATACGTAATGGATGAGAACGGCTCATTACTTTCCATCGAAGAAGTTAGAGAAAGGATTACAGAAGGAAAGCCTCTTATTCTTAATCCAGATGCAAACTGGAATAGGAGAATAAGTATGACTAGAGCAAATTACCTTTTTAGTTATATGGCGAAAAACCTATACAGACTGTATACCCCTATCATCAGTGCTTACGATTATGAAAGCGAATCAGTCCAAAACCGGCACTACATTACACTTGCCCCTGTTGAATACAAAGAGGTAGTAAAATCATTTCCAAATACGGTAATCCACGACCCTTCTCTTTTTTGGAGCATTCCATAATTAAATTAATTTCCAAGCTCTAGGTAGCCAATGCATTATCAAAACACATTGTATTTAAAATCTTAATAAAAACTGATGTCCAAATACTCCACCTCGCCTGTTTTTTCCACTAATCCAAGCCAGTGAAAACTTAATGTCTTTCGAGATGCGATAAGGGATTTCAATCCAAGTTTTGATATTGCAAGAGCTGCTGCACTAGCCCGGGGAGGAATCGTTTTAATTAATGCAAGTGACGCGTCAATAAATACTCAGGAAAAAGACACGAGCAAGCCCGTTTACACAGGAACTAAATGCCCAAATTAATTTAAAATGAATAATCAAGATTCCGACATGTCAATTTATAACACTCACTTTAGCAACTTTCTTTTAACGAAAAGTATTGGTTTATTATTAGTTATGATTCTTATAAGCTTTTCTGAAAAGTCAAAAGCACAAAGTAAAGAGAAAGAAGCAACGCCAAAATATTATAGAATTCACAATGTATTAGCGTACGACTATGCTTTAAAAGGATTAAAGGATAGTATACCATTGTACGCCTTTAATTTCAAAATAACGGTAAAAAAAACCGGCAAAAAACAAGTCGTGAAAGTAACCGCAAGTGATAGTTTAGCCTACAGTCTTTTTCCAAGTTATAAAAAATATCATACCTTCGATTTTAGCCCTTATATGAACAAAAAAAACGAAGTAAGTTTTATTTTACCAATAATAGTTGTCAACAAAGTAAGTATGAAATACAAACCAGATAGTCAGCTTCCTTCAATTGATATAAATACTGTTATAAAATTATTTGAAAAAATTTTATACGTAGAAAAACCCTATCCTAACACGCTGATATTGGAATTCCTGAAAGTCGAAAAATTAAATATTCCAAAGAAATAGATAGCAATACGAATCGTTTTTTAACATAAATTAAATAATTGAACGATCATATCATAGACTTATACAATCCATTTTGCGACCTATAATTCCAAGTCATGATATGAACTTTCTAAATGTAATTTGACCGTAAAATCAATAGGGATCCCTAAGAAAAAATGTACCCAGTGCTGGTCCCGATAGCCTTCGGGACGAACCGACACGGTTTCCCACAGGTGTTTTGAGACCAGCGCGTCTACCACCCCGATAGCCATCGGGGCCGCCGTCATTGATACCTTTCTCTTAATTTTGTAATGATATCCGGGTACTTCTTCAGATTTCCAATATATGTAACACTTTTCATTTTCTTAATATGGGTTTCGATAGATCTAGCCTGTTGGTAATTAAGATCCGTGACCGAAAAAAATAGCGTCCAATCATCAGCTTTTGCTGTAAAACTATCTTCAAAGTCTTTATTGACATATTGGGCTAGTCGCTACGATAAATCATTGCAGCTCCCAAGGTAAAATCTATTCAGATTTTTTGAATATAAAATATAAACTGATGCCATAACCAAGAATAAAAAAAGCCTTAGAAGAATCTAAGGCTTTAGTCAAGTACCCAGTGCCGGAGTCGAACCGGCACGGTTTCCCACAGGTGTTTGAGACCAGCGCGTCTACCAATTCCGCCAACTGGGCATTAATGTGCGGGGCTGCAAATGTATATAACGAAAGCCTAAATCGCAAAATTATTTTAAAATAGATGTTAATCTACTGTAATTCAACTACACTGCTCGTTCATCTTTTAATTTCCGATCTACAACGAAAGGCATAAACGGTAATAAAGAAGCTAAGAAAATCAAAACAGCCTTACCAAACTTCCATTTTTGCTCTTGCCATGCTAAAACCAAAAGTGCAGCATAAAGCACAAATAATAAGCCATGTGCCCAGCCTGTATATTTTACTGCCAAAGGCATATCTGCATAATATTTTAACGGCATGGCTACAAATAGCAACAGCAAGTAAGAAATGCCTTCTAAAACGGCAACTTTTCTAAAAATGGAAAGTGAACTCATGTATCTGATTGTTTGTTCGAAAGTAAGGCAAACAAGCTGACTAACAAAAACAAAAAAATGATTTTACAATCAGCTGTTATTGAAACTTGAATAGCGCTTTAAGGTACATGCCCGCAATCGTAACACCTAAACTAATTAATTTATTTACATTGCTTAGCTCATTGCATATCGATCGGATGTCCATCCGTAGCTGAGCCCAGTCCTAGGGCATGATGATTGCATTTTAAGGCATATATTATGCATACATAGTTTTCAACTGCAAATCATCTATATTTTAGGAAGTTTCTCCCTAATTCGGTTAATATATTTTTGACGGTAAAAAATATCCTTTATTGAAACCAGCATTATTTCAGATTCTAATGGATTTTGATCAAACTGATTTATTAATTGATTTAATTCATGCTCCAGGTCTTTCTCAATTGAATCAACATTGTTTCGTACCTCCTTTAATTTCTCCGCATCAGGCTCAAATTCCAGATCCATTAAGGCTTCATTTACATCCATCATATCCATTAAAAAAGACTGAGGTAATTGATAGCCTTCATCGGTTTCAACAATGCCTTTTAATTCCAAAACATATTTTAAACGCTTTTTAGGATTGCTTAAAACCTGATAGGCCTTGTTATTCAAGGTAGATAAATCTAAAACTTCCTGTTGCTTCTCTTTGCTTTCGTTGGCATAAAAATCGGGGTGAAACCGTTTACTAAAAGCGTAGAATTTTGCTTTCACCGCATTTAAATCAGGATTAAACTGAATCGGTAATTCGTAAAACTCAAAATAATTAGGTTGTTTTTTTTGCTCACTCATGGGGTATAAATTAAAAAACCGCAGCCATTAAGAATTCGAGATTCTAATAGCTGCGGCAATTATATAAAATTGGTTTTACTTACCGAATATTTTTAAAATATCATTACCAAAAGCAAACACCATTAAACTAATCAATATCACAAAACCAGCAATTTGGGCTTTTTCTAAAACTTTTTCGCTTACAGGTTTGCGCTGTACCATTTCAATTAAAAGAAATACCACATGACCACCATCTAAGCCTGGAATTGGCAATAAATTCATAAAAGCTAACGCCATAGAGATTAAACCAGTTAAGGTCCAGAATTTAACCCAATCAAATGTACCACCGTAAACTTTTGCAATACCAATCGGGCTGCTAATGTTACGTGCACTAACTTTGCCCGTTATCATTTTGCCAATGCCTTTGGCATTATCCATAAATGTACTCCAGGCCATGTTTGCGCCAATAGGTAGTGCAGCAAACAAACTATAGTTAATGGTTTTGCGCTTAATTTCATTAAAGTGACCGTAGAAACCAATTGCTCCTGCAGTATCAACTGCAACGTTTAATTCCAATGGTTGCCCGTTTCTGTCAATCGAAACGGCTACAGTTTTACCTTTTTTCTTCAACACCAGCGGTTTCACTTCATCCTGATAAGTAACAGGAACACCATCAACAGCGGTAATTCTATCGCCAACCTTCATTCCAGCTTTTACTGCGCCATAGCCACTCATAAGGCTGTCAACAATGCTTTTTAAGCGTGGTTCAGCAAACAAGCTTTTCCCATCAGCTACTTTATTTAGGAAATCATCTGGAACTTGAATTTCAATTGTTTTATCGCCACGAATAACCGTAAGCATGGTATTTCCCATTAAAACTTTCGAACTTTTTAATTCTTCGAAACGGATTACCTTATTTCCGTTTATTGCTAAAATTTTATCGCCATTTTTTAAGCCGATATCGGAAGCGACTTTACCTACCTGAATACCGTTTACAACTGCACTATTGGGCGTAAAAGTTTCTCCGTATTTAAATGTAAGCATCCAAAAAATAATGATACCCACAATAACATTAACAATAATCCCCCCGAGCATTACAATTAAACGCTGCCATGCTGGTTTAGAGCGGAACTCCCAAGGTTGAGCTGGTTGAGCCATTTGCTCGGTGTCCATACTCTCATCGATCATTCCCGCAATCTTAACATAACCACCTAACGGCAACCATCCCACCCCATATTCTACATCTCCTTTTTTGAAACTAAAAAGTTTAAAACCCCATGCATCAAAAAACAAATAAAACTTTTCTACCTTGATACCAAATGCCCTGGCTGCCAGAAAATGTCCTAATTCGTGTAATATTACCAATATAGACAATCCGAGCAGCAGTTGCCCCGCCATAATCAATCCATTCATATTCTATTATAAAATTTTATGTTAGATGTTAAAATATACTTTTTGTTACTAATTCGGCCGCTAAGATACGGCTATGTTTGTCAGTTTCTAAATAATCGTCTAATTGTGGGTTTTCAACAAAGTTGATTTCCTCCATGCAACGCTCAATTACATCACTCATTTCCAGGAAACCAATCTTATCGTTCAAAAATGCCTCCACCACAATTTCATTTGCAGCATTTAAAATACAAGGCATATTCCCTCCTTTTCTTAACGATTGAAACGCTAATTCCAAATTTCTAAACGTTTCCATATCGGCTTTTTGAAAGCTAAAATTTGGGTAATCCAAGAAGTTAAAACGCTTAAAATTGTTTTTTAGCCTATCGGGGTAATTAATTGCATATTGAATCGGCAATTTCATATCTGGTACACCCATTTGCGCTTTCATCGAACCATCCGTAAACTGCACTATTGAATGAACGATAGACTGTGGATGAACAATTACATCAATTTGCGCTACATCTAAACCAAACAGCCACTTAGCCTCGATTACCTCTAAGCCCTTATTCATTAAACTGGCAGAATCGATAGTAATTTTGGCGCCCATAACCCAGTTCGGGTGTTTTAAAGCTTGCTCTTTTTTAACTGTGGCTAAAAAATCTTTGTTTTTACCAAGAAAAGGGCCTCCCGATGCGGTAAGATAAATTTTTTCGATTTCGTTTTGCTCCTCGCCTACCAAACATTGAAAAATTGCCGAGTGCTCGGAATCTACAGGAAGTATTTTAACCTGATTTTCGATTGCTAGTTGCGTAACTAATTCGCCCGCAACAACTAAGGTTTCCTTATTGGCTAAAGCTATGTTTTTACCAGCTTTAATTGCCGCCATTGTTGGTTTTAAACCTACTGAACCCATTAAAGCGGTAAGTACAATATCACCTTGTGGATAAACTGCAACTTCAGATAACGCATCTTCACCCGCTAAAACTTTAATATCAAAAGAAGATAAAGCACTTTTAACCTCTAGATATTTGCTTTCATCACAAATTACCACAGCCTCAGGCTTAAATTCTTTGGCCTGTTGAATAAGTAATTCTGAATTCTTTAATGCAGATAATACTGAAACTTTAAAGATTGCAGGGTTATCCCGAATTACTTCGAGCGCCTGCGTACCTACGCTACCTGTAGAGCCTAATATTATAATTCCTTTAGGCGATTGTTGTATTGATATATTGTTCAATTGTTATTTCCCTGTATTAAATTAATATTTCCATAAAGCTCAAAATTATTTTTTTGCTCTATTTTGAAAAGCAGGTTATTGCTTATCGGTTCCGAAAGCCCCGCTGTCCGCTTCAATCTTTTTTAACTGCTGTCATGCGGATAAACGAGGCATCATTTTCATCGCTTGCAAATGCTTCGTTCCTCAGCATAACAGTTAATTGACGGTTGCTGCAATAAAAAAGTATTTTCACTCCCATCGGGTTTATAAAGCAAACGAATTCGCCTTTTTGGATCAACCAGCAATAGGGAGAGATTGATTAAACAATGTATCTACCTAATTCATCCGCCAGCTTCCGATCATTACTTAATCTTGGCACCTTATTTTGCCCGCCTAATTTACCTTCGCTTTTCATATAATTAACAAAAGCATCTTTTTGCAAAGTACGTATTATTAACGGTTGCAAAATGTTTCCCTCAATCAAATCGAAATAGTAAATATTTTTTTTCTGCAAAGCCTCATCTACCTTTTTGCTAAAGGCTACCATATCTTTTGGGGCAGAAGAAAACTCTACAAACCATTCGTGGTAAGGTAACTCGCCTATTTTTGGATTAACCTGCGGTGCTACCGTAAATTCTGTTATTTCTACTTTTTCTTCGTTTGCAACACTTAACAAAGCGTGCTCCACTTCTTCCCCTATTACGTGTTCGCCAAAGGCAGATATAAAATGCTTTATACGTCCTGTAACTACAATTTTATATGGATTTTTTGAAACAAACTTAACCGTATCACCAATGCTATAGCCCCACAAACCCGCATTAGTATTTAAAATTAAGGCGTAATTGGTGTCTAATTCAATTTCGCCAAGCGACAATCTTGTCGGATTATTATTGTGATACTGATCGGCAGGAATAAACTCGTAAAAAATACCAGCATCAGCTAGTAATAATAAACCTTTATCTTTTTGAGAATCCTGATAAGCAATAAAACCCTCTGAAGCGGGATAAGTTTCTATAGCATCTATTTTCTTACCGATGCTTTGTTCAATCTTAGCTCTGTAGGGTTCGAAATTAACGCCGCCATAAATAAAAAGGCTAAAATTTTTAAAAATATCAGCAATTTTTCTACCTCCCGACCGCTCTGAAAGCTTATCGAAATACATTTGAACCCATGGTGGAATGCCAGAAATCAGCGTCATGTCTTCGGCGATGGTTTCTTCAACAATCGCATCAACTTTTTCTTCCCAGTCTTCTATAATATTAGTTTCGTACGATGGCAAGCGATTTTTCTGCAGATACGCAGGAACATGATGCGCTACAATGCCTGACAATCTGCCTACGTTAATTCCGTTTTTCACATTTAAAACAGGACTTCCCTGAAGGAAAATCATTTTCCCATTAACAAAATCAGTTTTACCAGTTTCGTTAATATATGTAAGAATAGCATTTCGAGCCGCCTTTATATGTTCTGGCATCGATTCTTTAGAAAGCGGAATATATTTTACGCCAGAAGTTGTACCTGATGTTTTGGCAAAATAAAGGGGTTTGCCTTTCCAAAGTACATCCGCTTCGCCAGCTACAACCCGATCAACGTAAGTTTTTAAACCTTCGTAATCCTGTACGGGTACATTTTTCTTAAAATCGGAATAGTTTTTTATTTCCTCAAAATGATGATCTTTCCCAAAAGCTGTTTCTCGGGCACTTGTTACCAGTTTCGATAAAATTTTGGTCTGTGCGGATACAGCATTATGCTTCCATTTATTAATTTGCCAAACTGCAAATGCTGCAAAGGGTTTACTTAATGCTGCTTTTAACCCCATAGTACCCCAAGCCCTAAAAGGGCTTCTCCTTTCTAACGTTAATATTTATTTTTTTAATTATAATCAGCATGCTATTATAATGAATTTAAACGATGTTATGTAAAATATCAGGATGCTCATCTCCTTTGTATTCGCTTGATATTTTACGATACGCTACCGTTAGCGCAACACTCGATAAAGGTACAATGATAAATGAACTCAAAATATTAACAATAAACGCAATGAAAGGTAATTGCAGATAATTCAATAAAAGGTATATCAAATAGCCTCCACCCAAAATCATGAGCAATAATAGAATTTTAGTGAAGTTTCCTTTAGTTGTTGCTAAACTTAACTTAATCGATTCAAAAGGTGCAGAACCTTTATCTAAAATGAAAAACGGAAAGAAGGAAATCCGTAACCAGGTTACAAAAATAGCTACCAAGGCAACACCAATTGCAATGCTTGTTATTGTTTTACCTGTAGCAGTAAAATCTTCTACCCAACCGATATTAACCAGATAACGTAAAACAGGATCTAAAATCCAAAGTATAGGCACCAACAACATTCCAACAAACAAGATACAGCCAACAAAATATAGCGTTGCTACTAAAAATCTTATAATCTGGTGTCTGGTTGGCAAAGTACCTACAATTGTAACCTCTTCGTCTTCATTATCAATTAAATGAAAAATGTACTTAAACAAAGAAAGGTTAATGGTAAAGTACAACATGATAAAAATAACGACCATGAAAAAGCTTAAAACACGACTTACGTCTTTAATAAAAAAAGCCATTAAACTTGATGCACTTGCTGTAATAAACATTAAAAAACATAGCGTAGCTATAGAGAAATAATGTTTTTTAGTAATGCCCCAGGCTTTTTGAATTACATCGTTAACGGCAAACGTACTTTCTTTTAGATAATTTATCATTGTTGTTTGAATACCACTCTTTTAAATAAATCTTGTATAAACCCTAAGCCATAAGCTGTTAATTGGATAAATGAAGATATAATGCTCAAAAATGCAACTTTTACTGCTTTATTTACAGACCAGGAGTGAAAAAATATTAACAAAAAGTATAATAATACCAGAAAATCGAAAATATACGCCAAAGGCGGATAAAAGATGTTCAATAGCACTGTTGTGATCATACCAATGGTTGCAACTGCTGGAAAAAAATGAATCAATTTCAACTCTTTTGGGAAGTGTTTATAAATATTAATTCTAGCCCTGCCAAAGAAGTGCAGTTGCTTGTAAAACTGTATGAAGCTTGTTCTTCTTTTATGGTAAACCTTTGCATCAGGAATTAAACCAATCTTAAAACCATTTTCATGAATGCGGATACTGTATTCTATATCTTCGCCTAAGCGGGTTAAAATAAAGCCGCCTACCTGTTCCCATACCTGTCGGGAAACCCCCATATTGAAACTACGTGGATGAAACTGACCAACATGCTTTTTATTTCCACGAATGCCACCTGTTGTGAAGGGCGAGGTCATAGAATAACTAATTGCCTTTTGAACTGGCGTAAAGCTTTCGTGCGCCGCATCGGGGCCGCCATAAGCATCTAAATGATGCGCGTATAAATAATTTTTAACCGTTTCGAGGTAATTTGCAGGAATAAGGCAATCAGAATCGAAGATTACAAAATAATCGCCCTGCGCCTTTTCAAACCCAAAATTACGGGCAAAGCCTTGTCCAGCATTTTCCTTAAAGTAATATTTTACATCAAGCTTATTTGCATAACTTTCTACAATTGCTTTTGCATCATTTTTAGAACCATCTTCTATAACCAAAACTTCAAACTGTAAATAAGTTTGTTTAGTTAAGGTTTTTAAAAGCTCGTTAATTTCTTGCGGGCGATTATAAAGCGGAATTATGATGGAGAAAAACATGTACTGGAGCTAAAAGCTAAAAGACCAAAGCACTTTTGCCTTAGTCTTGTAGCTTATTTAAGTTCTTTTTCAATTAAATATTGATTTCTTTCGGGTGCATTTCGGGTTACCAATTCTGCAACAAAACCTGTTAGAAACATTTGCGAGCCTACAACTATAGCAACCAGTGCAATGTAAAACAAAGGCTGATCGGTAATTTCACGTTTATAAGGAATATGGGCAGCAATGTGATAAAGTTTAACGCCAATCATCCACAAGGCCATAATCGTTCCGATTAAAAAGCTCAAAACCCCCAAAGAACCAAAAAAGTGCATCGGGCGCTTACCAAATTTACCAACGAAAAATATAGAAAGTAAATCTAAAAATCCATTTATAAACCTGCTGAAACCAAATTTGGTGGTACCATATTTGCGAGCTCTGTGCTCTACAACTTGCTCTGCAATTTTACCAAAACCTGCCCATTTCGCAATTACAGGTATGTATCGATGCATTTCGCCATAAACCTCAATTGTTTTCACCACATCGCTTCTGTAAGCTTTTAAGCCGCAGTTAAAATCGTTTAATTCAATTCCACTCATTTTTCTAGTGGCTGCATTAAACAATTTGGTCGGAATGGTTTTAGTAATTGGATCGTAACGTTTCTTTTTCCAGCCAGAAATTAAATCAAGTTTTTCTTCTTTAATTCGGCGGTAAAGTTCAGGAATTTCATCAGGACTATCTTGTAAATCGGCATCCATTGTAATAATTACATCACCTTTAGTGGCTTCAAAGCCAACATTTAAAGCTGCAGACTTACCATAGTTTCTACGGAATTTAATGCCTTTAATCGCATCATTCTGTAGTTTCAAAGATTCTATAACTTCCCACGATTTATCGGTACTGCCATCATCAACCAATACAATTTCGTAGCTGAAATTATTTTCGTTCATCACTTTAGCAATCCATCCCGTTAATTCGGGTAAAGATTCGTCTTCGTTATATAAAGGTACTACTACTGATATATCCATGTATGAGTATCAAGATTTGAGTATTTAGTATTCAGATTAAAATCTATCCACAAACTCTTTTAAATTAAAAACGTGCAAATTTCATCAATTTAAATGATAAAACTTGCACGTTCTAAATTTTTGTGCAGAACTGATTATTCTTCGTTTACCGCTAAAAATACTGGACGAGTCTTTTTAAAGATTAGCGAAAAAATTATTGCCCCAATAAAATAAAACACCGCTGCAATACCGAAACCAACAACTGCCTGGCTAAAAGTTGGTGTAAATTGTTTATCTAAACTTTCTGATGTGCTTGCTATTGCCTTATCCATAGCTTCACCTTCCATACCCAAAGATTTAAATGTGCCTTCAGTTTTAGTCAAAATCATTTCTTTCATTGTACTTGGATAACTGGTATCGATAAACTTGCCAAAAACAATATTGAAAATGTACATAATTGCCATTGACAGTACGAACATTACAAATATTTTGAATAAAGCTTCTCCGAAAGTCCAGTAGCCGCCAGCTTTTTTTCTCATATCAATACAAAAGAAAACTGCAAGTGCAATTCCGATTGCAAAACTTAAGCCGCTGTAAACATAAGAACTCATCATATTTGGCATTATATACCAGGTAATTAGAAAAATTATTACGTTTATAGCACCCCAAATTGCGCCGTTTTTCAAAGCTTCTGTTTTTAAATTAACTGCTGTTTCTGGTGTTTCCATGAATTTGTTTGGTTTTAGTTATTAATAGTTGTAATCAATACATAAGATGCAGTATCAAATGGTTTGTTACTGCTAAATTGCTCCAACTCTTTTGTTGTAGTTGCACTTCCTTCTGAATCGAGGAAAAACGCCATAAAAGGAACAAATAATTCTTTCATTTCTTCGCTGATGTTTAGCGTTGAAGATGTTTTACAAATCTCTTCGATACTACTTTCGGCAAGTTGCTGGTTGCTGATTAATTCTTCATAAATTTCAAATTCATCTTGAAACTCATCATCTTCAACCAATAAAAATTCTTTTAAGAAATCGCCCAATTCTGGATCTAAATCTTCATCATGGCATTCTTTAATATAAAGCAAAAGGTTTAAAAGTTCGGTTCCTCTGTCGATGGTTTCTTCTTCAATATTAGCCCATTCTTCACTTTCCAGATAATCTTCTTCTAATTTCTGTACATCGCTACTGAAAAAGTTTACCATCAATAAATCGAAGTAAACTTCTCTTAATTCTTCAAATTTACTGTTCGAATCAAAAACAGCATCAAATGCTGTTACTTTATCCATAAAATTAATATCCAACTCAAAAGCTGCAATTAATTCATTTTCAAAACTACCCGCATCTACTGAAGCTAGTTGTGCGTATTTATTTATTGAAGCACTTAGTGCTTTTTTTACTCTATTATCCATATTTTATAGTATCAAGTATATCGTATCAAAACTTGGTGTAGCTTCTAGTTTTCTTGGTATTGATTATTATTATAAACCAATATTACCTTACCTGTAAGCTCAGTGCCTAAAAGAGGGTTATTTGCCGATTTTGAATAATTTGTATTCGAATTATATAACCACTTTTTATCAGTTGCGAAAACGGTAAAGTTTGCTTCAATACCTTCTTCAATAATTGAGCTATTTAAATTTAGTAATTTTCTTGGGTTGATACTTAACTTCTCGACAATTAGGTTTAAATCTAAACCAGCTTTTATCAACAATGGAAGAACGGTTTGTAATGCAATTATTCCATAGTGAGCAATTTCAAACTCCACATTTTTAAATTCTATTTCTTCTGGTCGATGCTGAGACGTAATAGCATCAATTGTTCCATCTTTTAAACCAACAATCAGTGCTTTAATATCAGCTTTGCTGCGTAATGGTGGCTTTACTTTATAATTGCTATCAAAATCGACTAAAAGTTCTTCTGTAAAAACTAAATGATGCGCGGTAACATCACAAGAAATTTGAACGCCATCTTTTTTAGCTTTGCGAATTAAAGCAACCGAACCAGCCGTTGAAATATTACTGATGTGGATTTTAGTTTCATTGTAGGTTGCTAAGAAAATATCGCGGGCAATATGCATTTCTTCTGCTAATGGCGGTAAACCCTTCATTCCCAAAAGAACCGAGTTTTTACTTTCTGTTATTTGCGCTTTTCCTGCAATCGATTTGTTTTCGGGATAAACCATCAGCAAAGCATCGAATCCCTTTGCATACTGTAAGGCTCTGCTCATAAAACCATCGTCTTGAATTGCTCTATCGCCATCAGAAAATGCAACGGCTCCAGCTCTTTGCATATCAAATAACTCAGCAAGCTCTTTTGCTTCTCGATTCTGACTGATTGCACCCACAGGCAAAACATCAACCAGATTATTTTTAGCTTTATTTATAATATATTCTACCTGCGATTTTGATTGCACAACTGGACTGGCCTGCGGCAATAAAGCCAAGCCAGTAAAACCACCCGCTTTTGCAGCAGCAGTTAAAGTTTCGATATCTTCTTTAGTCTCAAAGCCTGGATCGCCGGCAACGCAATTTAAATCGAAAAAACCTGGCGATAAAAAAGCACCTTCAGCATCAAAAACTGTTTCATTTTTTTCTGGCGATAACTTGCCTATGCTTTTAATTTTACCACCTTCTATCCTAACATCGCATTGTTGTTTATTAAATTTACTTTGCGGGTCGACAATAATTACATGCTGTACAAGGAGATTCATATTGTTTTTTTAGGGTTGTTAAAAAATCTGATGAGCAGAATTTCTGCTGCAATAAAAATCAGCGACAAAATTAGGCAAAGTTTCCATAATGTTTGTCCGATTTTATTTGAGCCAGCAATTAATTTCACTGCATCTTTATCGGTATCGTATATTTTTAAGTTACTTTTCTCGGCAAGGTTATCCAACTCAGTTTTACTCAGGTAATGCATATCCGATTCGGTTCTACCTATATTAAAACTGTAAACACCGATAAGCGAATCGGCCAAATTTAGGTTATAAAAACCAGGTAATTTTATTTGGTCGGCGGTGTAAATTAGTGTTTTACCTCCCGCTTGTCTAACCTCAGGAATAATTTCGAAGTTTTTTGCGGTGAGCTTTAAAGTTTGATTTTTACCCAACGTAAGCTGTTTACTCGCCAAGGCACGATCATTGCCAAGATTATAATACAATGCATCATCCAATCCACTATTTAAAGTTAATCGATACATTAATGGTACAAATACAGGATGACGGGCAAAGTTTCCATCATTTGCATTTAAGCCAGTTGCCGATAAATAAACCTGTCCGCTACCAATTCCATATTTCGAAAAGAATAACTTACCGCCTGGTAAAGACATTATATTCTCTTTATTTGAGGCATTGTTTTCGGCAAAATCGTAATAACGATTCACAGTTGGTAAATCTAAATTCTTAGGAATTTCTTCAAAAACAGTTTTAAAAATCGGATGTTGCAAATCTATTTGATCAACTTTCGAAGCCGTTTTATTTAAATTCTGAATTTGAGGTAAGGATAATGCGCCCAGAAATGAATTGTAAACTTTAATATCCGAATCTAAATCTGGAAATATAACAACCGAACCTCCGCTGGTTAGATAAGTTTTTAATTGCTGCGCCAAGCCACTCGATGGATTACTCACCCCGTTTAACACAATTAAACCAAAATTAGAGAGGCTATTGTAATTGATATTGCTCTCGCTATTTTCGGTGAGTTTGTAATACTTATCGGCGCCAAAAAGCGCTTTAATGTAGCTGCCAGCATTCGGCCCATTTATACTTAAAACAGGTAAACTTTCATCAACTTTAAAGCTGAAAGAAAGCGAATCATCAAAAGTTACAGGAAAATCTTTTATGCTGATTACACCTTTTTGCCATCCCGATTTTAATCCCGAAAAGCTTAAAGTATCTTTTATTGTCTTTCCTGCAGGAATAGTAACCGAGCTTAAGCCTTTCTGTTGGTGGTTTATGGCTAATTTTAATGGAATATTTACTGCTTCTTCTTCCGAGTAATTTTTAATCTGAACAACTAATTTCTCATTTGCGCCAGGTTGATGGTTTGGCGATAATGTCCACACGCTATCCACTCCAACATTTGGTAAAGCTGTAGCATTTAATTTCAAAAACGAATATTGAATATCCGTTTTGGTTTCGAGTTTTTTAACTGAAGCGATATTTTTTTGAAAATCACTAATGAGAAAGCTATACTTATTAGCCGCACTTGTTAATACATTTCCCTGGCGGTTTAAAATTTGCTGTAAATTTCTATTCGAGGCAGAAATTTTTACATCATCTAAAGCTTTCAAAAATTCTTCTTTATTTAGCAAACGCTGATGCTTGCCTTCAAAATCATTTGTTAAAAGTTGAAAGCGATCATTTATCCCAAATCCTTTAATTAATTCTTTAGCTCTCCGTTTCGCCTCGTCAAGTAGGCTACCATCTTTATTAATGGCTTCCATACTGTAAGAGTTGTCAATGTAAATACTTACCGAATTATTTACTGCAGTAGTTTTTTGATTGTTTAAAGGAATATAAGGCTGAGCAAATGCCAGCACAAGAAATATAATTGCCAGAATACGCGACAATAAAATAAGCAGATTTTTAAGCTTTTCTTTTGATGAGTTTTGTTGTTCTACCTCTTTTAAAAGCTGAACATTAGAGAAATATACCTTTTTAAATTTTCGGAAATTAAATAAATGAATGATGACCGGGATAGCAACCGATAATAGTGCAAAAAGAAAGCCCGGATAAAGGAAATTCATTAAAAACCAAAGATAGAAAAAATATGGAAAGTGGAGAATTACTATTGTAATAAACTCGTACTAATAAGCAAATCCAGGAAATTCTATGTTTACAATTTTCCAGCTTCCATTTTGTAAGGCAAAATATAATTTAAAAGGACCGCTCACAATTTTCGATTGCTTTTGAAGAACCGCCCTAAAACCTGCAACTCCTTCTACAAAGCCCATTCCTTTTCCATCGCCTAATAAATCGAAATTCGCATCAATAATATCATATCGTCCGCCCACATATTCATCCGATTTTCCAAAAATACCTTTTAGCCTCGCAGTAATTACATCCTTGCCAATTACCTTGCCACCAGGAAGAATAAAGAAATCGCTCATTTCTTCGGTAATAGATTTAGATTGTTTAAACCATGAGTTGATAAATCTGATTGCGCTATTTACAATATCGGCCTGATGGTTAAAAGTTGGGGTTTCTTGCATTTTTTTTAAAAAATAATCAACTACGAAATGTATTGAATATGCACAAAACTAAGAATTAAATTATTTTTTTCATTGCTATCCAAAGTTTATCGTCCATTTTATAAACATCTTTTCGATATTCTATTTTACCATTTTTTGCCCATGCAGTGTGGTAGGTAATAAGTAAGGGTGTTTCATTATCGAGCAGAAACCGCATGGGTTTTAGTTGTGGTTTTTCAGCTTTTTTTTGTTTAATGATAACATTTTTCTTTTCCGCAGTTTCTTTTAATGGTTTTAAACCTAGTTCTGTTCTAACTTTTTCAAAGCTCGTTTCATTATCCATAATATGCCAGGCAAGCTGTAAAGGTTTTTCTAATCGAATGCAACCATGACTAATTGCTCTATCCTGCAATTTAAATACACTTTTAACATTCGTATCGTGCAAATAAACACTGCTGGCATTCGGGAATATAAATTTTAATTTACCTAAAGAATTGCCCTGACCAGATTGTTGAACAAACAGAAATGGCAGCTTTTTTCTATCGTATTTATACCACCTAATTTTAGATGGGTTTTCGATCAGTTTATTTTTGTGGTAAACCAAAATATTGTGTCGGCGCAAATAACTCGAATTTCGCTTTGCCATTGTGTATATCTCGGTTTGCGCAATACTCTCTGGAATATTCCATTCGGGGTTCGAATAGATGGTTTTAATAGCACTAAACAGTTGAGGAGTTTCTCTATTATTGGGCTTATCTTCTAAGTCTCGTGTTTTTTCGTAAATTTTTATTTTCTTATCGTAATCAGCATCTCTTTTTTCGCCAACGCAAACTTTCATCGTGGTAATGGTATCATCCCCGTTAAAATAAACCAAACGGAAATCTGGAATATTAACCTGAATGTATTTACCTGTTTTAACTGGTAAAACCCACCTTAATCTTTCCATGTTTATAGTCAGAATTTTCTTCAAAGAATCGTTCTTTAAGCTCAAATAAGCTTTCTGTAATGCAACGTATTGCTTTGATTTATTTTGAATGTTATTTAAAGTATCGATAATACTTACCGATGCCAACATCTGTGGTATAAATAAACTATCGGCCTGCTTTACATCGATATTATACCTTAAATAGATTTTCTTTGGATTTACAACGCCAAACTTTAAATAACTGGTATATTTTAAGAAAGCATAAGATGAAAGGATTTCCAATTGAGCCAGCTTCGAATAACTTTCATCAATATTAGTTATGTGATCTGCCTTTAAAGCGACAATCAAATCTTTCAGCTCCCTGGTGTAAAAAGTATCTGAATTGAAACCATGTACGAAGCTATGATCAAGATGATTGGTTAAAGTATCCAAACCTTTAGCTCCGAAAAAGCGGATGGTAAAATCAGGACTAACCTTGTCTCCAAAATGTTTTTTTAAGGTTAAGAAATTTTGGTTTTGTTTACATAGACTATTGAATTCATTAAGAAAAACAGAATCGTATTTAATCGAATCAAAGTTTTTATAAATGTCTTTTCCCAAACTTTTAGCAAGCAACTCGCCAGTAGAAGGTTTAGATGTATGGGCAACGAAAAAATAGACTAAAGCTGCTGGAAAAAAAATGGCAATAAAAGTTTTCAAAATATAAATCCGCTAAAAAATTGGTAATCATTTTATTTTGGGATGTATAATTTTAATATTGGTTATTTAGAAATGCCAGGAATGAACCTCTAAAGCCATCAAATGTAGTTTTATCTTGTTTTCTTCATGGCAATCCAAAGTTTTTCATCCATTTCGTAAACATCAGGGCGATATTGGATTTTATCGTTTTGCGACCAGGCTGTAAAATAAGTGATGATTAATGGTACCTGTTTCTTAGGGCCGAACCATGCTGGCTTAAGTTGAAAAGACTTAGTAGTATCAGCCTTTTGTGCCAGTCTTTTTTTATACCATTTTACGTGAGTACTATCAATTGGAGGTAAATCCACTTCAGCTCTTAACTTATCATAGGTGTAACTATCTCCCACAAGTTTTTCAGCAAATTCTAAAGGTTTTTCTATACGTACGCAACCATGGCTTATAGCCCGATTAGCTAAGTTAAAACCGTTCTTATTATTAGTATCGTGTAGGTAAATACTAGAGCTATTATCAAAGATAAATTTGAACTTGCCTAAAGCATTTCCACCACCCGAACCTTGTTTAAATTTAAAAGGTAATTTATCTCTTGAATATTTGTTCCAGTTAATTGTGTCAGGTTCACCGATCAGCTTGTCTTTATAATAAACTTTTATGTTACTATTTGATAAATAATAAGGATCTTTTCTAGCCATCCAATAAATCTCACTTTGTGCAATACTTACAGGAATATTCCATACTGGGTTTGCTTGAATAGAGTTGATTTTACTATACAACAATGGAGTTTCGTGGTTCTTCGGTTTGTCATCTAAATTGCCTGATTTTGCAAACGCTTTTAACTTATCTTCATATCCATTCTCACGCTTACCGCCAACACAAACCTTCATACTAATAACGGTATCAGCTTTATCAAACCAAGTTAATTTAAAATCCGGGATATTAACTTGCACATAATTATCACCCATTTCTGGCATTTTCCAACGGAAACGCTCCATATTTAGCAGTAAAATTCTTTTCTCACTTTCACTGTTGGCGTTTAAATAGCTAGCTTGTAAGGCTTTATACTGTGTAGATTTAGGTTGAACCGCCTTTAATGTATCCAAAAGATTATCTGAGGCTAATAGTTTCATCATTCCAACACTATCAGGACGAAGAACCTTAATGTAGTATCTGGAAAAAATATTCCGTGGGTTAACAACCCCATATTTTAAAAAATTATTATAATTTAAGTATGCATTTGCCGAAAGGGCTTCCAATCGAGCAATTACGATATAACTATCTTCTACTTTCTTAAATTTGTTAGCCGCAAGCTCATTTAAAAGCGATTTTATTTCTGATGTTTTAAAAACCTCTGGATTAAATCCGTGGATTTTACTATTCTGTAAATAAGTGCTTAAAGAATCTAATTCCCCATTTGTGTAGAATTTTGTAATCAGTCTTGGCTCATCATTATGTGAAGCATAAAAGGCTTTAATAGTCTTTGGATTAATAAAACTGTGCGAAAGGCTATCTAACGTTTTCACAAAAACGCTATCATAAGCTACTGTGTCGAAATCTTGGTATATCTTGTTTTTAAAGTGTTCAAACAACACCTTACCGATCTCAGGAGGTGATTTAAACCAGTTACAGGCCCAGATACAAACAATAAAAGGAATAATTAGAAAGCGGAAGTTCTTCAACACGTAATATTTAGCTCAAAAATAAGTTTAATTCTTTAAAAGACATTATTGGCAAATTAAGTGCCATTATTTTTTGATTTTCCATTTCAAACACTATATTTGCCATCGCTAATCAGCTAAAGCATTGATATTGGCAGAAATAAATATATGAAATTAACTTTGAACCATCACTTACATTTGCATCATCGCCGTTAGGCGATATGATATGTTTGTTTTGTACTTCAAAACTTTTTTTCCGTAGAATAATTTCTTGCACACTCTATATTCAATACTTTGAAAACACTAAAAATTGCTATCCAGAAATCGGGTAGGTTAAACGAAAAATCTGTAGAAATATTAAAAAATTGTGGTCTTTCTTTCGAAAACTATAAAAGCTCTTTAATATCAACCGTTCAAAATTTTCCCTTAGAAATTCTCTTTCTTCGCGATGATGATATTCCAGAATACGTTCAGGATGGCATTGCCGATTTAGGAATTGTTGGCGAAAATGTAATCACAGAAACAAAGGCAAATGTGGAGTATTTACAACGCCTTGGTTTTGGAAAATGCACCCTAAAAATCGCTGTTCAAACAGGTAGTGAAATTCAGAAATTAGAAGACTTAAACGGCAAGGCAATTGCTACTTCCTACCCTGTAATTCTCGAAAAATTCCTAACAGAAAAAGGAATAAAATCAGACATCAGAACAATCTCTGGATCGGTAGAAATTGGACCAGGATTAGGACTAAGTGATGCCATTTTCGACATCGTTTCTACAGGCGGAACTTTAAAAAGCAACGGACTAAAACCTTTCGCAGATGTGATGCAATCGGAGGCTGTTTTAATCGGAAATAAATCGATAGTTGACAACCCTGAAGTTGCAGAATTACTACAAAGAATTCGTTCGGTGCTTAGTGCAAAATCGAACAAATATGTTGTACTAAATGTTTCAAAAGATAACCTACAAAAAGTTGTTGATTTGTTACCAGGTGTTAAAAGTCCAACGGTAGTTCCGTTGTTCGAACCGAACTGGGTTGCCGTACATTCGGTAATTGCAGAAGAAGATTTTTGGGATAAAATTAACAGCTTAAAAGCAGCTGGCGCAGAAGGTATTTTAGTGATGCCAATTGAGAAAATCATCACGTAAAACAGACTAAAAAAGCATAAAAAAGCATTAACTATTAGTTAATTTTAAATTATAACACATTGAAAGTCTATAATTATACAGATTTATCTAAATCAAAAATTGAAGAACTGTGTTCGCGACAAATTGAAGACGATAAATTGGTTGAAAAACGTGTTTCAGACATCATTAAAACTGTAAAAAATGATGGAGATAAAGCGCTATTTAATTTCGCTAAAGCCTTTGATAAAGTAGAATTAGAAAAGCTTTATTTAGATGCAGAGGAATTACAGGCCATTGCATCAACTATTCCAGTTGATGCTAAAGAGGCAATTGAAACTGCTTATCATAATATCAAAGTTTTTCATCAGTCGCAGTTAAAAACGGAAGACAAAATAGAAACCATGCCAGGTGTGGTTTGCTGGCGGGAATCGAGAGCAATAGAAAAGGTTGGCCTGTACATTCCAGGCGGAACTGCTGTTTTACCAAGTACATTTTTAATGCTCGCTACACCTGCAATTATCGCTGGCTGCAAAGAAATAGTAGTTTGCTCTCCTCCACAAAGTGATGGAAAAACAAACTGTTATCTTGCTTACTGTGCCGTGCTATTAGGCATTAAAAAAATCTACCTGATTGGTGGTGCGCAAGCGGTGGCTGCTATGGCTTTCGGAACGGAAACCGTACCACAAGTTTATAAGATATTTGGTCCAGGCAACCGTTATGTTACTACCGCCAAAACTATGGTTCAAAATAAGGTTGCGATTGATATGCCAGCTGGTCCATCGGAGGTTTTAGTGATCGCAGATGAGACTGCCAACCCGTCATTTGTAGCTGCAGATTTACTTGCGCAAGCTGAACATGGAACTGATAGTCAGGCAATTTTAGTTTCTACTTCAAAAGAATTAATAGAAAAAACACTTTTAGAGATTGAAAATCAACTATCTATACTACCAAGAAAGGAAATAGCAGCTAAGGCAATCGAAAATTCTTATGCAATTTTAGTTGATAATATAACTGTTGGAATGGATTTTTCAAACGAATATGCGCCTGAACATTTAATTTTAGCCACCGAAAATTTCGAAAGCCTTATTCCCTTGATAATCAATGCAGGTTCGGTATTTTTAGGTAATCTTACTCCAGAAAGCGCAGGAGACTACGCTTCAGGAACAAACCACACTTTACCAACAAGTGGTTTTGCTAAAGCTTATTCAGGCGTTTCAACTGATGCATTCCTTAAAAAGATAACATTTCAGCATCTAAATATCAATGGATTAAACAATATTGGAGCTACCGTTGAAACACTTGCAGCTGCTGAAGGATTACAAGCACACAAGAATGCGATTACAATTAGATTAAAATAGTTGGTTGGTTTTTGGTTAATGGCTGTTTCGATATAATTGAAGTAAACAACCCAAACAACTAAAACTAAAACTTAAATAACCAATAAAATGGACATTAACGATTTAGTAAGAGAAAATATAAAAAACCTTAAACCGTATTCTACCGCTAGAGACGAGTTTAAAGGACAGGCATCAGTTTTTCTAGATGCAAATGAGAACAGCTACGGTTCTCCCCTACCTGCAAATTACAATCGCTACCCAGATCCTTTGCAGTTGGATTTAAAGGATGCGATTAGTAAAATTAAAGGTGTGCCTATTGAAAATACATTTTTAGGCAATGGAAGTGATGAGGCCATAGATTTATTATTCCGTGCCTTTTGCAACCCTGGAAATGACAACGTAATTGTTCTGCCTCCCACTTATGGAATGTACGAAGTTTCGGCCAACATAAACGATGTGGAAATCCGCAAAGTAAGCTTGCTATCGAACTTCCAATTAGACATGGAAAAGATTGCAGAAACGATTGATAAAAACACCAAAATAATATTCATTTGTTCTCCAAATAATCCAACAGGAAATTCGATAAACCGCGAAGATATTGAAACGATTTTAACCAACTTTAAAGGGATCGTTGTGGTTGATGAAGCGTACATAAATTACGCCCGACAAAAGACATTTATTCAGGAGCTAACCGAGTACGCAAACCTGGTTGTTTTGCAAACTTTTTCTAAGGCTTGGGGGCTTGCAGCTTTACGTTTAGGAATGGCATTTTCGTCACGAAAAGTTATTGATGTTTTGAACAAAATAAAGCCACCTTACAACATCAATCAGGCGACTCAGGATTTAGCTTTTGAAGCCTTAAAAAACATTGCTCAAGTTAACACCTGGATTAAAGAATCTGTTACCGAAAGAGAACGACTTTCTATCGAATTAAATGCACTAAATATCGTCACAAAAGTTTACCCATCTGATGCGAATTTCATATTGACTGAAGTTACAGATGCAACAAAAATTTATGACACTTTAGTAGAGCAAGGAATTATTGTCCGCGATCGGTCGAAAGTTATTTTATGCGAAGGTTGTTTGAGAATTACTGTTGGTACAAAAGAAGAAAACGATAAACTGTTAACCATTCTGAAAAATTTCTAAAAGATGAAAAAAGTACTATTTATAGATAGAGACGGAACTTTAAATATCGAGCCCGATGATGAACAAGTAGACAGTTTTGCCAAGCTTAAATTTTATCCTCGCTCACTTTATTACCTTTCGAAAATTGCATCCGAAATGGATTATGAATTAGTGATGGTTACGAATCAGGATGGTTTGGGCACACTATCGAATCCCGAAGAAAACTTCTGGCCAATTCATAATTTTATGCTTGATACTTTTGCTGGCGAAGGGGTTAATTTTAGCGAAATTGTTATCGATAGAACTTTTGCAAAAGACAACGCTCCTACCCGCAAGCCAGGCACCGCATTATTGACAAAATATTTCAGTGGCGATTACGATTTGAAAAACTCATACGTGATTGGCGATAGATTAAACGATGTAGTGTTAGCTAAAAATCTGGGAGCAAAAGCAATTTTTCTTCGCCAGAATGATGCTCTTGGTTCTACCGAGGCTTTAGACAAACATGAAACTTTGTTAGACATCATCATTTTGGAAACGCAGAAATGGGAAGATATTTACAATCTGTTAAAAGCTGGAAGTAGAAAAATTAACCATGTCCGCAAGACAAATGAAACTGATATTACCATTAATTTAGACTTAGATGGTACTGGAACAGCGAAAATCGAAACAGGTTTAAACTTTTTCGACCACATGCTTGACCAAATTGCCAGACATGGAAGTGTTGATTTGGAAGTGATTGCCAAAGGTGATTTACATATCGATGAACACCACACCATTGAAGATACCGGAATAGCCCTTGGAGAGGCTTTTGCTAAAGGTTTAGGCAACAAACTTGGCATTGAGCGTTATGGTTTCTGTTTACCGATGGATGATTGTTTAGCGCAGGTTGCTATCGATTTCGGCGGCCGTAACTGGATTGTTTGGGATGCTGAATTTAAACGTGAGAAAGTTGGCGATATGCCTACAGAAATGTTCTATCACTTTTTTAAATCGTTCAGCGATGCTGCAAAATGCAATTTGAACGTAAAAGCTGAGGGAGATAACGAGCATCATAAAATTGAGGCTATATTTAAGGCTTTCGCAAAGGCGATAAAAATGGCAATTAAGCGTGATGCAGAGAAAATGGTTTTACCGAGTACAAAGGGGCTGCTTTAACCCCCCTTGAACAGTAATGTCACTAACTTAAACACAAATGTTGTCAGTCTGAGCGTAGTCGAAGACCATTTCGATGGTCGAAAACAAAAAATAATCTGTCCTTCGACTACGCTCAGGATGACAATTCTTTTTTGTTTTCCATTAATTGATGACATTGCACTAAACAGGGAGCTACAGACTTAACGTAAATATAAGCCATATATAGAATGCGAAAGCAAAGGCACTTTTAGGAGATTTACGGGTTGCACATACTTTGTTAAATAAACCCGATAGTAGTGGAAAGTTTTTTACTTAGCACTAACCTTAAATAAACTGTCATGCTGAGGCACGAAGCATCTGCAACCGATGAAAAAGATTCTTCTTGCCTCAGAATGACAGAAGTAAAAAAACTTGAAACGAATAGCGGGACTGCAGAACCTTTGAAAAACTGACATTCGTTTTCAAATTTTATAAAAAAGTGTCTTGTCTTGATACATGATACTAAATATTGATACTAATTATGATTGGAATAGTAAACTACGGCGCTGGCAATATTTTCTCTTTAACCGCAGCTTTGGAGCGTTTAAACCTGCAGTATGGCATGGTAAACACTGAAAGTGATTTAGAAAAATATAGCCACATCATCATTCCAGGTGTCGGACATGCAGGTGCTGCGATGGAAAAACTAAAACACACCGGCCTGATTAAAGCAATAAAAGCCTTAAAAAAACCAGTTTTAGGCATTTGTGTAGGCATGCAGTTGATTACCGAACATTCTGAAGAGGGCGATGCGGCATTGTTAGATATCGTTCCTGTTAAAACCAAAAAATTCGATAAGTCGTTGAATATCAAAATCCCACACATGGGATGGAATGATGTTCAGCATAAAAACAATTCGCTATTCGAGGGTGTTGAAGTTAATGCACAATTTTACTTCGTTCATTCGTACTTTATTGAATATAACCCTACTTTTGACATCGCTTCTGCCAATTACGGACTAAAATTTTCGGCAGCGGTGCAAAAAGACAACTTTTACGGCGTTCAGTTCCACCCTGAAAAATCGGGCAAAGCTGGCGAACAGATATTAAAAAATTTTTCAAACTTAAGCTGAGGAATAGTTAATATTTAAATAACTTTTCACTTTCAACTTTTAACTTAAAAAAAATGTACATAATTCCTGCTATTGATATTTTGGATGGAAAAGTTGTTCGCCTACGTGAGGGCGATTACAACCAAAAAACTGAATATGATGTTTCTATCGCTGAAATGATAGAAAAATACCGTTCAAACGGAACAGATTTTATCCATATTATTGATTTAAATGGTGCAAAAGGCGATTTCAGCAATCAGAAATCTCTTTTTGAAATCATTAAAAAAACCGAGATGAAAGTGCAATACGGTGGCGGAATCCGGACGATTGAGCAAGTAACCAACTTGCTTGATGCAGGAATCCATCGTGTTATTGTGGGCACACAAGCCATTACCAATCCAGACTTTTTGCAACAATTAAGCGAAGCATTTGCAAAAAAAGACAATTATGCAAACCGTATTGTTATTGCTATTGATGTTTTAGACGAAGTGATTAAATATTCTGGCTGGATGGAAAGTTCGCCAATTAAATTAATGGATTACGTTGATAAATGTTTGGCATTAGGGTTCTTCCGTTTCTTGTGTACAGATATTAGCAAGGATGGAAAATTAGGTGGCGCAGCAATCGATTTGTATAAAAAATTGTTGGAACATTCGCCTATGATTAAGTTAATTGCATCAGGCGGTGTAAGCTCAATGGAAGATATTTACGATTTAGCAAAATTCCCTATTAGAAGCGTGGTGGTTGGTAAAGCGATTTACGAGGATAGAATTACCATAGAACAGATTAAAGAGTGGAATTTGAAGATGCTGAGTTCGATTTAAATTGGATGAAAGCAAAAAATTTTATCACTGTCGGAATTGTGCTTTTATTTCTAGGTATTTCCATGTTGCTCTTTATTGCGGCTACATTTAGCTATATGGGAGATCATTGGAGAACGGTAAGTATAATTGGTGAATATTGCATTTTGCTTTTTATACCTGCATTAATAATTGGCGGTGCATCGATAATTTTTGGATTAGTAAAAAGATAAAATTTAACAAACCCGACATTGCGAGGCGCGAAGCAATCTTACAACTATAGCTATATGCTTTAAGATTGCTTCGTACCTCGCAATGACGAAACTATAAAAAAATGCTTTCAAAAAGAATAATCCCCTGCCTAGACGTGAAAGACGGGCGTACAGTAAAAGGCGTAAACTTTGTTGATTTACGCGATGCAGGAGATCCTGTAGAATTGGCTGCACAATATGCCCAGCAAGGTGCCGATGAGCTGGTTTTTCTGGACATCACAGCCACTCACGAACGCCGTAAAACAATGATTGAGATGGTTAAATCTGTGGCCCGCCAACTGAATATTCCATTTACTATTGGTGGTGGTATTACAGAACTTGCAGATGCAGAAGCTTTGTTAAATGCTGGTGCGGATAAAATCAGTATCAATTCGGCAGCGGTTAGAAATCCTAAACTAATTGAAGAGCTTGCAAAGGCTTTTGGAGTTCAGTTTGTCGTTTTAGCAGTCGACACCAAATATGTTGGTGGTAAAAATATGGTCCATTTAAACGGTGGACGATTAATTACCGAATTGGAAACTGAGAATTGGATTAAACAGGCTGAAGATTTAGGTGCAGGCGAAATTCTGTTAACTTCTATGGACCATGATGGCACAAAAGCGGGTTTTGATTGCGATTTACTACTCAAAGTAAATCAAATGATCAACATTCCGATTATAGCTTCAGGCGGTGCAGGTAGTATGGAACATTTCACAGAGGTTTTTCAAAAAGCAAATGTTGATGCGGCATTAGCTGCTTCGGTATTTCATTACGGCGAAATCCTGATACCAGATTTAAAACAAGAATTAAAAAGGAATGGAATTCCTGTTAGGATATAAATAAACTCGTCATTGCGAGTCACGAAGCAATCTTACTATTTAGGAAGGCGTTAAAACCCATCGCTTTAGGATTGCTTCGTACCTCGCAATGACGGAACAAGAGAATACTATGAATATAGATTTTAATAAAAGTGATGGTTTGGTCCCTGTAGTAATACAAGACGAACAAACTTTAGAAGTTTTAATGTTAGGCTACATGAATGCCGAAGCATTTGAAAAAACTCAAACTGAAGGTAAAGTAACTTTCTTCTCTCGCTCTAAAAACCGCTTGTGGACCAAAGGAGAAGAAAGCGGTAATTTTCTTTTTGTAAAATCTATTCACATCGATTGTGATAATGATACAATTTTAATTAAAGCAAATCCCGTTGGCCCAACCTGTCATACGGGAAGTAGAAGCTGTTTCAAAACAGAATTCAATCAGAACTTCATTTTTGAATTGGAAAACATCATAACCGATAGATATGAAAATCCTGTCGAAGGCTCGTACATTAACAAAATGCGTAGCAAAGGCTTAAACAAAATCGCTCAAAAAGTTGGCGAAGAGGGCGTGGAAACCGTGATAGCTGCATTGGCAGAAACTGAAGAAGATTTAATCGGCGAGGCATCAGACTTAGTCTTCCATCTATTATTTTTATTGAAAGAGAAAGGCTTATCTATTCAAGATATTGCAAAGAATTTAGAGAAAAGACATCAATAGGCTTTGGTGTAGATTTCAAGTTGACAATAGCATTACATAGCCAAAATTTAAATTAATATAAAAGAATTTCAAACCTACACATGCTTAAATACATTAGTTATCTAAATCTTTTTTTAGGGATAATATTCATAGCGATATTCAAAAGCAGTGAAAATTATCTTGATTTAGCCCTTATCATACCATCTATTTTTTTCAATTGGGTTACACTATTTCATTTTATAAAAAATAGCCAAAAGTTTGAAAAATGGCATTTATATTTAGGATTTTTAAGTGTGCTTTTTTCAATCATCACCATTCTAATTACTATTCAAATACTTTTTCAAGTGAATTTTGCAAACGCCTCGGCGTTTGGTCCTCCCCAATATTTGATTATTACAAAGCTGATTATTGACCTTTTAATAATTGCTCAGTTTGTTATTGCTTACAGAGAAAACAAAAAAATGTCAAATCTAAATTTAAAGTAAGAACAGAGAAACATAAAATGATTAAACACTTAAAAACTTTTTCAGGCCACCAAAACCCTGTTTACGCTTTAGCAAATTCAGATAAAGCGGAAACTTTTTTTAGCGCTGGAAATGATAAAGGCGTTGTAGAATGGTCGTTGGAAACGATGGCTTTTGTAAAGGTTAAAATGCCAGTACAAAGTTCTGTTTATTACCTGTACTACCACAACAACAAACTTTTTGTTGGCGAACGAAGTGGTGCTTTTAGTGTTTATGATTTAAACGAAGAAAAGGTAATCGCAAGAATTAGTGCACACACAAAACCCATTTTTAATATTCAGGTGGTTAAAAGTAAAAACGAACTTTTAACCACAGGAGAAGATGGCGCTGTTGCCGTTTGGTCGCTTGAAGATTTTTCGGAGATTTATCGCTTTCAAGCTGCTTACGATACTGTGAGGGCGATTGCTATTTCTCCAGATGAAACGGAAATCGCTTTCGGTTGTAAAGATCATTTAATCAAAATTTATAACCTTGCTGATTATAGTATCAAACAAAATTTAGACAGTCATTCTTTGCCGGTTACTTCCTTAACCTATCATCCTACAGGAAAATATTTAATTTCGGGGAGCAGAGATGCACAATTAAAAATCTGGAACCTACCAACATACGAACTATTGCAAACCATTCCAGCACATATGTTTACGGTTTACGATATAGCGTTCCATCCTACTCTACCCTATTTTGCAACAAGCAGTCAGGACAAAAGCATTAAGTTATGGGATGCAGAAAACTTTAAGCTCTATAAAATCTTGAGTTTAGAGAAAGCTGGCATTGGCCATACACACTCCATTAATAAATTGATGTGGAGCAATGATGGAAAATATTTAATTAGCACAGGCGATGACCGGCAAGTGATGCTTTGGGAGATGGAAGATTAAGTATTATCCACAAAACGTTTAATGATCCTCAATTTATGTGTGTACTTGCCTAATTCTTTATTAAAAATTCCTTCATCATCTATTGGATCTATCCTTACCTTTCCCGATGAATGTATAATTTCATTCGCACTAAGCATAATACCTACATGGGTAATTTTACCTTCGGCATTATCGAAAAAGGCAACATCGCCAGGTTTACATTCGGCCAAAAACCCAACCAATTTTCCTTGCTCTGCTTGTTGCGAGGCATCGCGATTTAGCTTAATGTTTAACAGTTTAAAAACTGTTTGTACAAAGCCAGAACAATCTAGACCAAAAATATTTCTACCGCCCCACAAATAAGGTATGTTTTGAAAAAACTTACTAGTTGAGGTAATTTCAGCTTTAAAATCGGCATTTGTACTGTTATGAGGTTCGAAAGTAACTTCGAATTTCTCTGCTCCAACATAGCAATAACCATCTTTGTAAAACGGTAAATTACTTCCCGTGCTTAAATGGTATAAACTACCATCTTCAGCTTTTAAAATGTTATTGTAGTTTTTCGGAGCAAACAATCTACAATCGTGCATATCAGCAAATTGGCTTTGAGAAATTGGTGCCAGTTGTCGGAAATCGATCCAGCCTTCGTAACCATCGTAACCATTCTGAATTAGCCACCAACGTTCTTCTTTTTGAATTACTTCTATATGTTCTCCAAATAATAATTGAGATACGATTTCAGCTTTATCAGATGCTTCTGCTCTTAACGGTGCAATAGCTACCCTGCAAATGCCATATTGATTTTCCATTTTTTGCTCAGTTGAATTATTGCATAAAACTAATAAATTACATTTACCCGCTAACATTTTGCGAGCAAATTTGTTATTTTTATGATGATCACATTTAAATCTGCTCAACATGAATTTAAAAAAAATATTAATAGCTGTAGATAATAGTACCTGTTCAGAAAAGGCAGCAAAGGCAGGTTACGAAATTGCTGAAAAATTTGGTGCAGAAGTGGCATTGGTAAATATTATTGAGCCAATACCTGCAAATGTAAATCCTGATTTAACCTTAGCGCCCGTATTTTTAGAAACTTACGATAATAGTGAAGAAAACAGCCATATTTTATTAAAGGAAATAGAATCTAAATACAGCAAAGGTATTAAAACTGATTATTTAAGCGTTGTTGATACCGCTGCACATGGAATTATTCAACAATCTGATGAATGGGGTTCAGACTTAATTGTAATTGGAACCTATGGCAGAACAGGCTTGTATCATTTTTTAATGGGTAGCGTTGCCGAACACGTTGCCAGAAAGTCGGCTTGCCCTGTTTTAATTATTCCAAATAAATCGGAGCTAGACTAGTTGGTTAGGCAACCAATTATTTGATAAAACTTTGTTAATATTTAAATTAATACCAAAAAAAAGTTCTAATTTTCATTAGAACTTTTTTAACATATAATCTTTATTCCGCTCAGCATGGTTATCCATAACTGAAAATAACTAACCTTCCTGGTGCAACCAAGCTTTTTTAGTTAATAACTCTTCTTCAGTTTCGCGAATGTCTTCATCATCTACGCAACAATCTACCGGGCAAACCGCAGCACATTGGGGTTCGTCATGAAATCCTTTGCATTCTGTACACTTATCCGATACGATGTAATAAACTTCATCAGAAACTGCCTCTTGCGATGCATCAGCTTCAATTTGTTGATTACCAAAATCTATAACGCCTTCTAAATTTGTACCATCAGAAAAACGCCATGCAGTACCGGCATCATAAATTGCATTATTTGGGCATTCTGGTTCGCAAGCCCCACAATTTATACACTCATCTGTTATTTTAATCGCCATGTCTTCGTCTAATTCTTTTGCTTAGTTTACCTTTGCGCTGCAAATATAAGATATAATCAATTAATAATAATTCTAAATATGTC